>JAEEGG010024828.1_pt1 | contig 11593 bp, 15 predicted proteins | sample 9134161 | NCBI WGS metagenome assembly JAEEGG01 (sample SAMN16246543, study PRJNA631951) | gut metagenome | biome: gut microbiome; feature: rumen; material: CR-attached | host: Bos | place: Iran: Karaj | collected 2018-10 | reverse complement strand
GCGGGGTTGCGTGCTTTACGGCTGCGAGACGCGGATGTAGTCCACTAGCATCTCGTTCGGGAACTGCGAATCGTCTACCTCGAATCCGGGCCAGTTGCCTGCGACGGCTACGTTCAATATGAAGAATTGCGGCTTGTGGAATGCCTCCAGGCCGTCCTTCGCGTTCTCAATTGCGATTTCTTGGTACTTGAAGTCATCGACGTACATCGCGATGAGCTTTTCGTTCCAGACCATCTTGTAGTTGTGGAACTGCGTGATGTCGAGTTCCTTGCTTGTGCCGTAGTAATCCCTGGTGTTGTTGCCGTAGTCGGCTTGGTTCCCTCCGGCTTGCCAGTGGTTGGTGCCGTAGACAACGTTCTCGTCGTTTACCGCCTCGATGATGTCGATTTCGCCACAGGCAGGCCAGGAAACTGCATCGATGTTTTCGCCAAGCATCCAAAATGCGGGCCAGATTCCCTTGCCTACGGGTAGCGCGATGCGGGCCTCTACCGTCCCGTAGGTGAAGCTGAACTTGCCCTTGGTAATTATGCGGGCCGAGGTGTATTTTGCGCCTTCGTAATCTTCCTTGTTCGCGCGGATGTGGAGGATGCCGTCTTGCACGAAGGTGTTCTCGCTGCGCGCGGTGTAGTATTGCCACTCGTTGTTGCCCCAGCCGCTTGCGCCTGTCTCGAATGTCCATGTGGTGGTGTCGATTGAGTCGAATTCGTCGTGCCACAGGTACACTTCGGCTGGTTCGGTAGGCTCACCAACCTTATCAGTGACCTTGTCGCTGGAGGATGTCTCGACGGAGACGGAAACATCTATTGAAGAGGATGATAAGTTCGCTGAGCTGAGCCGAGGCGAACTCGAAGAATTCGTGGCAATCTTGTCGCTGCTGCTCGCGGGCGGTTCTTCTGCGGGGCCGGAACTGCTTGAGTCATCAATTTCGATGGGTTCTTCACAAATCGTTTCACCGTCTCCGCAGGCAACAAGTACTCCTGCGACGGCAAATGCCATGGCCATTCTCGCCATGAAAGATGCGGATGTATGCAGGGCCGTCTTGATGCGCATGGGAACCTCTTAATCTACGGGAGCTTCGGGCGGGACTCTCGCAATCACGCCGACGGTCGCGCGCGTAGCCTTTACGAGGTCGGCAGGCGCGATTTTCAGTTGCAGGCCGCGTTCGCCCGCGCTCACGTAGATGAACGGGAACTGCATCGCCGTCTCGTGAATAAAAATGGGGAAGTTCTTCTTGAGGCCGAGCGGGCTGCAGCCGCCGCGGATGTAGCCGGTGAGCGGGGTCAAGTCCTTGAGCGGGACGGTATCGATTTTCTTGTTGCCGCTGACCTTGGCGGCGCCCTTCAGGTCCACTTCGAGATTTCCCGGCACCACGCACACGAGGTAACCGATCTTGTCGCCGTGAACGAGGATGGTTTTGAAAACCTGGTTGATGTCTTCGCCGAGGCTGTCTGCCACGTGTTGTGCGCCGAGGTCGTTCTCGTCGACCTTGTAGGGGATGAGCTCGTAACTGATTTTCTGACGGTCCAGAATGCGTGCCGCGTTTGTCTTCTTGATGTCCATGTGGTAAAATATAAATCTTTGCGGTATGGCGTGCAATAGGCCTAAATTGCTATATTGTGCGGTATGGATACGCTCGTCTACACGGCAGATATTTCGGCTCTGAATGACCCCGCAGTTTTTGACCGCTTGCTCGGGGCGGTGCCCGAGTACCGGCGCGAGAAGGCGATGCGTTTCAAGTTCCCGGGTGGCCGTGCGCAGTCGCTCGGGGTGGGCCTGCTGTTGCGTATCGCTTGTCGCGATTTCGGGATTGAAGGCGCGGACGCCCATGTGGTGCTCGGCGAGAACGGCAAGCCCGCCTTTCGCGATGAGCCGGAGGTGCACTTCAACCTCTCGCATTCCAAGACGCGTGTGATGTGCGTTATTTCGCCCTACGAGGCGGGTTGTGACGTGGAGCGCGTGCGTCCGGGGCGTTCTCGCCTTGCGGAACGCTTCTTCAAGGAATCCGAGAATGCGTGGATACGTTCTTTTCCGGAAGGCGATGCGCAGGACATTGCCTTTTGCAGGCTCTGGACGCTGAAGGAATGCTACATGAAGGTGACCGGGCGCGGGATGGCGCTCTCGCCGGACAAGTTCACGCTTTCTGTGACGCCCGATGGCATATTGCTCGATCACGAGGGCCCGCGGCCGGAATATACCTTCCGCGAATTGCCTGCCTGCCAGCTGACGGAAGGAGACCGTTACTGCCATGCGTATTGCTTGAAGGCTATGCCCGAGGGACATCGGGTGGCTTGTCGTGAAGTTGACCTTGCGGGAAATGCGCCGTTCAATGGGGTCGCGCGATGAAACCGTGTAGTGCAATCCTTGTCGGGAACGGCACCATGGGCAAGCGGCATCGCGCGCGTTTTGAAGCGTGCGGTGTGAAGTTTATCGCTGCTGCGGACAATCAAGAAGAATTTGACGGGATTGCTGATAAATTAACGCGCGGGACTGTAGATAAATTAACGTGCGAGGCTGCGGGCGATAATACTTCAGATGGATTGCCCGCAGACTTTGCGGTAATCGCGTCGCCGGCATCGACGCACTATGCCTACGCGAAGTTCTTCCTGGAGCGTAAAATTCCCGTGCTTGTCGAAAAACCGCTTGCCACCTCTGGCGAGGAGGCGCAGGAACTTGTAGACCTGGCTGCGAAAAACGATACGCTCCTGTTTGTCGCGCAGTCGGAATGCTTCAATCCGATTTTCCTGAACTTCCGCAAGCATTTTCTTGCGGAACTTAACGCGCGTCTTGGTGCGGGCGATAAACAATACGATGCCGGCGATAAACAATTAGGTGCCGGCGATATGTTTGTTGCTGACGATAAACTGCCCGCGGGCAACGTGCGCCTGGAATTTCGGCGCGAGCACAAGTATTCTGAACGCTGCCGCGATGTAGACGTTTCCCTCGATTTGCTCGTTCACGACCTGAGCCTGTTCTTCACCCTGTTCCGGTACGAAGATGTCGATATCTCGTTCAAGACGTCTGCCGAATCCCGCGATAGGGCAAGGCTGTATTTGAAGGTTGCGCGCGGGCCCTACAAGGGAGTGACTGCGGATTTTTACGTGAACCGCGATAGCGACGTAGATGTACGCACGATTTCCGTGAGCTATGGCCGGCAGGGAGGCTCTCCCGGCTCCGATTACACCGTGAGCCTCGCGCGATATCTCGACAACGGCGAAATCGCCCACATTCCCGACTCGCTCGAGAACGAACACAGGTTCTTCCTGAAACTCTTGGACGGAGCCTGCGGTGACTGGGGCAAGCGCATTGCCCGGATTGCGGCGGACTGCGTGAAAATTGCAAGTAACTAACTTTGTCACCATTTTTTAGTTTCTGACAAAAAAGTTGACAAAATGAACGACTCCAAACACAAGGGGTTGTTTTTTTGTTTTGGCATTAAGTATATTTTGGATAATGGAACCGACTTGACTGGTTGCCGCCTGGCTTTTGCCAGTTTTTTATATGGACAAAACAGAAGAGGAATCATGGCTCGCGAAATTCGAGAGACCCCGATTTGGACGCCTTTGGCGTCCGCCTCTTTGCTCGGTCATAAAATTATGCAAGCATAATTTTGCGACGCTCGCTTACGGGCTATTGTTCGGCGAGGATGCTCGCCGGTTTTTAGCCCGTATGGAAGAGCGGCACCCGGAGCCTCCAGAAGTTCGTGCCCACATTCAACGGAATTACGAATTTTTCAAAAAAGCTTATGAACGTGGCATGGCTAAAATGCGCGCCCGTGAAGAAGCCAACGGAGGTGATGATCCATGCTTCAGAACCGTATAGACAAGTCACACCTGGATTTTATCCGGCTACGCCCCACTAAAGCTGTTAATCATTTTGACTGCGGGGATAGGGATCTGAATGATTTTATTCTAAACCGAGCATCGGCATTTCAAAAGTATTTGATTGCTGTTACTTATGCATGCGTTAATGTTGATGACGCGAGCGAGGTTTACGCCTATTGCAGTCTCGCCAATGACAAAGTCGCCATAACTGACTTCAAGGACAAATCAGAGTTCAACCGTTTTCGTAAGAAGCGTGGTTTTCCAAACGAAAAACGTTTGAAGAGCTATCCTGCAGTCAAGTTGTGCCGTTTGGGCGTTGATGTCTCGGCAAAAGGTAATCAGATTGGTTCTGGAATGCTGGATTACATCAAATGGATGTTTGTCACCGAGAACAAAACCGGCTGCCGCTTCTTGACGGTGGACGCCTATCTGGATGCTGTACCATTCTATGAAAGGAACGGTTTCCGCTTCATGAACGCCGAAGACGATGACCCGCACACGCGCCTCATGTATTACGACCTGATGGACATCGCGGGGTAAGAATCGGCCAAATTCGTTCAAAAACCGCATTTTCGGCTAAAAGATGTGATTTTCATACATTTTTCTTAAAAAATTTGGGGAATGTGACGCCATTCCCGAAATTTTATAGTATTTTTAGATTGAAATAAAGAGTTTAGCTCTTGTTCTCTGTGTGAAATCTCGACAATTTCCAAAGACGAGAATAAGGCGAACGCTCACGCAGGTATGCCGTATTTCGGCGTATCTCGGTTTGTCGTATCAGCCGCTAGGCTGGTTATTGGCAACAGCCCTTTTGGGGCGTGGGTCGTTTGTGTTTATCGTCTTAAGGCTGTCGAGAGCCCCACACAGGTAAACGCATCGACCTACGCCTTTTTTGTTTTCCTACATAATCGGCGCAATCTTTGCAGAGCAGGGGCGAACTCCATAACTACACACTCATATGGAGGTCGACATGGCGAAACAAAATTCTTTTGACCCTATAGAACAATCTGTTCTAAACGAATGGGACGCGGAACTTGATGCCGCTGGTCGTGAACCACTCGAAAACCCCATCAGCCGTTTCTTTGGAATACTTGACATTCTCATAAAGGTAAGGCAGAAGAAAACTATTGCAAAAGCACAAATTTCTGCCGAAGCAAAAAAAGGAAATAAGAATGCAAAACGATCTTTAACCGAAATGTTTTGTTCTGCTTCTGAATACGCCAATGTATCTAACGCAAGGCGCAATTTTACCCGATTCTTAATTATGCTCCTGCCGTCTTTTATCATCAGTGTTATCCCAATATCACTATTATTGGCTGATAAACCAGAAATGGAAGGTAATCAAGTATTTCTAATTCTGTTGAGCATCACTCTCTTTATTGACATAATCTTAACCGTTCTATGGAAGAAAATCTCAATGCCCATCATGAGATTTTCCATAACATTTCTTAGTGGTGGAACAATAGCTGTTGTACTCGCCATTATCATGCTTATATGGTTTGGAACTGAAAACGGGCAAGACCCTTCTATTGGAGCTGCCTTAATTACGTTGGTTGTTACAACCCTATTCTTTCTCTTTTGGAATTTTTGGCCCCAAACAAGGAAGATTAAGGTCAATTTATCTCCAAAAGAGGAACCGAAAACTAGTTCAAGTGATATAGACGACCTTGATTTGAACGTTGATTCTAAATTAGAGGAATCGACAGATGATGGGGATATTTACGATGACCTTGAAGAAATGAAATGATTTTTTTCAAAGAAGTTTGCATGCGCAAAACGCACTATGCCGAAACCCGCGCGGCGTGGTGCGCAACAACCTGCGGGGATAACATACTCTCATGAGGTATATTATGAAGACAACAAAAAAGATGGCTTACAAGAAGCCGCAGCTGATTGCGAAGAACAATCCGACGGGTAGTTTTGCTGCAGGATGCCCGGCGAACAATCGTGGTTATGACGATTGGTGCAAGGATTGCTATCGCGCACAATAAGTACATCCTAAATCTCCAACGTAAGGGAGACTTCCCTTGCGTTTGGATTTTTTTCTTAACCGAATTCTTTTATAAAGAAAAAATGCAAAATATAACCCCAGAAAAATTTTTTATGGGACGATATGGAAAAAGATCTCAATAACTTCTTGAATCTTCTGAATGAATTTATACAACTTCTAAAAGAATGCGGCACAAACAATCCTTTCGAAAATAAGGACAACACAAATCCCATATTTGTATATGCATTACTCCTTTGCGACGCGTCCCACTGCATTGACGAAATCAGGGGAAAACTAGTTGAGTTAAATCAAGTCAAAGAAAGAAACAAAGAACTAGAACTGAGAACAAGACATTGGAAAAATCTTATTCCCTCAAGTTTTAGCTGCATTGACGGAAAATTTGCAAATCATGATTGCGATAAGAATGTCGCTAAAGAAATCCGAGAAATCGTGTGGGAAGAAAAAATAGATTTAAAGTTTGTTGTTAAAGAATTTCATGATTTTCTTACCAAAGGATTTCCGAATAGAAATAAAGAAAACGAATCTGAAATGAAAAAAATTGAAGAATTTTTTAGAAAACGGAATGTCAAATGAGTAAAAGAAAATCGGAAGGGAAGCCTTTCTACGATGCGTTGAATTCACTTGATTTCAGAAACGATTTGTCCCAAATGTTCGGTTTTCCGTCATTTGAAATAGTCAGTAGCGATGATGGAATTGACAATTTTGTGCAACAATTAGAGGAAAATGTAAAAGAGAAAAATTTTTCTCTAGTAAGATTGAAACATGAGAAACAACTTGCAGAGATGTTGTTGAAACGAAGTGATGCAAGATATGAAAAATTACAATCAAAGGCAACAACATTACTTGGTTTTTCCGCTGCAATTTTTACATTCATTTTAGGCGTTCTTGTACCTTTTCATGATAGGATCGGCGCTACAAAAATTTCGTTCCTAATCGAATTGTTCGCGATTATTCTTATAGGCGCAGTTATCATTGCGCTGATAAAAATATCAAGGCCCAAGCCGGGATACGAATTAAAAAAAATATATGTAGGAAATGATCAAGACGAGAAAGTAAATGTTAATCAAACAAATGAAGAAATATCTTTGTATAACAAGGAAATTGCAAATTATTGGATGGCTATTGGAATCCGAAATTATTCAAACGATCTAGTAGGACATTCAATAATCAAAAGGACTAAAGAAATCGCTTGTGCGTTATTACTCTTGTTTCTCGATTTGATTGTGAAAAATATTGATTTTGTTCAAAATGTTTTCGTCTGTTTTTACTGTAATTTGAGCCAATAACACATAAAGGGAAAATAATATGTTTTATCGTCAATCACGTGACGCATTTATCCGTTCTATCGGTGAGTATGGCTACATATTTAGTCAACTTACCAAACATGACCGTACTTACACACAAGAAGGCAGAGCCTTTCTTGAAGTTCTTTCTCGTGAACCACAGAGTCTAGAAACATTGGCGACCAAAGCGTGCGAATATTTTAATGGAGTCTCGCCAATAGATATTCAAAGCGATATGAAGGAATTCCTGGATTCCTTGGTTGCAGACCGTTATCTAGTTTCAGGAGAAACACCCGAGGCGTGTGCCGCCAAAGACACGTACTTCAACTATGCAGAAAACCCCAAAACGCTATTCTCCTACAATGCGCAACAAAATCCCGATGATGAAAAGCTCTATGCGGATACTCAAGAAGTTTTAGGTGACCTTTATCGAGAATACCCAAAAATTCACAGTTGTCAGATAGAAACAACCAATCGTTGCAATGAACGTTGCATACATTGCTACATTCCTCATGAATTAAAAAATGTTGTGCTGCCCTACGAAATCATTGAAAATGTATTGCAACAACTTCACGATTTAGGAACAATGGGATTGACTCTTTCCGGTGGGGAATTCTTTACCCATCCTGATGCAGAAAAGATTCTCCGTAAAGCTCGCGAACTGGATTTCAGTTTTACAATACTATCGAATATTACTTTACTTACTCCAAAGATGATTGACATCCTAAAAGAGGTTAATCCTGCTTTGGTTCAGACATCTCTTTACAGCGTAAATCCAGAAGAACATGACCACATAACCCAACTCAGAGGAAGTTGCGAAAAAACAAAAGCATCTATTGATGCTTTGATTGCAGCAAATATTCCTGTGCAAATCAGTTGTCCCGTAATGAAGACGAATTATCTCACATACAAGGATGTTTTGAAATACGCATACGAGCGAAATTGCAAAGCTCAAACAGACTTTGTGATGATGGCTCGCTATGATTTTACAACAGATAACCTTGCTGAACGTTTGACAATGGAGCAAACAGAAGAATTAATAAAAGATATCATTCAATTCGATAAAGATTATCTTGATTTTACGGACACTCCTGTTCCAGAAATTTCTCGTGAAGAATGGGGCAAACAACCATTTTGTGGTGTAGGTATGGACAATCTCTGTATCGCAAGTGATGGCATTGTATATCCTTGTAGCGGTTGGCAGGGAATGGCTTGTGGCAATGTTCGCGAACAACCCGTCAAGGATATTTGGGAAAAGTCTCCACGATTGAATAAGTTCCGCAATCTTACCAAGTCTGCCATTCCTCAGTGCTACGATTGTGAAGACAAACAATTCTGCGCCCCTTGTCTCGTTCGTAATTTCAATGAAAGTGGTGGCGATTATCTCAAAGTCGCCCCGCACTTCTGCAAAGCGGCTCATTTGAACCGCGAATTGGTGGAAGAAGCTAAAGCAAAGATGAGATCCGAAAGATAACGATGCTCTTCGACATCCACGTTCACATGGGGCAGTATTTTGACGACTATTACACACCGCCACGAATACTGCGTACCTTGCGAGCGGCAGAAATCACTCATTTCGCATATTCCAGCACCAGTACCATTGTCACAGATGACGCTGGTTTCTTACTAGAAGAACGCTTTGCTATGCACGAACTATCGGAAGGCAAGGCAAAGCCTATGCTGTGGGTAACGCATGATATGCTCAAGAAATCGAAGGATTTGTCGCTATACATGAACGATGCCGGAGAGCGAATCATCGGATTAAAAGTTCACGGCATTTCGGAACCTTGGGAACCTTTCGGCAAAGACCTGAAGAGCATTTTTGATATAGCGCAGGAACGCAAAATTTTTGTTATGCTCCATACGGGCGAACTCGAAAATTGCGAAGCAGGAATGTACAAACGGATTTGCTTGGCTTACACCGATGTTCCGGTCGTTCTTGCGCATGGTCGGCCCATACAGCAAACCATTGAAATGCTCTGCGAATGTCCGAATACATTTGTAGATACATCGTTCATGCCGCACGAGCATTTGCGAATTCTGATGAAAACTGCCCGAGAACATAATTTTACCGACCGAATTCTCTTTGGTACAGACACTCCCATTCCCGGGCGGCACCTCAAAAGTTCATTGCCCCGTCACCTAAGAGCTAGAATTGCCACAAGCAAGAGGATTGCCGGTAAAGACTGGAAGAAAATTTCTTGGGAAAACGCTCAAAAGCTGATATTTCCTTGACAATCTCACCAAAACAGACGATATATTAAAGGAAAACTATCCCCCAAAGGAGACTGTCAATGGCGATCAGAATACTCGAAGGCTCGCTTCCCTGGGCACCCGAATTGAGGGCGTCTATGTCGCGTCTGATGTACGCATTTGAGTCCGCTGTCCGCACGCGATCTGGTGGCGAAGTCTCGCTTTTCGTTGACGACGCGGTGATAACAAGAGATCATGACAAAGACACAATCCTTTTCTCCATGGGCAAAACGCCCGATTTGTTCGAATGGGTGGATGAGAGAGACGAAAGCCTCAACACGCAGGTCGCGATAACGCTCTACATGTATCACACGGTGGATTCGGTAGTGGATTTGTTCCGGTCTGGAGAAGATGAGCCGTTCACCTCGTTCCCGTTGCGCATGGATACATTCGGCGACGACCTCGCAAACGCCGTTCCCGGACTTTTTCCGAATAATCCAGAAATGCTGAACCAGCGTCCTTCGTAGCAATTAGGCTGATTCTATATGAAAAAGTTCCTGCCACTCCTTCTTGCATCCCTGCTGCTTTCCGGTTGCGGGCTTAGCGATGATACCCGCGACCAACTCGAGGATGCTATTGGCAAGGCTGCCGGGGAAGTTTGGGATTCAACAAAATCAAAAACGGCAAATGCAGTTGACGAACTTTCTGCAACTATTGATGAGCATGGTGGAGCAGAGGGAATCTTTGAAAAAATCGCTCGCTTTATAGATGGACTTTTCGGCGATTCAAATGACGGCTGCAATAGACAACCAGAAAAAAGGGAGACTTACAATCCTTCTAGGAAAATCGTCAAGCGCAGCGCCGAACAGCAGAACTACCATGAAGAAGTTCTCAGTCTCACGACCTTTAAAACATCCTCCGTGAACATCGATTGTCTGCGCCCCGAACTAGACACCGCCATAAATATAGTGGTCGCAGTCTATCACGAGGTTTTCAACAACGACAATTATCGTCCGGTAATCACCAGCGGGAACGACTCCGACAAGCACGGCGAACAGTCCGCCCATTATGCCTGCGCTGCCGTAGATATACGAATTAAGGATGTCGAAAATCTGGAAACACGCAAGGCTCTGGCGCAAGCAATCAACAAAGAACTAGGCTCCCGCTATACGGTTCTCCACGAAGATGTCGGCAAGGCGAATGAACACCTACACATCCAACTCCGCAGCGGTACGTACAACAAGAACGAAGTTTGGGAATGATATTATGGCAAACGATCGTAATTATATACTTCTAAACATCTTTCCGAGTCCTGAAGAATCTGCATATCAAAAAATGTACAGAAATCGCGAAGAGACCTATCGTCAGTTTTCCACGCGGACAGCTGCGGGGTTGCCGCTTGTCAGCGAACAGGAGAAAATCTTTGAAAGGGAGGAGGCAGAGCGAAAAGAAAGGCGGTTAAGACTCTTTTGGGATAGCTTTCCTATAATCATGAGAAATTGGAAAAAAGTTCTGAAATACCCCATATTGTCCAATATTTCCGTGGACTCCATCGGTATTGTTCCTAGAATGCGCAACATTACACTCGGCGCACTTGTATTTGCCTGGCGCACGTCTCGTATGCGCTGCATTTGCCCAAGCTGCCAGGGAACAGCGTATTTCGTCCCTTATGTTGAAGACCTTCTTTCAAGACACATGTGTGGTACGGGTTGGGAAGACGATGAACACAGTATGGTTTTCCCGGAGAAATGCCTTATATATTGCAGCACCTGCGGCAAGGAAGACCATCTCTGTGAACGGGAGCACAATCCTGAATATAAATGCAGGGATTTTCTTTGGCGTTTGGAATGTTGGAATCGTTGTCACCGTCCAACCGATTCAGAGATGATTTTTGAACATGCTATGCATCTGTTGAAGTTAAGCGAAGTCTACAAAGAGAATCCCGAAATATTCGCTCTCAACGGACCTTTCGAGAAAAAAGGAAAACGATTGTGAAAAAATCCCGCGATTGCTCGCGGGATTTTTAATTGCGGTTGTCTCGCAGGATTACAGCTTGATGCTGCAGGGCTTGGCGTGCCAGATTTCCTCGGCGTACTGCTTGATGGTACGGTCGGAACTGAACTTGCCCATGCGGGCCACGTTGAGGATAGCCTTTTCTGCCCAAGCCTTCTTGTTCTGGTATTCCTTCGCCACCTTGGCCTGCATGTCCACGTAGCTGCGGAAGTCGGCGCAGAGCATGTACGGGTCGTGGGTGAGGAGTTTGTCTGCAATGTGCTTGAACAGGT
>JAEEGG010024826.1_pt1 | contig 11593 bp, 5 predicted proteins | sample 9134161 | NCBI WGS metagenome assembly JAEEGG01 (sample SAMN16246543, study PRJNA631951) | gut metagenome | biome: gut microbiome; feature: rumen; material: CR-attached | host: Bos | place: Iran: Karaj | collected 2018-10 | reverse complement strand
CTTAACTTCACGTGACAGCCAAGGTCCCTGAGCCTGTCGAAGGGCCGAAACACATCGCAAAAATATACAGAAAAAACGCTTGTCAAGAGGTTTTTGGGGAGCCTCTCGGTTTTGTCCATGCTTTTTTCCTATTGTCCGATCTTATTTCATTGGAAATCAACGATGTAATTTTGACATGGACAAAATTTTGTCCCTATGAAAATCCCAACCCTGCAGGGGTGGCAGGCCATTAGGCAGGCGGTGTCAACCCCTGCTTTTCGTCGATAACATGCGTCCATGATTTGTTTCAATGATCCGCATCGTCCATCCAACCCCGTAGGGGTGACCCGACCACAACCAGGGGTTTCAACCCCTGGCATCTCTGCCCCTGAGCCTGTGGTCACTGAGTTCAGTCGAAGTGTCGAAGGGTCCCCCTCCCCAAGGGAGTCAGAGAGAGTCTAAGTCCCATCCGTCCCATACGTCCCACTGTCGTAATCCCGAAAGCCCGTTAACACGATAGTACGAAAACACGAAAGTACGAAAACACGATAGTACACAAGCACGATAGCACGCATAACGATTCCCCCTCTAAGAGGGGGCTAGGGGGAGTCACCGCACCACAAATTTCTTCGTTTCACCTGCCACAGTCACAAAATACACCCCCTCAGCCAATCCAGTCAAGTCAATCTGCAGCGTCTCATCGCTGATGCTGCCCTGCAGCAAAGTCTGTCCCATAATATTGGTAATACGGTATTCCTCGTAGGGACGCACCGCGTGCGTCCGAACAAACAACACCCCATTGGTCGGATTAGGATAAACCGTTAAGGGCCCTGAGCCTGTCGAAGGGCCGTCCTCCTCCACCCCATACCCCACTGGCACCAATTGGACATCCTGCACCAAAGTCTCCCAGTCAGCCACCGTCAAGGTGAGGGTCTTGGGGTAATAACCCTCGCAAGAATACGTCACCTCGTAGGTGCCGCCCTTGATGGGGCGGTGATAGTCGCCTGCCGGAAGGTGGCTGCTGACGGCAGAACCATGATGGTCGTGGGTGAGAATGGTGACCTCCGCTTCCAACGGCTCGCCAGTGACCGAGTCCGTCACAATGCCGTGAATCCCATAGAGGCATTGTTCCATGTAACGTAACATGCTCTCGTGGTTATAGGTCCAATACATGGGCATCGTCGACGGATTCGGCGTATAGGGAATGGAGCACTCAATGGTCACCTCGCGGCATTGGGCGTAATAGTTCATATAGTCCTGCCGACTGCCATAGATGGGATACCACACGTAGCCGTTGACGATGCCGTTGTCGAAGCCACTCATATACAGGGTGTCGTGTTCATGGGTCAGGTCGGCGTATTCGTGGCACACCAGCCTCCACCAGTCATCGTCGGGATGCAGCGGTTGGTAGGTGTCCCAAGGATAGTTCAGCACCTCGGAGCCGCCGTGGAAGTTTGCCGCCATGGTAAAAGGATATTGCTCGGCAAGCTCCATCATCCAAAGGGTCTCAGGCTGGTATTCATGGTTGTCGGGATGGGGACCATTGTCGAAGTCGGGATAGTTGCGGTTCAGGTCCACATCATTGGCGTTGTTGCGTCGGGCACCGTAGACGGTACTGTCGCCCCCGTGATATGTGCCGTCAGGGTTGGTGCAGGGCGAGATGAAAATGTCGAGCTGGTCGATCAGATTGATGATCCTGGGGGCGTCACTCGTGCAAAACTCGTCGATGAGGCGGAGCATCAGCATCATACCCGTCAGCTCGTCGCCGTGCATAGTGGAGGTATAGAGGAACTTCGGCTTGCCGTCAGGCTCGCCGTTGTTGATGCGGCAGAACATAAGCTTGCGTCCGCTTGCCAGCGTGCCCCAGTCAAGATAGGTGCATCGTTCTGGATAATCCTCGGCGTACCGTTTCATCATGTCCTGATAGGCCTCGTAAGTGGGATAGGCATCCCAGTCGTAAGTCTCGCGGTTCGTGCCGTCCCACATGGCATACACCTCTTGCATCGATGGCGGTGTGAGCAACGTCGGGCGATAACCCTTGGCAAGGAGCTGGCGGTACTGTTCTTCGTTGGCATAACAAACCAGATTGTTGCCTTCCACCTTGTCGATGGAGCAGAGACGGTTGAGCAGGGCAGCTTCTTCGGGCTGCTGGATTTGAAGGGAAAAGAAGTATTCCCCACGAGCGGCCATTAGCGCGCCGAGGTCGGTTTGGGCCTTTGTCACCCCTCCCGCCATCAGCAAGAGCACAAGGAGCGTTGTAATTCTAGTTGTCCTCATTATCTTATTGGTTTCATTAGTTTTATTAGTCTTATTTGTCCTATAAGTCCCACTTCGTAAGCACGTTAACACGATAGTACGAAAACACGATAGTACGAAAGCACGTTAGCACGAAAGTACGTTAGCACGTTAGCACGCATAATGCTTCCCCCTCTAAGAAGGGGCTAGGGGGAGTCACCGCACCACAAATTTCCTAATCTCCTCCCCTACACTAATAAAATACATCCCCTCAGCCAATCCCGTCACATCAATCTGCTGCGTCTCATCAGTAATCCTGCCCTGCAGCAACGTCTGCCCCACGATATTCGTGATACGATACGTTTGGTCTATAGGGCTGTCACATTGTGGCAGCCGCACAGAAATATTCATTACCCCATTGGTCGGATTAGGATAAACCACCAAGGTCCCTGCGGTCCCTGAGCCCGTCGAAGGGCCGTCCTCCTCCACCCCATGCAGGTCGCTAATGATGGCATCGCAGTCCTCGTCACCATATTTGAACACCAATTCATCTTCAACCCAGTAGCAGCGCAGACCATCCACGCGCATACGGTCGCCGTTGTCCATCAGCCTCTCAGGGAAGAAGCTGGTGAGGTGTCCGATACCGCACACGATGTTGCCGCTGAAGAGGTCTTCGGGGTCGCTGACGCGCAGCATCCGATAGGTTTTGCCCTCGTATTCAATGTTGTCCACCGCGTCCACGTGCATCACAAGGCTCTCGCTGTCCACCTTAATTTCCCATTCGTCGCCCGTCTGGGCATTGAAGTCGTAAAGCACGGTAAATTCTTCCAAGGTCTTGTTCCACCAATACACCTTGCCGTTGCGCTCAAAGACATACTCATGCGTTATCTCTTCATGAAATCCCTTGTCGTAAAGCGTGTTGATTTTCACAAGGATATGTGTCGGCTCATCCTGAACGATGGTGTCGCCAGCTTGATACATATATTGATAGGTGATGCTGCCGTTCTCGTTTTGGATTTCGTAGTACCATTCGTTACTGATGAGATAAGGAGCATCGATTTCGTTGATTTCCAGAATATTAATGCCGTTGTAATAGAAGTATTCATAAGAATCGTCATAATACTTGAACACCTCACCTGTGGCAGTGAATGAATCGCCCACAGCAATCGTGTCTTCGCCAAAGACGAGTTCGTCATATTCCGCATAATTAACGAAATAAGGCTCAATCAGATAACGCTCGTCATCGTCTGTGATGATGGCGTACATCGTGTTGTAAGGCTCATCAACGATGGCCAGTCTTCCGTGCAGCGTCTCCAAATGGTGGTAATACTCCGCATGGTTCAGCGTGACACGATAATTGGGCCTCAAGTAATTGTCAATGCGCATGGTGGAGGTGGTGAGTTGGGCGGTCACCTCCTTGCCGACAATCAGGGTGTCGTTGTCGAGTTCATACAACAAAATATACTGATAATTAGTCCCGCCCAAGGGATAATAGATTTCTTCAATGTAAGGCGAGAAGTAGTATTTGATACCGTTATGATAGAAAGCGAGTTCCATACCCAACGGAGGGAAGGGGCCAATGTTCGGATTACCTGTGGAAACCACAGGACCCACCAGCGTTTGCTCAACGGCGGCCTCCATCTCAAGGATGTCGAGGGTTTGGAAAGGTGCTCCGAAGAGGTCGTAATGCGTGGCCTCAAGGCCGTTGATTTGTGCCTGAACGCCTTCGCTGAATAAGGAGTCGTTGATATAGTTGTGCTGCATCTCGCCCACAAGGGTGAGGTAATGACGGTCAGTGCCCTCGTCCAACGACAAATAGGCTGTCTCACCGCAGGGAGAGGGGAGGCAAAGGTCGCCTTGTAGGCTCAGGAGGCCGTTGGCGGTGAAGTTGGGTTCGTAAGGGATGACGCTGGTCAGTTCAAGCACATTGATTGGGTTGCCGTAGTAGTCGTGAATGGTGTCAGCGATGCCGACGACAATATATCGGATGGAATCGGTCAGCATTGTTCCATCAGGGAGAACAGGAAGCTCGGTGTGAAGCGCCCCATTGACGGTCAGAAAATAATTGCCGTGTAGCGTTTTTTGGTCGTAAATTGACCAGGCATAAATGTACTGAGGACCCGTAAATATGGCAAATTGGCTCAAATATCCGAGGGCTGAGGTGTAAATTGGATGGGCAAGACGCTTGATATCAAATACCTTGAAATTGTCGCCGTTATCGTCTTCCATCAGGGAATAGGTGCCGCCAACCTCGATTTGTGAACCCATCGGGATGGTGTCGAATCCGACGATGAGCGCATCGCCATCGGGATTGGGCCAGTAGCCATCTACAGTCGTATAGTAAGTCTCTTCGCCCGTGACGATGGCCAGACGGTTGTCGCTGGCGTTTTGCTCGAAATACGGGGCTTCAACCTGGGTCAAGATGCCGTTGATAGTGATGATTTCCTCGTTGATGTAAACCGCAATCTCGAAGGTTCCATAGTCCGTTTCGATTTCGATGGCGGTCTCCACATAACCTCTGACCAAGTCCTTCAAGGTTACGGTCATATCTGCATCATAACCGTTTAGGGTCAAGTCGAATGGTGGTGCCATTGGTTCAATCTCAATATTCAAATAGTCAGTGTTCTTCTCTGCAATGGAATAGACATGTATCGTCGGGATGTACCATGATTTGTTCATAATCATTGTTTGAACGACACCGGACGGATTATCGAAGTACATCTCACGCGCGAACAAGAGATTCACCATGCCTGCTTGGTCAATCATTACTGGCAGTTCCCTCTGTCCGACCGAAGTGAAGATGGATACCGATGTCGTGACGTATTCCCTCAAGTCCTGGTTATCTTTTACAGGATAGATGAAAAGAAAGTTGAACGATAGGCTTTCTCCAGGTTCGATGGTGTAGGGAAGGTCAGGAAGGTCGTAGCCGGGCAACAAATAATTGCCATAGTCACCCATGGAATCGATTTCGACGGGGAAACTGTAATCGTTCGTGATGGTGAAGTACCGAATATCCCCATAATGGTAGAACCACAGCGTATCGGGATTGATGACCAAATTACCTTGCTGCGCCTTGCCTCCGAACACCAGGGCGAACAAAATGGTTAAGAATAAAACTAGTTTTTTCATATTATTTGTGTTTTGATTATTTATTCACCACAAATTTCCGCGTTTCGCCGTCTACGGTCACAAAATACATACCCGTTGGCAATCCCGAGACATCAATCTGCTGCGTCTCATCCGTAATCCTGCCCTGCAGCAAGGTCTGCCCCACGATGTTGCTGATACGATATTCCTCGTAGGGACGCACCGCGTGCGTCCGAACAAACAAAACACCATGGGTCGGATTAGGATAAATAATCCAATCGGAAGAACCATGTTCGACAACGGCCTCGACCTCTGAAGAGATGTCGAGACGCCTATCCACCACGCCGCAGTCGTTTTCGGCATAGACGGTCAAGGTGCCTGAGCCAGCGGTATGGAAGGTGATTTCGCAAACTGTTGGGTCGTCGCCAACGTTCAGCTCCCAGTCGGGATTGCTCAACTCCCATCGTATCGAGTCTTCAGGGTCGGAGACCTCCACTGAATAGTGTAAGGTCAAGTTGGGGTCATCGGGGTCCAGTACAACCTCGGTCATGCCTTGGATGCCACTCAGCACAGGGTATGGATAAATGGTGAGATGTAGCGTTATGGTATGGTCGCAGTCATAATAGGTGGAGGGAATGACCATAGTGTAGTCGCCTGATTCGGTATAGACCGTGCCATTCCACAGGTACGATCCGCAGGCGGTCTCGTAGCGTTCGCTTTCTTCGGGATGCCCCACCCTTATGATGGACACATTGCTGTAGGAGATCTGTGTGCCGTCACTGGCCCAGAAGCGTATCAACCAGCTGTCGTAGCTATCGTCCAATACCTGGTCGGTGTAGGCGATGGCGTTGCTGAAATCGTATGAGGACGAGATTTGCCAGCCCTGCTCGATAGCGTTATGCACCTCGGGCGGCGTGAGCTCCAGGCTGCCTTCGTCGCAAATTGGTGGCGGGAATGAGAGGAAGCCCACATTGAGCGCCCCCTCCACCGAGAAATGTCGCACCTCCCTAACCTTTGTCCATGTATAGGTTTTAGGAAAGTCATCAGGATCACCATGATAATAATAGGAGCCGTGGCCGAAGATGACCGCCCAAGCAGCTTCGTCATTTAATTCGTTGCTCGACCAATAATAACAACGTCCCAAGGAGTCACCGCCAGCGTTTGCCAATGGCTCCTCGATGAACGGAAGCGCCGTGTAGAGTTGACAGAGTTGTGTCGCCGTGGGCAGAATCCAGCCATGCTCGAAGTCAACTTGGGAGGCGGCAAAGCCAGCATCAGGGTCTTGAAACTCGCGCAGTTTCCTCGTGTTCTCCGTACCGTCTCCGTCGATTAGGAGTTTCATACCAAGATATTGCGAGCGGTAGGGGAAGTCGTGCAACTCAGGCACATTGACGTTGTATTCCCCCCAAGCGCATTCGGGCTTGTCCTCAAGGGCGACCATCCAGCCGCCGCCACCGTCCTTGTCCATCTGATAGACAATGCCTTGGCTCCCGTCGTCGTTGGTAATCAAATCACCTAAATGGAAAGGTCTCTCGATGGGTTCAAACTCGAAGGTGCGGATGCTGCGGACGCAGTAAAACTCATCGATAACATCTTTCACGCAGCGGGTCACGGTGAAGCGCGAATTGATGAGCAGTCCCCAATCCTCATCGGCCTCGGTGGAGGCTTGGGCAAACCATTTGTTTTCGCTTGAGAAAGGCTCGCCGCCAATGGCCCAGAGCGAGGCATTCACTTCGAGCAGGTTGGTACAGAGGATGCGGAGTTGACCCATGGCGGGCATATACCACCCGTTGTCGAAATCAACACTCCAAGCAGCGGGATACATCTCGGCATCACCTGTGTTGCGGATGATTTGGGTGTTGGTGTAGCCGTCAAAGTCGGTGATGGCAGTGCGCCCGTCGGTGTAGTTGGGCAGTTCGGGGATATCGTAGCCACGGTTGCCCCACATCAGTCCCCAGCCCGAGAACTGGAGGTTGACAGCCCAGCCTTGTCCCGTCTCATAGTCGGCATAGAACACCACGCCGAGGGCGGGACTCTCGTGCGAGACGAGATAATCGTCGAGTTTGGCCACTGAGCCGTCTTCGCAAAGGATATCGCCCACCGAAACGGCAGGAATCGTCCAGGTTTGCGCGTTCGCCATGATGTTCATTGCGGCAAGAAGCAGTAGTAATAATGTCCTTTTCATCGCTGTGTGATTTGATGTTGGCAAAAGTATAAAAATGTCCCTATTTATCTCACTACAAATCTCCGCGTTTCGCCCGCAAAGGTAATAAAATACATCCCCTCCGCCAATCCAGTCACATCAATCTGCTGGTTCTCAGCCGTAATTTGGCCAGTCAGCAACGTCTGCCCCATGATGTTCGTGATACGGTATTCCTCGTAGGGACGCACCGCGTGCGTCCGAACAAACAAAACCCCATTCGTCGGGTTAGGATAAACCACCAAGGTCCCTGAGCCCGTCGAAGGGCCGTTCTCCTCCACTCCATGCAATTCCTCATAAATGGCATCGCAGTCCTCATCACCATATTTGAAGACCAATTCGTCCTCAATCCAATAACAGCGCAGACCATTAACTCGGAAACCTTCATCGTTACGCATCAACCGTTCGGGGAAGAAACTCGTCAAGTGGCCAATGCCGCTCACAATGTCACCGCTGAAAAGACCCTCTGCGTCGCTGACATGCAGCAACCGGCAGGTTCGACCTTCGTATTCTATGATTTCCGTCCAGTCCACATGCATCACGAGGCTTTCATTGCCCACTTTGATTTCCCACTCGTCGCCCTCTACAGCTCCAAAATCGTATAGTACGGTGAACTCCTCCAAGGTCTTGTTCCACCAGTAAATCTTGCCGTCGCGTTCATATACATACTCGTGCGTCATTTCCTCATGCAAATCTTTGTCGTATAGCGTATTGATTTTCACAAGAATATGAGCAGTGTCGTCATTGATAATGGTGTCACCTGCCTGATACATATATTGGTAGGTAATGCTGCCGTTCTCGTTTTGGATTTCGTAGTACCATTCGGGACTTAAAGGGAAACCCAAAAGACCCTGCTCAATGGTGACGATCGACCTGAAATTGCCTATCGAAGTATGGAAGACGAGATAGGTGTCCACGCCCAAATATCTCGTCCTTCTTCCATTGAAACTGACCGTACATCGCATATAGTCGTTATAGTTCTGCAAAGTGTAGGGAAGCGGATATTGTGGCGTGATTTCCAAATAGTTGGTATTCTCCTCCTCGATGCTGTAGATGGTTATCGGGCGCGAAATCTCTGCGTTGATTAGCGAGAGGGTATGTGAAGGCTCGTTGAGATAAAGCTCGGCCATATAGGGAACGACAATCAGTCCATAGTTGACCAGATCTTCATTAATCATAAGTGTCACCGTGCGATCACCTTCAGAAGTGGCAATGTTTACGTATGAAATGATTTGGTCGCGTTGTTTCGCAGGAGGGATAATCATCGGCTCCAATCTGACAACGACTTGTGTGCTTTGGTTGGGCTGCAATTCGATAGGCAGCACGTCCTCGATAGGTAGATACTCGGTACCTTCATGGTAAAGGACTTGTATGAACTCTTCATCGTCGTTGGTGATGCTTGTGATGGTGACAGTATTTGAGGTTTCATTGTGCATGACAAATACTTGGTCATCAATCCATGGGTACCAAAGCGTGTCTGGCTCAATCACCAAATCGCCATTGCCAGGCGAAAGTCCTCCGGCAATATGGAAGAAAGGACCGTTTATCTCGCCATCTGAGCTGTCGACGAAAAGATTGGCAGTAGTGGCATACTCGGGGAAGTTGACCAAGGTTACGGTCACCTCAAGCATATCGCCTGCCGTGAGTATGTAGGGCAAACTGTGAGAGGGAGTCATCTCAAGATAGTTGCTGCCCGCTTCACTGATCTCATCAATGATGATGGTTCGCAGGGCATTGGTGTTGTACAAGTAGAAGGTTTGGGTAAAGGGCTCACCTTCTGTGAAATACACGCCCATCATAGGCCAAGGCAACAGCCCATTGTCCCAGGCTTCCTCGTTGACCCTCACAGTGACTTGCCTGTTTCCGATGGAGGTCGCTATGTTGATGGTGTAGTTGTTATAGCCTTTGTATCCGATTTCGTTCAATTCCACCTGCACGTACATGGTCTCATTAGGCTGCAAAGTGCGGGGCAGACTTCCAAACCAGAGACGCAGCACATTGTCATCGGGTTGCACATTGATGGCCGAAATCGTGACGGCCTCATCAGTTTGGTTGCTGATAGAAAAGGTTTGCGGCACCCCGGATTCCTCAAAGGTCAGTGTGTCAGGAGTGATGACCAAGCCACCTAAAGTACCTTCAATATGAATATCATCAACACAAATAGCGGACATTCCTGAACTATAATAGTGACGAATGGCCAAATAGACCTCTTGACCGGCATAAGCAGAAAGGTCAACTGTACGTTGATACCAATTGCCTTGACGGTTTCCAGCATCTTTAGCAACTATAGTCCATTCATACAAAGAGGTGAAAGCCAGTGGGTCATCGTTGACTGTAGTTGAGATGGATACCCCAAAATGCTCGGCAGGGTAAATCTCATCCAAAGCACAAGCAAAGAAACTGATAACGGGCCAGTCTCCATCCAAAACCATTCGAGGCGAAACGAGATATTCGTTTGGGGTAAGAGAATCACCAGTGACAGGGTCTTTGGAATACGACAGCACCATACCGTCGGAACCAAAGTGGCCCATTCCGTCAGTATTGGGTTGCCAATTGTGTCCGTCGCCATCGCCATCGAGAACAGTCCAACCTTGAAGTGTGCCGTCGTCAAAGTTGAAATCAAGGCTTTGCGCCATGCCTCCAAGCGTTAAGGCGAGCGAAATTGTTAATGTTAATATTAGTCTTTTCATGGCCGTATCTTTTTGATTTTTATTTATTCACTACAAATTTCCGTGTTTCGCTGCCTATGCTAATGAAATACATGCCTTCGGGCAAACCTGAAACATCAATCTGCTGCGTTTCAGCAGTAATGTTGCCTGAAAGAACCGTCTGGCCCGTGATGTTGGTGATGCGGTATTCCTCGTAGGGACGCACCGCGTGCGTCCGAACAAACAAAATACCATTGGTAGGATTAGGATAAACCACCAAGGTCTCTTCGGTCCCTGAGCCCGTCGAAGGGCCGTCCTCCTCCACCCCATGCAGGTCGCTAATGATGGCGTCGCAGTCCTCGTCGCCAATCTTGAAGACCAGCTCGTCATCAACCCAATAGCAGCGCATACCTTCCACGCGCACACCATCGCCTTTATTCATCAACCTTTCAGGGAAGAAACTGGTGAGGTGACCGATACCGCACACGATGTTGCCGCTGAAGAGATCCTCGGGGTCGCTTACGCGAAGCATCCGCCAAACCCTGCCTTCATATTCGATTTCTTCCACCGCGTCCACGTGCATGGTAAGGATTTCAGTGCCGACAAAAATGTTCCAACTGTCGCCCACTTCAGCTTCATAGTCATACAGCACGGTGAACAACCCCAAGCGCTTGTTCCACCAATACAACTTGCCGTTGAGTTCAAAGACATACTCATGCGTCACCTCTTCGCGCAATACCTTGTCGTAAAGCGTGTTGATTTTCACAAGGATATGCGTCTGCTCATCGTTGATGATGGTGTCGCCTGCCTGATACATATATTGGTAGGTGATGGTGCCATTCTCATTCAGGATTTCATAGTACCATTCGGGATGGCTCGGCGGTGTGACATTAGTATAATCGCAATCATATCCCCCTTCATGATAAAGCATCTCGCCATCATTCACATAACAACGAAGGTATTCTATCTCACTTGCATCAAACACTTCCCATCCATTGCAAACTTCTATGCTTGGGAACAAGCCTCTCTCATAGCCAATTCCCTCGATGATTTTCCCACTATAATAAGTCGGAAGATCATCGTTAAACCTAACCCACTGCGTACGGTAATTGTGTCCGTTCCAAGTCACGCTGCCAACGCTATCGACAGTCGCCAAATGAGTACAGTCACCTACTTCGTAATACCACGATTCGCCTGCTTCGGCATCAAAGTCATACAAAATCGAGAAGGCGTTTGTGATCGGGTTGAACCAATACACCTTGTTGTCTTCCTCGTACACAAATTCACCCCCTTCATGCCCAGTATCAACAAAATGCTGCGTGATGATGCTGCACTGTTGGCCTTGGATGATCGTGTCGCCATCCACGAAAAACCTCTGATATTCGGGATGAGTGCCCCATGGGTTGAACACATCGAAATACCACTCCGCGCCTTGGGGAGCAAA
>JAEEGG010024825.1_pt1 | contig 11594 bp, 8 predicted proteins | sample 9134161 | NCBI WGS metagenome assembly JAEEGG01 (sample SAMN16246543, study PRJNA631951) | gut metagenome | biome: gut microbiome; feature: rumen; material: CR-attached | host: Bos | place: Iran: Karaj | collected 2018-10 | reverse complement strand
CAGGATCTGGCAGGCCAGGCACTGCGACAAGGACTCGAAGACATCGACAAGCGCCAGGGCTGGCGGGGACCCAGGGCACGGCTTGCCGAGGGCGAGCGCAAGGCGTGGGCAGCCGGCCATGCCTTTGAGCCCAGCGACCTCCTCGGCAGCACCTGGGTGGACGCCCTGGTCGCCGAAGCCGGTCCTCGAGGCCTGCGCGTCGTGCTCGGCAAGGGCTACGAAGGCCTTGTTCCCGCCGCATCCATGGCCTGGGCACGGCACGTGTCCCCGCTCTCAACGCTGCCCAAGGACGAGGCTGGCATCCGGCCAGGCGACCTTGTCTGGGTGCGCCTGCCAAGGCCCAGCGAGCTGCATGCCTTGAACGGGCAGGGCGAGCACGCAAGGCAGGACAGGCTCTCCAGCAAGGCAGGACGGGAAAGGCCGGCCAAGCAAGCTGGGCCGGACGGGCAGGCAGGCCAGAACAGATCCGGATCTTCAATGGCAAGCCCCCCGGTCGCTCGCGACACGGCCGAGGCCGCTCCTAGGACGCCCGCCCCCTGGGATCCCCGCACGGCCAAGCCCGGCATCCCGCTGGAGCTCAGGCTCGAGCAGAAGCCCCTGGTGCAGGGGGCCCTCGTCTCCATCGAACCCCAGAGCGGCGACGTGGTGGCCCTGATCGGCGGCTACGACGCCGACGAGTCGCACTTCAACCGGGCAACCCAAGGCCGGCGCCAGCCTGGATCCGCCTTCAAGCCCGTGGTCTACTCGGCAGCCCTGGACCTTGGCTTCACGCCGGCATCCCCTCTGCTCGACGCGCCCTACAAGCTTGCCGATCCCGAAACCGGCGAGGTCTGGCGGCCGGCAAACGCCGACCACCGCTACCTTGGCGCCCTGCCCCTGCACGAGGCCCTCGCCAAGTCGCGCAATACGCCAACGGCAAGGGTTGCCGAAATCATTGGTCTTGCCAACATCCAGATCCGCGCCCGCCAGCTTGGGATAGACGCGGAGATCCCCTGGACGCCCTCGGTTTGCCTTGGCGCGCTTTCCCTCTCTCCGCTCAATCTCACGCAAAGCTATGTCCCCTTCGCCAACCAAGGCCTTGGCGTACGCCCGCGCCTCGTCGTCTCGGTCAAGGACGCCGAAGGGCATGTGCTCTACAGCCAGGCGCCGTCCCACTGGCAGGCCGTCTCTCCCCAGAACGCCTACCTCATGGCCTGTCTCCTGCAGGAGGCCGTTGCCAAGGGAACGGGGCGCAAGGCAAAGATTGAGGGCTTGAACATTGCCGGAAAAACAGGCACGAGCAACGAGGCGCGCGATGCCTGGTTCGTGGGCTTCTCTCCCTGCCTTGCCACAGGCGTCTACATCGGCTTCGACCGCATGCAGAGCCTTGGGGCAGGAGCGTCCGGCGGAAGCCTGGCTGCTCCCGTCTTCCGGGCCTACCGCGAAAAGGCGGACCTTGCCTACCGAGACGCCCCGCAGGACTTTCCCCGGCCGCCCGGCATCGTCATGCAGGGCAATCTCCCCTTTGCCGGCACGCCTGCGCAGGGCTTCTGCGCCATGCAGCAGGAAGCGATCCCTGTGCCGGCACGACCCGCCCCGCAGCTTCCCGAGGACACAGGCAAGGCCTCGGAGGAGCTTTTGCGCGATGCCTTCTAATGTCGCATTATCCCCATCGTCTGCCACCGCTGCCCCCCTCCCGCTCCCCATCAAGGCCCCGAATGATGCCGGCAGCCAGAAGGCTGCGGCAGGCATCATAAGAAAAGAGCCTTAAGCCACCCCAGGCAGCAGCCTCACGTTCGGCAAGCCCCGATCCAACAGCCATCCCCCCGGAATTTCGCCGGCATTCCGCCGCCATACCGCCCCTCGACTGCCGCAATCCCGCCCATCCCGAACAATCGACCATACCGACACCCCCTCCCGAAAAAGGAAGCATCGCCGATGATACCCTACGGTTCCCTCGTCATCTACCTGACGCCCAAAGGCAAGCGCTACGTGAAGCGCCTCTCCGACACCGAAGACTGGCACAGCAACGAGGGCGTGCTGAAGTCCTCGGACGTGCACGAGGCCGACTTCGGCGACACGCTCGAGACAAGCCTCGGCAGGCCTGTCCAGATTCTCGAGGCCACGCTGCAGGACCGCCTCAAGGGCGTGAAGCGCCTCACGCAGATCATCTACCCCAAGGACGCCGCCTACATCTGCATGCGCCTTGGCGCCGGTCCCGGCCGCACCATCGTCGAGGCCGGCTGCGGCTCAGGCGGCCTCACCTGCGCCCTCTCCTGGTTCTGCGGGCCCACGGGCCGCGTCGTGAGCCACGAGGCAAGAGAAGAGTTTGCCAGGCTCGCGCGCCGCAACCTCGAGTGGGCGGGCCTGGGCGACAACGTCGAGATCCATGTCCGCGATGCCCGGGAGGGCTTCTGCATCGAGGGCGCAGACGCCCTCTTCCTCGACATGCGCACCCCCTGGGAGTGCCTTGACCAGGCAGTCAAGGCCGTGCGCCCCGGCGCCATGTTCGGCTTCCTGCTGCCCACGGTCCTGCAGGTCTCGGAACTGCTCAAGGGCCTCGAAAAGGGCCCCTTCGGCAGCATCGAGGTGGAGGAGCTCCTCCTCAGAGGCTGGAAGCCCCTGGCCGACCGCCTGCGGCCCAACGACCGCATGATTGCCCACACGGGCTTCCTCGTCTTTGCCCGCCACCAGAAGCGAAGTGCATCCTTCGAGGCCCTCAAGCCCAAGGGCACGCGGGAGCGCAAGCAGGAAGCGGCGCTCCAGCGCCGCCTCGCGGATCAGGACGCCGAGGCCGGCACCGAGCCCCTGTCTGCGTCTGACGGCACGCTGGTCGAAGCCGGCGAAGAGGCCTGCGAGGAAGTCTGAGGGGAAGTCTGAGAGGAGGCCTGCGAGGCCCAATAGCCCGCTTGCCTGCTCCGCCTCAGCCCCCGGCACCCCCGTTGCCCGCAGGCGACAGGCACGCTATTTTGGCTTTCGTTCTGGCGCGCCTGCGCCAGGCAAGCTACCGTCGAAGGAGGAGGAAGCCATGCCGCTCAAAAAGCTCACCGTCTGCGTTGCCGGCGGCGGCAGCTGGGGCACGGCCCTGGCGCACATGGCGGCCAGCCGCGGCCATGCGACGACGCTGTTCATGCGCCGGTCCGAGGTCTGCGATGCCGTCAACAACCTGCACGAAAACCCCGCCTACCTGCCTGGCCTGCGCATCAACGAGGCCGTCAAGGCCAGCACCGATCCCTCGGTGCTGGGCGCCGAGTGCGTCATTCTGGCCGTTCCCTGCCAGCAGCAGCGCACCTTCCTGCGCGAGCATCTGCGCTGGTTCGCCCAGGGCGCGACCATCCTGAACGTCGCCAAGGGCATAGAGCTTGCCACCCTGAAGACCGGCTCTTGCTTCGTGCCCGAGCTCCTGAAGGAGAAGGCCGTGCGCTACGCCGTGCTCTCCGGCCCCTCCTTTGCCAAGGAGGTCATGGGCAACAAGCCGACGGCCGTGGTCATCGCCAGCGCCGTCCCCGATCTGGCCGAAGACCTCATGCAGTGCTTCTCCTCCCCCTCCTTTCGCTGCTACGCCTCCCACGACGTGGTCGGCTGCGAGGTGGGCGGCGCCGTCAAGAACGTCATCGCCATAGCGGCTGGCCTGTGCGACGGCATGCAGGTCGGCACCAACGGCAGGGCTGCCCTCGTCACCCGGGGCCTTGCCGAAATGTCCCGGCTAGGCGCCGCCCTCGGCGCCCAGCCCCTGACCTTCATGGGCCTGACGGGCTTGGGCGACCTTGTGCTCACCACCACGGGCGACCTCTCCCGCAACCGCCAGGTGGGCCTCGGCCTTGGCCAGGGCAAGTCCCTTGCGCAGGTAACGCAGGAGATCGGCATGGTCGCCGAAGGCGTCAAGACCGCCTTCGCCGTGCAGAAGCTCGCGCAAAGCCTCCAGGTCTCGGCCCCCATCACGGACGCGGTCTGTGCCATACTTGATGGCTCGCTCAAGCCCGAGGACGCGGTCATCCAGCTCATGACCCGCGGCCTGCGCATGGAGTAGCGCCAGCAGGAAAGCGTATCGGCAGGCCAGAGTGCCAGAAGGGCAAAGTGCCAGAATTCATCGCAGCGCACGCGATTTCACGCTGCCGCCAGAGGCACGCAGCAAGGCGCCACGGGAAAGCCCTCCCGTGGCGCCTTGCATTTCGGCATGCGGACAAATGCGGGCGGAGAGCGCAAAGGCCTCGCCAAACAAGCGCGAAATCTCTGCGTTGGCTTGCGTCTCGGCAATGAGACTGCCTATGATTCCAGCTTGTTGCATGGCGGCATTGGTTGCGCGAACAATATTCGCCTTGCCTGCTCCGCCGTCTTAAGTTACAAATTTCACGAACTCCTTCAGTGCAGCTTGCTGACGGAGCGTGTCTTTACAGCCTCGGCTTTTCAGGAGGGAAACCTATGTCCACTATGGGCCTCGTAGTGCTGGCATGCGCTGCCGTCCTGCTTATGGCAGGCACCGTGCTGTGCATCCTCAGCCACGACAACGTCAAACAGCTCATCCTGCGGGGCGCGCTCCACGATGCCGGCATAGTCTGCATCGGCCTGGCGTGTCCGGGGGCGGAAGCGAAAGCCGGCCTCGTGATGTACGCCGCGTTCCAGCTGCTTTCGCGTCTGCTCGCACTCAAGTCGCTCTCGTCCCTCAAGGCGTGCGCGTGTACCGACACTGAGGGCCGCGACCTCTGGACCCTGCGGGGCGCCGGACGCCTCATGCCCTTCTCGGGCGCGCTCTTCACCTTCGGCATGCTGGCAGCCGTCGGCGGCTCCGCCTTCCTGGTGCCTGAAGGTCGCTATCTCGTGACCTCGGCAGCCGTCCAGCTGGTCCAGCAGTCTGCGTGGGCCTTCTACACGGTGCTGCTGGCCGCGGCCGCCACGACGGTCCAGGTCTGGCTCGCCGTGGCCTGCGTGAACGCCATCATGCTCGACAAGGCGCCCGCGAACGCCGCACGTCCCGGCGACGGGCTCGGCAAGACGGCGCTCATGCTGGCAGGCGCGCTGGCCGTCTTCGGCCTCTTCCGCACGCCCATCCTCTCCCTCTTCGCCTCTGCTGGCGGCTTCGAAGTGGCCCACTCCTCGGCCCACGCGAGCTTCTGGATCCTCTACCTCGGCGCCTTTGCCGCCGGCTTCGTCTGCTGGCTCGGCATGGAAAAAGGCGGGGCCTACGTTGGAACCATCGTTTCCGCCCTGGCTCTTGCCGCCGTCGCCATCTCCCCGGCAGCCCCGCTCTCCCAGCTCTTCCTGGTGCTGGTGACTGCGGGCGCGCTGGCCATTTCCGTCTACTCCATAGGCTACATGGCCCACGGCGAGCGCCAGGGCTGGTACTGGTTCTTCCTGCTGCTCACCTTCGCCTCCCTGGCCGGCATCGTCTCTTCGGCCTCTGCCGCCGGCCTCTACGGCTACTGGGAGCTCATGACCTTCGCGTCCTTCTTCCTGGTCGCCCATGAAGCCGATCCCACGGCCAGATCTGCTGGCCTCAAATACTACGTCATGTGCGCGGGCGGCGCCTTCTTCATGCTGCCCGGCATCCTGCTTCTGACCGGCGAGGGCCAGCTGGCTGCCGTCGGCGCCACCGTTGCGCCCCCGCTCTTCAAGGGCATCGTCAACATGCCCCTGCCCTGGGTCCAGGGCGCCCTCGCCCTCTGCCTTGCCGGCTTCGGCGTGAAGGCAGGCATCGTGCCCCTGCACTCCTGGCTTCCCGACGCCCACCCGGCGGCCCCCAGCTCCGTCTCGGGCCCCCTCTCCGGCATCATCACCAAGATGGGCTTCTTCGGCATCGCAGCCGTCGCCTGCGGCCAGATGGGCCACGCCATGGCGGCCCAGCCCGGCTACTTCGGCCTCTCCTGGTTCGGCACGGGCCTTGCCTTCCTCGGCGCAGCCACCCTCTTCTACGGCGAGCTCATGGCCCTGCGCCAGGAAGACATCAAGCGCATGCTGGCCTACTCCACCCTGGGCCAGATAGGCGAAATCACCATCGTCCTCGGCCTTGGCACCGTGCTCGCCACCACGGCCGGCTTCTTCCACATCCTCAACCACGCCATCATGAAGGACCTGCTCTTCCTGGGAGCCGGCGCCCTCATCCTGCGCGCTGGTTCCCGCAAGCTTGCCGAGTTCCAGGGCGCGGCCTCCCAGATGCCCGTGACCTGCGCCTGCATGGCCGTGGGCCTCGTCTCCATCATGGGCCTTCCGCCCTTTGCCGGCTTCTACGGCAAGTTCGCCATGATCCAGGCCGCCGTCTCCGCAGGCCAGGTGGCCATAGCCGCCCTCATCCTGCTCGGCTCCTTCATCGGCGTCATCTACTATACGCGCATCCTAAGCACCCTGGTGTTCATGAAGCGTCCGGCAGGCGCCCCCGAGCTCACGGAGGCCCCCTGCTCCATGCAGCTGGCCATGGTCGCCCTGGCCTCCGCCTCCCTGCTCTTCGGCCTCGTGCCTGACCTGCCCTACGGCCTGGCAGCGGCCGCCGCCGCAGCCGTCTCCTCCGCGGGCCAGGCGCTTCCCGCCTCCGCCCTGCTCGTGCCTTGGCCGAGCTACGTGATGCTGCCCATCTTCGGCGCGGTCATTCCCGCCTGCTTCATGTTCTCCAAGAAGCTCGCCGGCTGGTCCGCCGTTGCCGTTCTGCTCGCCACCGCCTTCCTGGTGCTGACCTGCGGACGCGGCCTCGACAACCTCTCCTTTGCCTTCGCCCTCATCGTGCCCCTGCTCGGCGCGCTGAACATGGCCTACGCCATAGGCTACATGGACCACAGCCACACCCAGTGGCGCTTCTACAGCGTCTTCACCGCCATGTGCGGCGGCCTCGTCGGCATGGCGAGCGCAGACACCCTCTTCGGCTTCTTCGTCTTCTGGGAAGTCATGAGCTCCTGGACCCTGTACATGGCCCTGGCCCACGAAGGCGACAAGGTCTCCCTGCGCGAGGCCTTCAAGTACTTCCTCTTCAACATCGCCGGCGCCTCCTTCATCTTCGTCGGCGTGTGCATCATCGGCGGCTCCGCCCCCATGAGCGTCTTCGGCGCCAAGGGCGCGCTGGCCCTCGCCCCGCAGGGCGCTCCGCTGGCAGCCGGCCTTGGCCTGCTCGCCATCGGCTTCGTCATGAAGGCCGCGCAGCTGCCCCTGCGCATCGACTGGCAGATGCATCCCTCCGTGGCTCCCACGCCCGTGTCCGGCTACATCTCCTCCATGCTTCTGAAGAGCGCCATCATCGGCCTGTGCAAGCTCTTCCTCATCCTTGGCGCCGGCGCCCCCGCCCTCTACAGCGTGTGCCAGTCCGGCTTCGTCATGTGGGTCGGCGGCATCACCATCGTGCTGGCCGCCTGGCAGGCCATGCGCGCCAACCACGTGAAGCTCGTCTTCATCTACTCGACCGTGAGCCAGATAGGCTACATGGTCCTCGCCGTGGCAGTCGGCGGCTACGCCCTCGCCACCGGCGCCCAGCAGGCGCTCGGCTTCACCGGCGGCCTGCTCCACCTCATCAACCACGTCTTCTTCAAGGACCTGCTCTTCCTCGTCTGCGGCGCCATCATGTGCATGACGCACCGGGATCACCTGAGCGACCTCGGCGGCCTTGGCCGCAAGATGCCCTTCACCATGTTCATGTTCTTCGTGGCGGGCCTCTCCGTCGTCGGCGTGCCGCCGACCTCGGGCTTCAGCTCCAAGTGGATCATCTACCACGCCCTGATGCAGTCCGGACAGCCCGTGCTGGCCCTGCTCTCGCTCTTCGGGTCGGTCCTCACCCTCGCCTACATCGCCAAGTTCATGCACGCGGCCTTCCTCGGCCAGGTCAACCCCGACCTCGACAACGTCCAGGACGTGCCCCGGGTCATGCGCGTGCCCATGCTCATCCTCTGCGCCGGCTGCATCCTCACCGGCCTCTTCCCCGGCCTCATGCTCGGCCCCATCGGCGCCATCGTGGAGCAGTACGGCATCCCGGCCATACCCTTCACCCTCGGCTCCATCGGTTCCGGCGCAACGGCCTGGAGCCCGGCCGTGGTCTTCGTCCTCATGGCCGTGCCCTTCGGCTTCGGCCTCTGGATCATCCACCGCTTCGTGCGCTTCCGCGTCGTCGACGTCCACAACTGCGGTCTCGAGCCGGAAGCCAGCTCCGACCGCATGCGTCCGGCCAGCGTCTACGGCGGCCTGCCGGCGTTCTTCAGGAACCTCGCCCGCGAGCCGTTCACCCAGGAGCAGGAGGACTAAGCCATGTCGCTATTCTGGTCACTTGTGCATCTCATCATTTTCCCCGGCGGGGCCTTCGCCCTGCTCGTGGCCCTCTACCTGAAAGGCCTGGACAGGCGCCTGGTCGCCCGTCTGCAGAGCCGCGTCGGCCCGCCCCTGAACCAGCCCTTCCTCGACATCGCCAAGCTCCTCACCAAGGAGCAGCTCATCCCGGCGACGGCCTGCCGGCCGGTCTTCCTGCTGGCTCCCGTCATCGGCATGGCCGGCATGGCGGCCTGCGCGGCCTTCATCCCCGTGCCCGGCGTCTTCGGCGGCCTCTCCGGCCTCGGCGACCTGCTCGTGCTCTTCTACCTCCTGCCCATCCCCGCCATCGCCATCATGCTCGGCGGCTCCTCCTCGAGCTCGCCCTTCGGCGCCATGGGCTTCTCGCGCGAAATGCTCGTCATGCTCAGCTACGAGCTGCCCCTGCTCATGGTGCTGCTCGCCTGCGCCATGATGACCGGCAAGCTCTCCGGCGCCGGCACCGCGGACTTCAGCCTGGTGAGCATAGTCCAGTACCAGCTGGAGAACGGCTCCTACTGCTTCAACCCCGTCATGGTGCCCGCCATGGTGGCCTACCTGATGTTCCTGCCCGGCACCATGGGCGTTGCCCCCTTCGACATCGCCGAGTCCGAGACGGAAATTCTGGAAGGCCCCATGCTGGAGTACGGCGGCCCCCTGCTCGCCCTCTTCCAGATTGGCCAGGCCTTCAAGACCTTCGTCATCCTGGGCCTCGGCGTGGTCCTCTTCTTCCCCGGCACCCTCTGCGACTTCTGGCCTGTCAACCTGCTCTGGTTCCTCGTGAAGTGCACCCTGCTCATGTTCTTCTCCATGACGCTGGTGCGCTCCGCCACGGGCCGCTTCCGCATCGACCAGGCCGTCCGCTTCTACTTCAGAATCCCCGCAGCCCTGGCTCTCGTCAGCCTCGTGCTGGTCATCGCCCTGTAAGGAGTCAGCCGTGAGACTTGACATAGACACCTGCCTCAAGAAAGCGTCGGTCTGCTCGCCGTGGCTGTTCCGCATCAATGCAGGCTCCTGCAACGGCTGCGACGTTGAGCTGGCGACCACCGCCCTCATCCCCCGCTACGACGTCGAGCGCCTGGGCTGCCACTACACCGGCTCCCCCAGGCAGGCCGACATCGTCCTCGTCACGGGTCCCGTGACCATCAAGATGCGCGACTACGTGCTCCGCGTCTGGAACGAGATTCCGGAGCCCAAGGTCACCGTCGCCGTGGGCATCTGCCCCATCTCCGGCGGCGTGTTCCGCGACAGCTACGCCATCGCCGGTCCCTTGAGCCGGCTCGTGCCCGTGGACGTCAACGTTCCGGGCTGCCCGCCCCGCCCCCAGGCCATCATGGAGGGCGTCGTGCTCGCCAAGCAGATCTGGATGAAGAAGCTTGGCATCTTGGAGGGATAGCCATGAGCAGCTTTCTGAAGATACTCCTGAAGAACGTCCTCGGCGGCCCCTCCACCGATCCCTTCCCCTTTGGCCCCACCTTCGAGCCCAAGCGCCTCAGGGGCCGGGTGGTCGTTGATCCGGACAAGTGCATGGGCTGCGGCATGTGCAGGAACTCCTGCGTGGCCGGCGCCATCGACATCACCAAGGACGCCGAGTCCAAGGGCTGGACCATCACGGTCTGGCAGGACTCCTGCTGCCTGTGCGCCTCCTGCCGCACCTACTGCCCCATGAAGGCCATCGAAATCGTCCCCGACTGGCACTCCGCCCACTTCGAGGAGGACAAGTACAGCCGCATCGAGCAGCACACCATCGAGTACCAGCCCTGCGCCGTGTGCGGAAAGCCCGTGCGCGTGCTCTCCCTGGCCAAGGCCCAGGAGCTCTACCGCAACGACCCCGACGTCGACCCGGAGCTGGTGCGCCACATGTGCCGCAGCTGCCGCCAGATCAAGGACGCCGAAGCCCACGTCGAGATCCTGGAGGCCATCCCCAGGAAGGCGCCCAAGCAGGACGCCGCCGCGCCCGAAGCCGAGGCCAAGGCCTAGGCCCAGGGTTCCAACAACAGCTTGAACGCGGGCCAGGCTTCTTGCCTGCCCGCGAGAGGAAATACACATGGAAGAAGTCATCAAGGGGAACATGGTGCTCGTGGAGGCCATAGCGCGATGCTGTCCCGAGGAGCCCGGCTTTGTCAGGCATCCCCTCGACCAGGACGGCAACCAGCAGCACTGGTTCGTCATCACCAATCCCCCGCTCCTGGCCCAGGCGGCCCAGGCCCTCAAAGCGGCCGGCGCCCGCCTGTGCATGATCTCCGGCTACAACCGCAAGGACAGGCCCGACTACGACAAATGGCCCTTCGGCGCAGCCTACCACTTCGAGCTGGAAGGCGTGGTCTACAACGTCAAGGTGCGCCTCTCGGCCGAGCAGCCTGAGCCCCCGACCATCACGCCCTGGTTCTTCAACGCCGACTGGCACGAACGCGAGATGCAGGAGCTTGTCGGCATCATGGTCAAGGACCAGCCCAACCCCACCAGGCTCTTCTTGAAGCCCGACGTCGATGCCGGCGTGCTCGACGGCGCCGTCCCGCTCTCCGTCATGATGAACGGCGCCTGCACCAACGACCTGTGGGAGCACATCCTCGGATCGAAAGGAGGAAGCAGGTAATGGCACTCTCCGACACTGCGGGAAGCACCTTCAAGCTTCCCCTCGGCCCCGTGCACGTGGCGCTTGAGGAGCCGGTCTACTTCCACCTTGAAATAGACGGCGAAACCATCACCAAGGCCACGCTCCAGAGCGGCCATGTCCACCGCGGCATGGAAAACCTGGCCCAGAAGCGCAACCTCATCATGGACCAGACCCTCACCGAGCGCGTCTGCTCCCTGTGCTCCAACAGCCACTCCTTCACCTACGCCATGGTGGTCGAAAACGCCCTGCGCATGAACATCCCCGAGCGCGCCAAGTACCTGCGCGTCATGACCGAGGAAATCAAGCGCATGGCCTCGCACCTCTTCAACATCGCCATCCAGACGCACCTGTGCGGCTTTGCCTCCCTCTTCATGCACATCATGGAGGTCAGGGAGATGATGCAGGACGTCAAGGAAGCCGTCTACGGCAACCGCATGAACCTCGGCTTCAACTGCATCGGCGGCTGCAAGTACGACCTCGACGACGAGTGCTTCGACTTCACGGCCAAGACCCTCGAGGCCTTCGAGCCCAAGCTCTACGAGATCATCGACACCGTCGAGAACGACCCCATGATACGCAAGAGGACCATGGGCGTCGGCATCCTCACCAGGGAAGACGTGCTGCGCCTCGGCCTGGTCGGCCCCGTGGCCCGCGGCTCCGGCGTTGCCGTCGACGTGCGCAAGGACTGCCCCTACGCCGCCTACGGCAAGATGGACTTCGACGTGATCACCAGGGACGGCTGCGA
>JAEEGG010024824.1_pt1 | contig 11594 bp, 15 predicted proteins | sample 9134161 | NCBI WGS metagenome assembly JAEEGG01 (sample SAMN16246543, study PRJNA631951) | gut metagenome | biome: gut microbiome; feature: rumen; material: CR-attached | host: Bos | place: Iran: Karaj | collected 2018-10 | reverse complement strand
GATACTGACACCTCGTGAGGACTGGCACTTGCACTTTGAACCGGAACGTGCTCCGACTCTGATATCTGAGGAATTATGGGTGCCGGCAAATAGCATTCTTCAAAAACGAAGCAGTCGATTGGATGGCATCAATTGTTCATCTACTGATGCCTATGGGAATGGACGCTATACTTACTCGTCTCGAATTCTTTGCGGCGATCATGATTGTGCATATTATCGAGGAACATCTCGATGGGAGGTTGACGGGATCGAGAAGCGTAGGGAAGTGTGGCGCTGTTCTCAGTACAAGAAGTATGGTCATAAACAATGCGAGGCACCTTTGCTGTACAAGGATGACCTGGATATAATCATGCGACAATTGTTTTCAACGCTCATTCCTCTATTACAGGACTCTTGTGTTCCGTTGTCCAAAGCATTGCGTGAAGTCATTATAAACAAGGAAGGCATAAACAGGACGGATGTAGAAAAGGAAAAGAAAAAGTTGGAGAACAAAAAAAGCAAGCTCTTGGATGGTTGGCTGAACAACGTAATCAACGATGAGGACTATCGTATCGGTTCTCAAAAAATCGAAGAGCAGGTGAAGAAACTGGAGGAGATAATCATTGAGAGCGAGAAGCAAAACGAGCTGGTTGACAATTCAATGCAACTAACGCAGATAATGCAGCAAGCATTTCGTAATGCCGACTTGGAATCGAAGGAAATACTGGATGAGCTTGTTAGACGCTTTGTCGAGAAAATAATCGTCAAGAGAATCGATAAAGAGGATGATAAAACTAAAAAGGAAAAGTACTGTTTGGAGATTTGGTTGTTTCAAGCACATGATCCTGTACAGTATGATTTATCCCTTTGTGAGCGCACAAATCCGAATCCGGCCCGCCGTAGGTGGCCAGCAGAAGCTTCGCCATCTTCAGGTCCGGCTTCGTGATGTTGACGGGGTATTCGAGTCGTTTTTCATAGATCCACATAGCTTTCTCCTTTCCCGATCACACCGTTTCCCAGGGCCAGGGGGACCGGACCCAGCTCCCCGTGTCCAAGGCGCACTGGCCGAAGTTCATCAAGGGGCCGTAGGTGCTGGTGTAGGTGTCCAGCAGTGCCTGGAGCTTGTCGCTGTAGGTGTTGAAGTCCGCCCGGGCGGCCATATCGTCGGGATGGGTATCCAAATACAGGTTCAGTTCTACGCAGGTGAACCTGGCCTCACCGATCCGCTTCAGCAGAGCCAAACGATCCTGATCCATGCTTACACCTCCTCCGGCATCACGCGCTCGAAGACCAGCTCGGGGAACAGGGTGCCCTTCTGCAGGGCCTCCCCGGGGCAATAGCCCGCCCGATAGGTCTGGTTGGGGAAATATACGGTGGCCAGAGGGCACCCGCCGCCTGCGGAGAAGCCGCAGCTGCCGTCGCTGGATACCTCGCCCGCCATGACCACGTTGGTCTCCGCCGTGGGGTCCGTGCCCGGCCCTCGGCCCGTGAAGCAGCAGGCGTCGCCGCTTTGATAGTTTTGCTGCATCTAAAACATACCTCCCTTTCAGTGAGATACCCTATACTATGACTGTTTTTCGGGCGGCGTGCCGGATACGAAAAAAGCTGCCGCGGATGCGACAGCTTGCAAATCGTCGTAAGGCTTTACCAGGCGTTGAGCAGGGAGAAGCGGTTCTCCTCGTCCTTGGCCTTGGGATAGCCCCACTGGTCGAACCAGGGGGAGTAGGTCAAGACGTCGATGCTGTGGGTCATGGGATCGAAGCGAAGGAGCCGGATGAACCCCAGGCCCTTGACCCGATCGTCCTGGTAGTTGAACATCATGGTGGTCACGGATCGTTCCTTTTCGCCGTCCCCGTCGTCATCGAACCAATCGGTGCGCGTCAGGGTGCCGCGGTGATGGCCGCACAGCATGAGCCGGAAGTTGGGCCACTTGGGCATCACGTCCTGGAAGATGTAGTTGGCCTCCGTATAGAAGCGGCCGTCCTCCTGCAAACATTTGTGCATGACCACGATCACGATATGGTCGGGATGCTGGGCGATGACCTGGTTCATCCAGTCGGTGCAGATGACGCCGTAGTTGATGCCGAACACTAAAAAGTCGGTGTCGCAGGCGCGGAAGGTCACGTAGGCCGCCATGCCCTCGTAGGTCTGGCCCTCCTTCTGGACCACCTTCGCATAGGGCTGGGTGTTGAAATAGTACTGGCTGCCGCCCTTGGTCACGTCATGGTTCCCGCTGACCACCATGCCCGGCAAGGTCTCGAAGATGGGCACCAGGGCGTTGGCGGCGTTCTCCCACATGGTGGGGCTCATGCCGTCCACCACGTCCCCCGTATGGGCCACGAACTGGATGTTCTCCTTCTCCCGGTTCTCCAATATCCAGTCCCGCAACCGGTCGAAGACGTCCGGGTTGTTGCGGCTGATGTTCTGGGTGTCGGACATCCATACCAGGGTGAAGGGGGTGGGCTCCGGCGTAGGGGAGGGAGTGGGCTCCGGCGTGGGGGAGGGCGTAGGGGAGGGCGACGGCGTAGGCGGCACGGTGGGGGAGGGCGTGGCCGGCGCCGGAGAGATCAGAAGCTGGAACGCGGCCTGGGTCTCGGCTGGCGTGGCGACGGGAGTAGGCGCGGCCGCTGTGGCCAGGGCTTCCCCCTGGGGCGCGCCTTGACAGCCCGCCAGGAGCAGGCCCAAAAGGAGCCAAACGACCAGCGCTTTCTTCATGGGACCATCTCCTTTCCGCCGACAGTTTTACAGCACCGCTATTCTACCCGCTTTGGCTCGATTCGTCAAGTTCTGTCAGGAGGCAGGCGCGCATAGGATAGAGCAGGAAGGAGGCGCCTATGGAGCTGAGGACCACGTTTTCGGACCTGAAGTGCAAGGAGGTCATCAACGTATGCGACGGAGGGAGGCTGGGCTGCGTGACGGATCTGGAGATGGATCTATGCACGGGCACGATCCTCTCCATCGTCGTGCCCGGGGAGAGGAGCATGCTGGGCCTTCTGAGGGCCAGGGACGGCATCGTCATCCCCTTCTGCCGCATCCAGAAGATCGGCGAGGACGTCATTTTGGTGGACCTCAGGGAATTCCCGGCGTAAATTGTTAATAGCATGTTTACAGCCTCCTCGGAGAAAACAATGCTATACTTTATCCGTAATGATTTAGCCAGGGGAGGACAAGCCAATGAAGTGTCGTTACTGCGGCAGCATGGAGAGCAAGGTCGTGGACAGCCGTCCCAACGAGGACAGCACGGCCATCCGCCGTCGGCGGGAGTGCATCCAGTGCGGACGCCGGTTCACCACCTTCGAGAGGATCGAGGAGAACCCCATCATGGTGGTCAAGCGGGACGGCCGAAGGGAGCTCTTCGAGCGGGAGAAGATCGCCACGGGCATCCGCAAGGCCTGCGAGAAGCGGCCCATCTCCACGGACGTGCAGAACCAGATGGTGGAACGGATCGTTCGGGAGGTGAACAACTCCCTGGATTCCGAAGTCTCCACGGCGGCCCTGGGCGAGATGGTCATGAAGCAGCTCAAGGCCGTGGACGAGGTGGCCTACGTGCGCTTCGCCTCCGTCTACAAGGAGTTCAAGGACACCCAGACCTTCATGGAGGAGCTGCAGCGGCTTCTGGACGAGAACGCCGGCGCATGATGGACAGGGCATCCTTTCAAGCAGCATTCGGCCGCATCCAGGTGGGGCATGCCTACCGGGAGCAGGGGGGCGTAGGCATTTATACCCTGCCTGCTTTTTCGGCGCGGCCGGAGATCGATCACGGCTTTTCCGCCCGGATCGGCGGCGTCAGCAAGCCCCCCTTCACCGGGCTCAACCTGAGCTTCACCCACGACGAGCGGGCCGACGTCATGGAGAACTACCGCCGCTTCAGCCGGGGGGCCGGGTTCCCCGAGGATTCCATGGTCATGGACAGCTACGAGCACGGGATCACGGTGCTGCAGGTGGACCGAAAGGATCGGGGCCGGGGCTATACCCGGGAGAGCCTGCCAGCCTGCGACGGGCTTATCACCGACGATCCCGAGGTCACGCTGATCACCGGCCACGCGGACTGCATGGCCTTCTATTTCTTCGATCCCGTCAAAAGGGCCATCGGCCTCTGCCACGCCGGGTGGCGGGGGGCGCTGGGGCGCATCGGCGGGAACGTGATCGCCCAGATGCAGAAGGCCTACGGCTCCGACCCCAGGGACATGCTCTGCGGCGTGGGCCCCTCCATCTGCCCCAAGTGCTTCGAGGTGGGGGAGGACGTTTGTGAGGATTTCGAGGCCGCGTTTCCCGTCTGTCCCCTTCGAGGCGTCAACGGCCGGGGGAACCCCACGGTGGATCTGTGGCAGGTGGCCGCCTGCCAGTTCATGGAGCAGGGCGCTGTCCCGGAGCATATCTTCCTCATGGGCGTCTGCACCCAGGAGACCATGAACCTCTATTCCTACCGGCGGGAGGGCCGCACCGGGGGCATGGCCGCGTTCCTGCGGCTGAAATAATGGAATAATCGTGAAAAAAGCAGCGAAGGAGCCGCCTTTGAATTGACAAGGGCGGCCTTTTATACTATAATTCACAAGATTGTTTAGAAAAAACAGGAGAAGGATAGTACCATGAAACGTCAAACCAAGAAGATCTTGCTCATCGCTGCGGTGGCCCTGGCGATCCTCGTGCTGGCAGCCGGCCTCATCATGCTGCTGCGGAAGGATTCCTTTGGCGACAACTATTTCACCCGCAACAAGGCCATCGCCACGGTGAACGGCGCGAAGATCACCAAGAACGAGTTCGCCGCGTCCCTGAGCAACTACTATAACAATATTGACACCTACAACATGTACGCCATGTACTACGGCTACGGCAAGTATTACGATGTCAACTCCGAGACGGGCGTGCGCGACCTCAAGAAGGACATCCTCAACAGCCTTATCGACAACGAGGTGTTCATCCAGATGGGCAAGGAGCTGGGCATCACCCTGACGGCGGAGGAGCAATCTGCGGTGGCCCAGTCCGCCAAGGACGCCCTGACCAACTTGAAGGACCAGATCCTGGAGACCGCCAAGTCCTCCGGCGCCCAGAACCCGGAGACCTACGCCACCACCATGCTGGCCAACTACTTCTCCAACATCGGCATCAACCAGAAGACCTTCGTGAAACGCAGCGAGCACGCCGCCCTGGCGCAAGCCTACGCCGAGAAGGTCCAGGAGCACTTCGCCGCCGAGCGGAACGTGACTGACGGGGAGCTCAAGGACATCTATGCCGCCTACGTGCAGGAGCACTACGTGGACGCCTACTCTGAGGGCGCCTACAGCCTGACCGAATCCTATGTGGCCAACGGCTACACCGACATCCCCTATCTCTACATCCCCGAGGACTTCATCTTCGTCCGGGTCATGACCATTACCGACGCCATCAAGGCCAAGGAGATCCTGAAGAAGATCCAGGACGGCGAGGACTTCGAGACCTATTTTGCCAGCGACGACAACGAGAACACCGTGGGCAAGGGTTTGGGGGACAAGCCCCAGGCCATCGGCGAGTCGGACAGCGCCTTCACCAGCGAGGTCTATACGCAGGCCGCCGAAGCCGCCGTGGGCGACGTGATATTGGTGTCCGTGGACGGCACCGATGCCGACGGGAAGGCCACCACCACCTCCTATATCGTCAAGCGGGTGGAGGGGACCACCGGCGTGGTGCCCTATGAGGACGTGAAGGCCGTCATCGACGACACCCTCAAGAGCCACGAGGAGAGCGAATACTACACCGAGCAGGTGGAAGCCTGGCGCGGCAAGGCCAACATCGTCATCGACGAGGATGTGCTGGAGGCCGTCGCCCTGAGCCGGTAAGGAGCGAGCATGCACAGCAAGTTCGTCCGTTGGATGTGTATCTTCATGGCGCTGCTCATGGTCATCGGTCTCGTCTTTACCATCGTGGCCAGCATCGCTTCCCTCTAAAACTATCGGAGCCGAATAATCGGCTCCTTTTTCATTTTTTTTGAAACACATGGGGACTTCGGTTCGTTATATAGATGTAACGCGAAGGGAAAGGACGAAAGCGGCATGATCCAGGACCTGTATGAACGCCATTTCGAGGAGCTGCGGCGCTATTGCCTGCAGCTCTGCCGCAGCGGCGATATGGCGTTCGATCTGGTCCAGGAGACCTTCCTCAAGGCCCTCGAACGGGAGGAGGCCATGGTGGGCTACTCGCCGGAGCAGCAGCGATCCTGGCTCTACAAGGCGGCTCGGAACCTGTTCCTGGACGGCATGCGCAGGACCGCCCTGCTGCAGCGGAAGCAGAGGCTGCTCCTCGATGAGGAGGAGATGGACGAGGACGGCTTCTCCCGGGCGGAGACGGAGCTGCTGCTCCTCAGGCTCCCGGCGGAGGATCGGACCATGTTCCGCCTGAGGTACCTGGAGGGGTACAGCGCCGTGGAGATCGGGGAGATGTTCGACATGCCGCCCGCCACCGTCCGCACCAGGCTCCTTCGCTCAAGACAACTGCTGAAAAAGGAGATGAGCTTATGAAGCACATGAAGCAAGAGAAGAGGTCCCGGAGAGACTATCGTCCCTCCGTCCAGGACCGACAGGAGAACCGTCCCACCTTCGATCGGTTCCCGGAATACACCCTGTTCCCCATGGACTTTTTCAAACTGAGATAATACCGCCGAGGAGGAGATACCCATGAAGAAGATGATCGTGAACTGCGCCACCTGCGATATGCGCAAGGTGAGCGAGGAGACGCTGCAGGCATACGAGCAGATCGTGGTGAACGCTGCTACCGTCCTGGTGACGTCCCGGGCCAAGGAGCTGGTGAACCGCTACAACGTAACGCTGAACGCCGCGAGCGTGCAGGAGATCCCCGAGGGGGAGAACGTCCGCGTGAACCAGCAGAACGGGGCCTACCAGCTCACCGGCGACGGCGCGCCCCAGGCGGGGGAGATGGCCATCCTCATGGTCAACGGTTCCCTGACCATCGGGGACGACGCCCTGGCGGCGGCCCAGGCCTATTGGAGCATCCAGGTGAACGGCTCCGTGCTCCTGCCCAGGAGCATGGCGGGCAAGCTCAGCAACCTGAGCGTCAACGGCTCCACCGACACCTACCCGGACGGGGCCATTCTGCTTCGGCGGAACGCCGTCGTCGACAGGACCTTCGCCCTCCGGATCAAGGAGAACGCTCTCTACTGGGCCTCCCGGCGGCTGGTGTTCACGGACGCCGATCTGGACGTAGGGAAGCTTGCGGAGAAGGGGGTCCAGTTCGCCAGCCGGCTGGCCATCGTCGCGGAGTCCCTGGCGGAGGCGGTGACGCCCCTGCTGACGGAGGATACGGACATCCTCATCGTCCCCGACGGCACCAAGTTCGCCAACGGCTATGCTGTATTGGACAAGCGTTTCTTGAAGAAGCACGGCGCCAAGCTCTATATCAACGGGGATTTGATCGTGAAGCCGGAGGCTGCCGAGGTGATCCCCAAAATCGAATACCTGTACGTGAACGGCCAGGTGAAGATCCCCCAGGACCTGGTGGACGCCTTCGAGGAGATCGACGCCACGTATGACGAGCTGGCCATCCAGAAGCCCTACGGGAAGGTCATCGAGGACATGGTCCGAGCCGCCGTGGATACCAAGCTTCTGGAGAAGTATCCGGACGGGGTCCAGGTGACGGACTGCGCCATGGTGCGCATCGCCAAGGACGTTTCGCCGGAGCTCATTTTGGAGCGGCTCACCATCGCCGACTGCGCCAAGGTCTTCTGCACCGAGGAGCAGGAGGCCGCCGTCAGCGCCGTGTCGAAGGACGTGGCCATGATCGGCAGCATGGGGGACATGGGGGAGGACATGATGGATTTGGTGACCGGCAGCCTCCACCTGAATCCCAATTTGAAGGTGATCAACGCCTCGGACTACGTGATGTAAACAGAGCCAAGAAAGAAGCCTGTCGGCGGTCCCGACAGGCTTTTCGTTTATTCGTTTTTCAGCTCCAGCGCTCGGGCATAGACCTGCTTCTTGGGGAGCTTCAGGGCTTCGCTGGCCTCTCGGGCGGCGTCCTTCAGGGTCATATGGTACATGAGCCGCAGGAGCAGCTCATCCAATTCGTCCGCCGAGGGAGTCTCCTCCGCCTTGGGCGGGATGCGGAACAGCAGCACGCATTCGCCCTTCACCTCCTCGGGCAGGGCGTCTAAAACCTCTGAAATCAGCCCTCTTTGGCAGCTTTCGTGGACCTTGGTCAATTCCCGCACCAGGGCGCAAAGGCAGTTTCCAGCCCCGTTCAGCACGTCCTGGAGGGTATCCTTCACCCGGTGGGGGCTTTCGTAGAGGATGGCCGTACAGCCGCAGGCAACGAGGTCGCTCAGCGCCCGCTTCCGCGCCGCCCCCTCCCGAGGCAGGAAACCGAAGAAGGTGAACCGATCGAGGGGCAGCCCCGAGAGCACCGCCGCCGTCAGCACCGCCGAGGGGCCGGGGAGGACGGTGTAGGGGAGGCCCGCCTCGATGCACGCCTGGACCAGCAGGGCCCCCGGGTCGGAGATGCCCGGCATGCCCGCGTCGGACACGTAAGCTATATCGAGCCCCGCCTTCAGCTTCTCCAAGAGCTGGGGGGCCTTCTCCTTCTGGGTGTATTCGTGACAGCTCACCAGGGGCTTTTTGATGCCCAAATGGTTCAGGAGCTTGGCGGTCTGCCGGGTGTCCTCGCACCAGACCTCAGCACAGCCCTGCAGCGCCTCCACGGCCCGATAGGTGATGTCCCCCAGGTTCCCGATGGGGGTGGCGATCAGGTACAGCATCAACGGTTCTTCTCCTTGCTGCCGCGCAAACTATCCCCGGTGAAACGAATCGCCTTCGTGATGGAGGCATCCGTGATCCGGGAAGCGATCCTCTCTCCGTATCGCTCCGTCAACTCGTCCGCGTTGAGGTTGGAGATGTATACCGTAGCTAAGCGGCTGGTGTTGCGCTGATCGGCGATGGCGAACAGGGATTCCTTCGTCACGTTGGGGATCAAGGGCTCCGTGCCCAGGTCGTCCAGCACAAGCAGGGGCACCTGGGTGAAGCGGGGCAGGGGAGAGGCGTTGTTGGAGAAGCCGTTCATGACCTCCTCCGTCATCCGATAGGCGGTGAGCCGCAGGGTATCGATGCCCCGCTCGATGGCTCGGGCGGCGATGGCGTTGCCCATAAAACTCTTGCCCCGGCCAGCCTGGCCGAACAGCAGCAGCTGCGGGAATTTAGGGGCGGGAAGCGCGTCGGCAAATCGCTGGCACAGCACGCAGATGGTCTTACCTTCCTTCCGAGAAGCTTCGTCAGGATAGATGTCCTCCCGGAATCCTGAAAAGGTCTCCCGCTCGTTGATGCGGCCCGCTTCCACCAGGTCCTGCTGTTCCAGCTTCAATCGGCAGGCACACTTTTTCTTGATGGGGCTCCCCACATAGCCCGTGTCCTGGCACAGGGGGCAGCTGTATGCGGGCAGCAGATAATCCTTGGGCAGCCCGTACCGCTTCAGCAGCGCTTCCTCCTCCATCCGCAGAGTGGATAGGGTCAGCTTCGCGCCTTGGGCGGGCATGAGAAAGACACGGCTTCGCTTTGCCTGCAATGCGGCGAAAGCCGGGTCCATAGCAGCGCATTCCTGCCGCCGTGTTTCCAACTGCCGCACAGCCTTGCGGCGCAGATCGGCGTAATAGGCTTCAAAATCTGTTTTCATAGTTCGTCATCCAACGTCAGGGCGATATCATCCAAGTTCACATGGGAAACGCCGGTTTCGGCGTAGTTTGCAAAGGGGTCCCGCCTCTTGCGACGGCGGTTTTCAGGATATATGGTTTCCTTTCGCTCCGTCAGGGCCTTCTGCGCCTCCTCCACGGTGCGGATGCGGCGCTCCGTCCAATCCTTCAGCACGCTTTTCAGCTTCCCGAAGGGCCGTTCCGCGTCGGCGCACTCCTCGGCGGCCAGCAGCACCACCTCCCGGGGAAGGCCCTCCGGCCCCTCCAGGAACACGGACAGCTGCCGCACGTCGTCCCGGGTGGGGGTGGACACCTTGCCCATGCGGGCGAAGACCATGCGGGCAAACTCCTTTTCGTCGCTGATGCTCTCGCTGTCCGCCTGGATGTCCGCCGCCTTCACCTTGTTCTGCTCGTAGAGCTCCCGAAGCCGATCCCCCAGGGCCTCGAAGGACAGGCTGGAGGTGCTGGTGAGCCGGGGGCAGGCGGCCAGGATGGCCTCGTCGTCGAAGCCCCAGTCCCGGACCCAGCGATCGTACATGGTCATCTCGTCCAGGGTGGGCAGCCGCCGCTTGTTCCAGCGGCGCAGCACCGCGGCGGCCCCGTGCTTGCGGACCATGGCGTTGGCGATATAGTCCCTGGCCTGCTCGTAGGTGATGATGCCCGCATCCGCCCAGCTCTTGGCCACGGTGGAGATGTATTGGATGGACACCCGGCGGCCCTTCTCCTCCATGCAGTGGCTCACCAGCTCCAGCACCGTCTTCTCCTCCAGGTGGAAGACCTCCAGGCAGTCGTAGATATGGCCCAGCTCCCGCATGTTGAACTGGCGGGGGGCGGTGAGCTCGTTGAGGGCGCGGACGAAGGACCGATACTTCATCGGCACCGCCGTGGTGGCCGCCGGCTGCTCCACGGTCAGGTACTCCACCTCCAGGGGCTCGTCCTTCAAAATGCGGACCAGGCCCTTGCTCTGCCAGTAGACGAAGGCGGCCAGCACCGCCCCCTCCGGCAGGTTCAGGGCTTCCGAGATGGCCACGTCCCCCATGGAGGGGTAGCGGCACTGCATGAGCCCGTAGAGGTACACCTTCACGGCCTCGCCGTCGGCGTCGGGCATGTATTCGCTGAAAAACAGGTTATCGACCGGGGTTTGTTCCCTTTTCTGGGCCTCGGGTGAAAAATGTATGTTCATATAGGGAAGTATAGCATAGGAAAAAACAAGTTGCAAGGCGGGTTATGGGACAGAAAAAGGAAGAAAATTTACCGCTTGTTCGCTAAATATCTCTTTATTCCGCAACGATACACGCATATAATGATACCATGAGTACCAAGAAGAAAAAGCGCTCGCGCAAAAAAGAGGCGGTCTATACCGTCCACTGGCCCATTTTGATGGGGCTTACGGCCCTGCTGGTGGCCCTGGTGCTGCTGGCGGTTGGGGTCGTCCGGGCCTGCGCTCTGCCCGAAGGGGATGCCCTGGCGACGGCGGAGACTCCGGAGCCCATCATCGCCGCGCCCACCTGGTCACCCCTTCCCGTGGATATCGACTTCACCAAGGTCCACAGCACCTATGTGAAGGTCTTCTTCCAGGACCAGGGCGAGGTGCGGGACATGCTCCTGGAGGAGTACATCCTGGGCGTGGTGGCCGGAGAGGTGGGGGCAGGCTACCCCATGGAGGCCCTGAAGGCCCAGGCGGTGGCCAGCCGGACCTATACCATGTACTCCATCCGACACGGCGGATGCAAGACCAACCCCAGCGCGGACGTGTGCACCTCCAGCAGCTGCTGCCAGACCTATCGGTCCGACGCCAAGCTCCGCAAGTCCTGGGGCGACAAGTATACCTATAAGTATTCCGTCATCGCCAAGGCGGTCATGGACACGGCGGGGGAGGTCCTGCTGTACAACGGCAAGCCCATCAACGCCATGTATCACGCCGCCTCCGGCGGGTGGACCGAGGACA
>JAEEGG010024823.1_pt1 | contig 11594 bp, 9 predicted proteins | sample 9134161 | NCBI WGS metagenome assembly JAEEGG01 (sample SAMN16246543, study PRJNA631951) | gut metagenome | biome: gut microbiome; feature: rumen; material: CR-attached | host: Bos | place: Iran: Karaj | collected 2018-10 | reverse complement strand
GCCTTCATCCCAAGCAGACTTGTCATTGATTTGACAACCAGTCTTGAAATCGATCCTCTGCCCATTGAATGTAGCGCGGAGTCGGATTTGGAAAAGACTCTTGTCCTTCCCATAAGCCCGCAGTTTGAAAGCGACATTTCTCTTTATCTTCATAGCGTCTACTTGTTAAATCGTGCCCCAATAATGCCCCAATTTTGTACAATATCAAGTAACATCACTGGCAAAGATACGCAATAGAAAGCACTCCTGCAAGGGTTTATAAAGGATGTTTGAGTTGATTTTCGAGCCTCGTCCGCACCGCAAAAAGTCAGCCTTATATGGCTGACTTTTTGCGTTTAGAAGCGGTCGTAGAGCCGCAGGACTACTCCCGCACCGGGCGGATGGCGTAGCCTTCCGTATGCCCCCAGTGTTTCAGATTCCGTCCGTCGTTGCAGAAGGCCCACGCGCAATCATCTGCGCCATCTTCCGTGGATGCCGACCAGTAGTAACCCGTCCAGGGGTTCCCTAAATCATGATAAGCGCTGTCATCATGGTGTATCCCCGTGTTGGGCAGACCTGAAATGCCGCTGATGTTTTCCTTCGTCGGAACTCTCCAGCCGGCCGGACAAGGATCATAGATCGTCTTGACATCAGGCCGCCAGGGTTTAGCCGTAAGGTCTTCACTCATCCACGTATAGTCTGATGAATATCCGATCAAGGTCGTAGGGTGTTTGACCGTGTACTCCATGGACTGATGCGAGCCGCTGACCTTGTCAAATACCGTTGATCCTGCCGGCACATAAGTGTACTGGCGGTAGTTGTTCCCATCCGCTGCGGAGAAGGCATCCTTGCGGCCCCACTGGAAGCAGAACCCCCGCATGCAGTTGCCCACGCCGATGGCGCCGAGATTGCGGTCCATGAAGGTCGCCTCATTATGCGTCATCGTGCCCGGCTCCGGCGTCGCCCAGATGAGCCAGCTCCAGAGAATCGTGCCCTCGCTGTCATAAACGGCGACACACGCATCACCCGGGACAAAAGTATCCGGTGTGGAAAAGTACACATAGCCATCGCTGTAGCTGACGTCATAGGCGCTGCCGTCGTGCTTGACGGCCCGGCCCTGCCCGTAAAGTTCCCAAAGCACCTTCACCCCGGCAATGCCGGCCGGATCGATGGCCGTGGCCGTCGTCCCCGTCAGCGGATCCAGTCCCCCATTGCCCTTTACCGTTGCCTTGAACCTGTACTTTCCCGGCTCAAAAACCATATAGGTATTCGCCGTCGCCGTAGCGCTGAGGTCCTCGATCTCGCAGGATTGGCCATATAGTGCGGCTATTTCCTCGACAGACAGGGCTTTGTCGTACAGGCGGACATCATCCATCGCGCCTCGATAGAATTCTCCGCCACCTCTCGCTCCCAGGTAATGCGTCCTTCCGTTCGCTACATTTCTGACACCGCTGGACATTTCATACTTGCAGACTTCACTGCCGTCCACATACAATTTCCCCACCAGATGATCCACATCTCGGATATAGGTTACCATGTGCCAGTTTCCATCGGCGTAAGCGGTCGCAGAAGTCGCCACGTAGCCGTCTTCCCAGATTTGGATATAGCCGTTCGAGACCATTCGCACGAACCAGCCGGTATCTCCGCTTCCCGCGTCTGTCCTGATCAGACAACGTTCGTTCTGGGACTTATAGGTTGTTTTGATCCACGCATTGAAGGTAAAGGATGTCGATTTGTCGAAACTCCCTGCCTGCCCGATGGCCAACCGGGCATTCCCATCGAAGGAATAGGCACAGTCGGGATTCCCGAAACGGTCGGAAGTCAACTTGATCTGCCCGGTCAGATCCTCCACGGCATCGATGGCACCTACGGCCACGGCATCGTTCGTATTCCCATTGAACGTCCAGTGATGGACCAGGTTGCTGACTGGGGCGATCCCATTGAACGAGACCGTAATGTCGCTGATCTTGCTGCGACCGATTTCGATGGCCTTGTCCGACTTGAGCGTACGGACTTGATAATCGCCCTCCGTTGTGACAATCGTTACTTTGAGACCCGTGTATGTATTCGCCGGGACGGCAATGTGGAACGGTTTCGCCGTGCTGCCGACTTCAACCCCATTCTCTCCGCAGTCAAGCGTCACGCCAGCGGTGCCGGACACGGTGGCGGCGAAGTCCATCGCCAGCGATGCCGCGTTGCTGATCTCCCCACTCATTCCCTGATCGGCGGAAAGGATGATCCTGCGAACCTTCCGCGAACTTTGCGTCGAGCTGACGTTCACCCGGATGATACCGACAAGATTCTTGAACTCCAGGCTGTTGGTGCTGCTCTCGGCATACATGGGAGAACCGCTGATGTTGCCTTCCACATAGGTTTGCACGGCAGGCAAAGCAGGGCTTCCGGCGTTGTAAACGGAAGCCGGATACCAGGCCTGGTAAGGCGAGGATCCGACATCGTCGCCCGACTCCTTTGTGAAATCGGCGCGAGTCGTCGTGCCAGTGGTTGAATACACACCAACCCTCGCGGCCGCGTCCACGACCGTGATCCGATCTCCGCTGCTCCAGAGCACGTCAAACATCTCTCCGTTCTCGGAGAGAGAGGTCCTGGTGGAGGGCACTTCAGTAGTCGCCGTAAAAACAACTGGATCCGCCACTTTGTTCTTCTCGATCTCCAGATCCTGCTGACAGGCGCTCAATGCGATGGCGGCCACGGCCGCATAAAGATAGAAACGTTTCATGGTGCCGCCCTCCTAATTGAAGAAACCATCATCGTAACTGCCGCCGTTCCCGAACTGTTCGGTTCCGCCCGAAGCGCAGACCGCGCTTTTCTGTACCACCTCGAAGACCTCGATCAAAGGTGCTTCGTAAAACTGTCTTGCTATCCTTTCCATTGATATCGTGTTGTGTTTTATCGTCCAGTCAATACCTTGAGCCCCGTCATCGAGTCGGCTGCGATTCGTCTTCCAGCGCCGCCGCGATCAGGGGTATGAGTTCCTCGTCGGCGGGCAGCCAGCGGACGGAGTCCAATTCGGCGGCCGAGAGCCAGCGGGCCGCCTCGTGCTCGTTGAGATGCAGGGACTCCCCCGCCAGGGTGCACCAGAAGCAATGCAGGGTCAGGTGGAAGGCGGGATAGTCGTACTCTACGGTCTTGAGCAACTCACCCACTACCACGGCAGCGTCCAGCTCCTCGCGGATTTCCCGGACAAGGGCTTCCCGCGGGCACTCCCCCGGCTCGATCTTCCCGCCGGGGAACTCCCACCAGTCCTTCCAGTCTCCATATCCCCGCTGAGTCGCGAAGATGCGATTCCCCCGCCGGATCACGGCGGCAACCACTTCGATGTGCTTCATACTTTGCAAAAATAAAAAATTTTCATATCTTGCAAAGAATATCGCCTTAAAAGGTTAATACCATGTCGAACGATCGCGTTTACATTTTCGACACCACGCTCAGGGACGGCGAACAAGTCCCCGGATGTCAGCTCAATACCGTCGAGAAGATCCAGGTAGCCAAAGCTCTGGAAGAGCTCGGCGTCGATGTCATCGAAGCCGGATTCCCCATTTCCAGCCCCGGAGACTTCAACTCCGTCGTCGAGATTTCCAAAGCCGTGACCTGGCCGACCATCTGCGGCCTTTCCCGGGCCATCGAGAAAGACATCGACGTCGCCTTCGAAGCGCTCAAGTATGCCAAGCACAAGCGCATCCACACGGGCATCGGCACATCCGACACCCACATCAAGTACAAGTTCAACTCCACGCGCGAGGAGATCCTCGAGCGCGCCGTACGGGCCGTCAAGTATGCCAAGAAATACGTCGAGGACGTCGAGTTCTACGCCGAGGATGCGGGCCGCACGGACAACGAGTTCCTGGCCACGGTCATCCAGGCCGTGATCAAGGCCGGCGCCACCGTGGTCAACATTCCCGACACGACGGGCTACTGCCTGCCCGAGGAATACGGGGCCAAGATCAAGTATCTCTGCGATCACGTCGTGGGCATTGAGAATGCCATCATTTCCACCCATTGCCACAACGACCTGGGCATGGCCACCGCCAACACGATGGCCGGCCTGCTCAACGGTGCCCGCCAGTGCGAGGTGACCATCAACGGCGTGGGCGAAAGGGCCGGCAACACCGCCCTGGAGGAAATCGCCATGATCCTCAAGAGCCACAACGACATCGCTCTGGAGACCAATATCAACACGCGCAAGATCTATCCCCTCAGCCGGACCGTTTCCAGCCTGATGAACATGCCCGTCCAGGCCAACAAGGCCATCGTGGGCCGCAACGCCTTCGCCCATTCCTCGGGCATCCACCAGGACGGCGTCATCAAGAACATGCACACCTACGAGATCATCGACCCGCGCGACATCGGTCTCGACGGCAATTCCATCGTCCTGACGGCCCGCAGCGGCCGCGCGGCCCTGCGCACCCGCCTGGAAGCCCTGGGCGTCAAGGTCTCGGACGAGAAGCTGGACAAGACCTACCAGGAGTTCCTGAAACTCGCCGACAAGAAGAAGGAAATCAACGACGAAGACCTCCTCGTCCTCGCCGGCATGGAGCGTTCCGCCGACCACCACATCAAGCTGGACTTCCTCCAGGTGACGAGCGGCATGGGCGTGCGCCCGGTCGCCAGCATCGGCGTGGACATCGCGGGCGAGAAGTTCGAGGCGGCGGCCGTCGGCAACGGCCCGGTCGACGCCGCGCTCAACGCCCTCAAGGCCATCATCAAGCGTCCCCTGACCCTCAAGGAATTCACCATCCAGAACATCACCAAGGGCTCCAACGACGTGGGCAAGGTCCACATGCAGGTCGAGCACGACGGCAAGATGTACTACGGCTTCAGCGCCAACACCGACATCGTCGTCGCCGCCGTCGAGGCCTACATCGACTGCATCAACAAATTCGCAGGCAAATGAACACCCTTTTCGATAAAATCTGGGACGCCCACGTGGTGTCCGACCTCCCCGACGGCCCGCAGCAGGTCTACATCGACCGGCTCTACTGCCACGAGGTCACTTCCCCGCAGGCCTTCGACGGCCTCCGCGCCCGCGGCATCCGCTGCCTGAGGCCGGAACGCATCTATTGCATGCCCGACCACAACACGCCGACCCACGACCAGGACAAGCCCATCGCCGATCCGGTCTCCAAGGCGCAGGTGGACGCGCTGGAGCGTAACGCCAGGGAGTTCGGCCTGACCTATTACGGGATGATGAGTCCCGACAACGGCATCATCCACGTCGTAGGGCCTGAAAAGGGTCTTTCCCTGCCCGGGATGACCATCGTCTGCGGCGACTCGCACACCTCCACCCACGGCGCGATGGGCGCGGTCGCCTTCGGTATCGGGACCTCCGAGGTCGAGATGGTCCTCGCCTCGCAGTGCATCCTGCAGAAGAAACCCAAGACGATGAGCATCCGCATTGAAGGCACCCTGGGCAAGGGCGTGACCGCCAAGGACCTGGCCCTCTACCTGATGATGAAGCTCACCACCTCCGGCGCGACCGGCTATTTCGTGGAATACCGCGGCTCCGCCGTCCGTGCCCTGTCGATGGAAGGGCGCCTCACGCTGAGCAACCTTTCGATCGAAATGGGCGCCCGAGGCGGATTCATCGCCCCCGACGAGACCACTTTCGCCTACCTGAAAGGCCGCGATTTCGCCCCCAAGGGCGAGGAATGGGACCAGGCCGTGGCATTCTGGAAGACCTTGCGCAGCGGCGAAGACGCCGTATTCGACCGCGAAATCGTCTTTGACGCGGCCGACGTGCCCCCGATGATCACTTACGGCACCAACCCCGGCATGGGCATGCCCATCGACGGCAACATCCCCGCGGACGCCAATCCCAAAGCATTGGCATACATGGGCTTCGAGGCCGGACAGCGCCTGACCGGGCATCCGGTGGACTATGTCTTCCTCGGCGCCTGCACCAACGGGCGCATCGAGGACTTCCGGGCTTTCGCCTCCCTCGTGCGCGGCCGCCACAAGGCTCCGGGCGTCACCGCCTGGCTCGTGCCCGGTTCCTGGGCCGTCAAGCGCCAGATCGAAGCAGAGGGCCTGGACAAGGAACTGGCCGCCGCGGGCTTCGAAATCCGCCAGCCCGGCTGCTCCGCCTGCCTGGCCATGAACGACGACAAGATTCCCGCCGGGAAATACGCCGTCTCCACCAGCAACCGCAACTTCGAAGGCCGCCAGGGTCCCGGCGCCCGCACGCTGCTCGCCAGCCCGCTCGTCGCCGCGGCAGCCGCCGTCACCGGAGTAGTAACCGATCCCAGAGAGTTCCTATGAAACAGAAATTCGACATCATCGAGAGCTTCTGCGTGCCGCTCCCGATCGACAACATAGACACCGACCAGATCATCCCGGCCCGCTTCCTGAAGGCTACGACGCGGGATGAAAAGTTCTTCGGAGACAATCTGTTCTGCGACTGGCGCTACGACGCCGACGGATCCCCGAAGGCGGGCTTCGTCCTCAACGACCCGCGCTACGGGGGATGCGTCCTCGCCGCCGGAGCCAATTTCGGCAGCGGATCCAGCCGCGAGCACGCGGCCTGGGCCATCGCCGGCTACGGTTTCCGGGCCGTCATCGCCTCCTCCTTCGCGGACATCCACAAGCAGAACGAACTCAACAATTTCGTCCTTCCCGTCGAGGTCAGCGAGGACTTCCTGCGCGAACTGCACGCGAGCATCGCGGCCAACCCGCTGACGAAAGTGCGCATCGACGTCCCCGCCGAGACCGTGACCAACCTGGCCACCGGCCGCAGCGAACGCTTCCCCATCTCGGGCTACAAGAAATACTGCCTGATGAACGCCCTGGACGACATCGATTATCTCCTGGAGCAGAAAGACAAGATCGAAGCCTTCGAAAAAGCAAGATAGCATGAAACTGAACATCGCAAAACTGCCCGGAGACGGGATCGGACCCGAAGTGGTCGCCCAGGCCGTCAAGGCCGTGGATGCCGTCTGCGCGCGTTTCGGCCACGAAGCCGTCTATACCTTCGCCCCCGTGGGCGCCTGCGCCATCGAAACCACAGGGTCGGCCTATCCCGACAGCACCCATCAGGTCTGCCTGGAGAGCGACGCCGTGCTTTTCGGCGCCGTCGGCGACCCCAAATACGACAATGACCCGACCGCGAAGGTGCGGCCCGAGCAGGGCCTGCTCGCGATGCGCAAGCAGTTGGGACTCTACGCCAACCTGCGGCCCGTGGAGACCTTCGAAGCCCTGGCCCACAAGAGCCCGTTGAAAGAGGAACTGGTCCGCGGCGCGGACTTCCTCTGCGTGCGGGAACTGACCGGCGGCATGTATTTCGGCGAAAAGGGACGGCGCGACGGCGGCGACACCGCCTTCGACACCAACCTGTACCACCGCTTCGAGGTGGAGCGCATCCTGAAACTCGCCTACGAGTATGCGATGCGCCGCCGGAAGCACCTGACCGTGGTGGACAAGGCCAATGTCCTGGAGTCTTCGCGCCTCTGGCGCCAGATCGCCCAGGAAATGGCCCCGCAGTACCCGGAAGTGACCACGGACTATATGTATGTGGACAACGCGGCCATGCAGCTGATCCGCTGCCCGAAATGGTTCGACGTCCTCGTGACGGAGAACACCTTCGGCGACATCCTCACCGACGAGGCGAGCTGCATCACCGGCTCGATGGGCCTATTGGCCTCGGCCTCCATCGGCGCCCACACCGGCGTCTTCGAGCCCATCCACGGCTCCTATCCGCAGGCGGCCGGCAAAGACATCGCCAACCCGCTCGCCGCGATCCTGTCGGCGGCGATGATGTTCGAATATGCCTTCGGCCTGATGGAGGAAGGGCGCGCCATCCGCGAGGCGGTCGCCGCCTCGATCGACGCGGGCTTCGTCACGGAAGACCTCGCCGACGGCGGAGAAGCCCACCGGACTTCGGAGGTCGGAGACTGGATCGCAGAAAGAATCAAACAATCATAACCATGCAGAATCTGGATTGGGGCCATCTCGGATTTGCGGTCCGGGAGACCCACGGTGTACTTGTCAGCCGTTACAAGGATGGAAAATGGTCGGCGCCGGCCCCCGAGACCGGTCCCGTGGAACTGAGTCCCTATTCGCTCGTCCTCAACTACTCGACCTGCTGCTTCGAGGGCCTGAAAGCCTTCCGCGGCGCGGACGGTGTCGTGCGCATCTTCCGTCCGGACGAGAACGCGCGCCGGCTTCGGCGCAGCGCCGAATTCCTGGACATGCCCGCCCCGAGCGAGGAAATGTTCATCTCGATGTGCGAAGAATACGTCCGCTGGAACATCGATTTCCTGCCCCCGTACGGCTACAACGCGTCGATGTACCTGCGTCCCGTGCTGATCGGCACCGACAAGCAGCTCAACCTCAAGTCCCCCGTCGAAGCGACGTTTATCCTGATGGGCATCCCGGCCGGCAGCTACTCCGGCGCCCAGACCCTGAGCCCCGTCACGGCGGTGATCTCCAGGGACTTCGACCGCGCGGCCCCGAACGGCACCGGCAGCTACAAGCTGGGCGCCAACTACGCCCCGTCCTTCCATGCCTACAATACCGCGCACGCCCTGGGATTCACGGAACTGCTGTTCCTGGATCCGGCGACCAAGACCAAGATCGACGAGTTCGGCTCGTCCAACTTCTTCGGCATCAAGGACGGCACCTTCGTCACGCCCCTGTCCGACAGCGTCCTGCCTTCCATCACCAACAAGTCCCTGCAGCAGGTGGCGCTCGACCTCGGGTACAAGGTCGAAAAGCGCGTCATCCCCTTCGAGGAGTTGGAGACCTTCGAGGAAGTCAATGCCTGCGGCACCGCCGTCGTGATCACCCCGATCGGGACCATCACCGACAAGCCGCATCTCAAGGGCGAGGAAGTGACCCGCGTCTACCACTTCGGGGAGCCGGGCGTCTGCGGTCCCGTCAGCCGCAAGCTTTATGAGACCCTGCGGGGCATCCAGGACGGCATCGTGCCCGACACGCACGGCTGGTGCCATATCGTGAAACTATGAAAGTATTCAGCGAAGCGCTCGTGGCACAGGCCTGCCGCGAGATGAACGTGGCCGACCTTTCGACCGCGACCATCGGCGAGGTGCTGCTCGTCGCCCAGTATCTGGAGCAGAAGACCGGGATTCCCTTCATCCGCATGGACCAGGGGTCGCCGGGACTTCCGATCAACGCATATGGCGTGGCGGCGGAGAAACGGGCGCTGGACAGCGGCATCGGGTCCCAGTACCCGGCGGCCGCGGGCGTGCCCGAGCTGAAAAATGCGGCGTCCCGCTTCATCAAGGCCTTCATCGACGTCGAGGTCTCGCCGCGGAGCTGCGTCCCGACGACGGGGTCCGTGGCAGCGTCCTTCGGTTCCTTCATAGCCTGCACCCAGCGCATTCCGGGGAAGGACAAGGTCCTCTTCATCGACCCGGGCTTCCCCATCCAGAAGTCGCAGCTGCGCATACTGGGGATCGACTGGTACGAGTTCGACATCTACCCCTACCGCGGGGCGGCCCGCCTGGAGCCGAAACTGGAGGAAATGCTGGCCCCGGGCGACGTGGCGGCCATCGTGTATTCCAACCCCAACAATCCGGCCTGGATCTGCCTGGAAGAGGATGAATTGGAGGTGATCGGCCGCCTGGCCACGAAGCACGACATCGTCGTGATGGAGGACCTGGCGTATTTCTGCATGGATTACCGCCGGGATCTGGGACAGCCGTTCCAGGCGCCCTTCCTACCGACCGTGGCTCGCTACACGGACAATTACATCCTGATGTTGTCCGCTTCCAAGATATTCAGTTACGCCGGACAGCGCATCGCCCTCGCCTGCATCAGCGACGCCCTGTACGAACGGCAGTTCCCCGCCCTGGCGGCGCGCTACCACGACGCCGGCGTCTTCGGCGTGACCCTGACAGCCGCCATCCTGTATATGATCACGAGCGGTTGCACGGCGACGACGCAATACGCCTACGCCGAGATGCTGAACCTGTCCTGCGAGGGAAAGATCAATTTCGTGGAAGACACCCGCGAATACGAGCACCGCGCCCGCCGGATGAAGGAGATCTTCGTACGTCACGGTTTCGACGTCGTCTATGACCACGACGTGACGCGTCCGGTCGGCGACGGGTTCTTCTTCACGCTGGGATACGACTCGCTGAGCGGCGAGCAGCTGCTGCTGGAACTGATGTACTATGGAGTCTCCAGCATCTGTCTTTCGACCACGGGAAGCCTCCGTAAAGGAGTTCGCGCATGCGTGAGCCGCATGCGCGAAGACCTCTATCCCGTCCTCGAAGCGCGTATGGCCGCCTTCGAGGCCGATCATCCGAAAGCTTAGGCCGTGGCGGCCTCAAGCTTCTTGAGCATCGAGAACATCACCACGCCGGAGATGACGCAGAGCGCCATCAGGACGGTCCAGTTGACCCACAGCGGCACGTTGTCCCAGAGCATCGACGGGATGGAACTGAGATAGTTGCCGATGGCCGTCGCGGCGAACCAGCAACCCATCATCAGGCCCTTGTACTTCGGAGGGGCCACTTTCGAGACGAAGGAAATACCCATCGGGCTGAGCAGGAGCTCGGCGAAGGTCAGGACCAGGTAGGTGCTGATCAGGTAGGTCGGTACGACGGGGTCCGGGGAGACGCCGCCGACCGCCTTCAGCGCGGACGGAGCGGGCTGGCCGTTGGAGGCGGCCAGCATGATCAGATAACCGATGGCCGCCACGAACATGCCGAGGCCGATCTTCATCGGGGCCGACGGCTCCTTGTCCTTTTTAGCCAGGGCTGCGAAGATCGCCATGGAGACCGGAGTCAGTGCGACCACGAAGAAAGGATTGAACTGCTGGAACTGCTGGGGCAGGATGTGCATGACATCGGGCATGCCTTTGTAGATGGCAATGGCACCGGCCCAGAGGGCGGCCGTCACGATACCGCAGATCCATTTCGCCCGGCTCGTCTCGGACTGGAAGATGCCGAACAGCGTATAGATCGACACGGCGATCAGGAACAGCGGCCAGATGCTGAAGCCGATACGCAGCGGTCCGCTCACCTCGGACTGGGTGTAGTCGCGCGCGAAATAGGTCAGCGAAGAACCGTTCTGGTGGAAGGCCATCCAGAAGAAGATCACGACGGCGAATACGAAGATGAGGGCGACGATACGGTCGCGGGTCTGCTTCGGAGTCAGCTCGACGGCGGCGGCGTTGGACGCGGCGGCCTGCTTGGCGTTGACGTCGGTATGCCTGAACCAGGCGCGGAAGCCGAAGTAGATGGCCATCGAGAAAATCAGGGACACGCAGGCGACGGCGAAGCCCAGGTTGTAGGCCGTGGAAAGCTGGGTGATATAGAACTGGCTGAAGTCGCCCAGGCTCATGCCGGCCACGTCGGCGCCGGGCATCATGCCCTGGAGTTCGACCAGCTTGTCCGTGCTCTCCAGCGTCCCGTTCAGGAACTGGTGCGCGAGGGCCGGAATGTCCGCCTTGTAGATGAGGCCGGACTTGGCCAGATGGCTGTTGGTCAGCGCGGTAGCGGCGGTCGGGGCGAACATCGCACCGATGTTGATAGCCATATAGAACAGGCTGAAACCGGAATCACGTTTCGCGGCATATTGCGGGTCGTCATACAGGTTGCCCACCATCACCTGGAGGTTACCCTTGAACAGACCCG
>JAEEGG010024821.1_pt1 | contig 11595 bp, 7 predicted proteins | sample 9134161 | NCBI WGS metagenome assembly JAEEGG01 (sample SAMN16246543, study PRJNA631951) | gut metagenome | biome: gut microbiome; feature: rumen; material: CR-attached | host: Bos | place: Iran: Karaj | collected 2018-10 | reverse complement strand
GCACGACGAGGCGCTCGCGCATGTGGGCCACTTCGGCGTCGAAGAGCAGGACGACCGGGGTGCGGTAGGTCTCGGCCATGTTGAAGGCCTCGACGGTGATGGTGAACACGTCCTGGACGCTGGAGGCGGTGAGGGCGATGATGGAGTGGTCGCCGTGGCAGCCCCAGCGCGCCTGCATGACGTCGGACTGGGAGACTTCGGTGGGCAGGCCCGTGGAGGGGCCGCCGCGCATGGCGTTGACCACGACGCAGGGAATCTCGGCCATGACGGCGTAGCCCAGGGCCTCCTGCTTCAGGGAGAAGCCGGGGCCGGAGGTGGCGGTCATGGACTTGCGGCCGGCCAGGGAGGCGCCGCAGACGGCGCACATGGAGGCCAGCTCGTCTTCCATCTGCACGAATTTGCCGCCGTTGACGGGGAGCAGCTCGGCGAGGCACTCGGCCACTTCGGTGGAAGGCGTGATGGGGTAGCCGGCGAAGAAGCGGCAGCCGGCGTAGATGGCGCCGCGGGCGCACGCTTCGTTGCCCTGGACAAAGAGAGTCTGTTCGCTCATCACTTGGCCTCCTTCGGCTTCTTGTCCTTCACGACGGTGATGGCAAGGTCAGGGCAGTAGTGTTCGCACAGGCCGCAGTAGATGCACTTCTCCGGATCGCGCTCCATCTTCTCGGCGATTTCGTCGAGGGTGAGCGCTTTCTTGGGACAGAAGGCGACGCAGACGCCGCAGCCCTTGCACCAAGACTTATTGAAAATGTATTCGCTCATTTCGCACCTGGATTAGAGTTTGTTTCGCTGGCGGGACGTCCGTACGGGCGGGGCGCCCGCCAGCGGGAAGGTGTCGGGATTGGGCCTACATGTTGTCGCAGATGGCCTTGCCGAAGGCCGAGCAGGCGACCTTGGTGGCGTCGGGCATCTGGCGGGCCAGGTCGTAGGTCACGGTCTTGTTGGCAACGGCGCCCTGCACGCCCTTGCGCACGAGGTCGGCGGCCTCGGTCCAGCCGAGGTAGTCGAGCATCATGGCGCCGGACAGGATGATGGAGCCGGGGTTGGTCTTGTCGAGGCCGGCGTACTTGGGAGCGGTGCCGTGGGTGGCTTCGAAGATGGCGTAGCCGTCGCCGATGTTGGAGCCCGGAGCCATGCCGAGGCCGCCGACCTGCGCGGCCAGGGCGTCGGACATGTAGTCGCCGTTGAGGTTGGGCATGGCGAGCACGCTGTATTCGCGGGGACGCAGCAGGATCTGCTGGAACATGGCGTCGGTGATGCGGTCCTTGATGACGATCTTGCCTTCAGGAACCTGGCCGTCGACGAGCTCGGACTCGGGGATGGTCACGTCGCCGAACTCTTCCTTGGCCACCTCGTAGCCCCACTTGCGGAAGCCGCCTTCGGTGAACTTCATGATGTTGCCCTTGTGGACCAGGGTCACGCTGGGCAGCTTGTGGTCGATGGCGTACTGGATGGCCATGCGGACCAGGCGTTTGGTGCCGAACTCGGAAATGGGCTTGATGCCGATGGAGGAGCCGGGACGCACTTCCTTGCCGGAGAGCTCCTTGATGAGCTCGATGAGGCGGTTGGCTTCAGGGGAGTTGGAATCCCACTCGATGCCGGCATAGAGGTCTTCGGTGTTCTCGCGGAAGATGATCATGTTGACGGCGTCGGGATCCTTCACCGGGCTGGGCACGCCGGGGATGTGGCTCACGGGGCGCACGCAGGCGTAGAGGTCGAAGAGGCGGCGCAGCATGACGTTGACGCTGCGGAAGCCCTTGCCCACGGGGGTGGAGAGGGGGCCCTTGATGCCGACGCGGTACTTGGTGATGGCGTCCATGGTGGCCTGGGGGACGAACTCGCCGGAGCGCTTCCACTCGTCCTCGCCGGCGCCGACGGTCAGCCATTCAATTTTGCGCTTGCCGCCGTAGGCTTTCTCGACCGCCTTGTCCAGGACGGGCTTGCAGGCGTTCCAGATGTCGGGGCCGATGCCGTCGCCGGGAATGCAGGGGATGATGGGATCGTCGGGGACAATGAGTTTGCCGTTTTCGTACTTGATGCCAGTGCCCATGGTCTTGCTCCTTAGGGGTTTGCTGTTAGGGTTTGCTGTGAAGGGAAACGTGGATGGAGATATATGACTGCCCGGCGGCGCGGCGCTGGGAGCGTGCCCTGGCGCCGCGCCGGGGCTTTTGCTGCGATGCCGCTATTTGTAGTGGTTGATGAGGCAGCCGGCGAGGAGGATCTTGCGCTCCTCGGAGGCCATGCCGGGCAGCTTGAGCTCGATGGCCGTGCCCTTGCCGTTCCTGAACCAGGTGCCCTTGACGGACTCGGCGCCGCTCTCGAGGGCCTGCTTCACGCCGGGGACGTAGACCACGTCGCCGGTTTCCAGGGGGCAGTTCTCGACGTCGTCGACCACGAAGGGCAGAAGGCCCCAGTTGATGCAGTTGGAGCGGTAGCGCTTGGTGGCGTAGGCGCCGGCGATGTTGCCCCAGCCGCCGAGCACCTTCTGGCAGGAGGCGGCCTGCTCGCGGGCGGAGCCGTCGCCGGGGTAGACCGCAAAGACCACGGAGCCTATGCCGGTGCCCTTGGCTTCCTTGGCCGCGTCGAGGCCGGCTTCCTGGAAGAGGGCGGCCACGTCGGCGGGCATGGCCTGGCCCTCGGCGAGGGCTTTCTGGCGGGCGCGCTCGACTTCGCGGATGGCCTTGGCGCGGGTCACGTACTCGGGATCCTTGGCGCGCAGGGTGTACTCGGCCATGCGCTCGGGGTTGGAGCGGAAGGCGGAGGGCTCGCCGGAGGCGATGAAGTCGTCGGTGGTGGTGACCTTGTCGCGCAGGGCGATGGCGACCTTGAGCACGAGGTTGTCGGGCATGGCGATCATGTCCGGCCAGTCGCCGATGTTCGGGCCGCGGACGAGCTCGGCATCAGGCTGGGCATGGCCCTGGCCGTGGAAGACGTTGTTCTTGTAGACCGTGTCGTCGAAGCCGTAGACCTTCGGGGTGTCCGGGGTGTCCTCGCCGGCGGGGGTGAGGAAGCCGCCGTTGAGCATGGTGGCGGTGATGGAGCGCGCGTCCATGAGGGCCACGTAGGAGATCTGGCCGCCGGCGCCCTTGGAGCCTTCGCGGTGGGCGAAGTTGCGGGTGACGTGGCGCACGGAGAAGCAGTTCTGGCCGGGCACGTCGCCGGCGCCGAAGCAGGGGCCGCAGAAGGCGGTGCGGATGGACACGCCGGCATTGACGAGGTCGCCAAGGGCGCCGGTCTTGATGAGTTCCTGCAGGACGGGCTGGGAGGCGGGGTAGACGGTGTAGTTCACGCCGCCGGCGCCGATGGACTTGCCCTTGAGCATGCCGGCCACGACCGCGAGGTTGCCGTAGAGGCCGCCGCAGCAGCCGGAGACGGTGGCCTGGTCGATGTGGAACTTGCCGTCGATGACCTTGGACTTGAGATCCGGCACGTTGGCGTACTTGTCGCCCATGAGCTTGCGGGCGCGGGCCTCGACTTCGCCGAGGTAGTCCAGGGGAGCCTTGTTGAAGTCGGCGATGGCAACGCCGAGGCTGGGATGGAAGGGCAGGGCGATCATGGGCTCGATGGTGGAGAGGTCGACCTCGACCACGCGGTCGTACCAGGCGCCCTCGTCGGGATTGAGCTCCTTGTAGTCCTGCTCCCTGCCGTGGACGGCCAGCCACTCGCGCACGACCTCGTCGGTGGACCACACCGAGGAGAGGCAGGCGGTTTCGGTGGTCATGACGTCGACGCCGAGGCGGTAGTCCATGGCCAGGTTCTTCACGCCGGGGCCGAAGAATTCCATGACCTTGTTTTTCACGACCGCGTCCGGGAAGAGGGCGGTCACGAGGGCGATGGCCACGTCGTGGGGGCCGACGCCGGGCCTGGGCGCGCCGGTGAGGTAGATGGCGACCACTTCGGGGCTGTCCACGTCCCAGGTCTTGGAGAGGATCTGCTTCACGAGCTCGCCGCCGCCTTCGCCGACGCCCATGCAGCCGAGCGCGCCGTAGCGGGTGTGGGAGTCGGAGCCCATGACCATCTTGCCGGAGCCGGCGACCATTTCGCGGGCGTACTGGTGGATGACGGCCATGTTCGGGGGCACGAAGTCGCCGCCGTACTTGCGGGCGGCGGAGAGGCCGAAGCGGTGGTCGTCGGCGTTGATGGTGCCGCCGATGGCGCAGAGGCTGTTGTGGCAGTTGGTGAAGGCGTAGGGGACCGGGAACTTCTCGAGGCCGGAGGCGCGGGCGGTCTGCACGATGCTCACGTAGGTGATGTCATGGCTCATGAGGGCATCGAAGCGGATGCTCATCTTGGCGGCGTCGTCGGAGACGTTGTGGTTCTTGAGGATGCGCTGGGCGATGCCGAGGGCTGCACCAGCGCTTTCGCGGGTGGCGTTGAAGTCGAACTTGCCGCCGCGCAGGCAGGCGCCTTTGTCGCTGACTTTGATCATGAAGCTCTCCTTGAGTTTTCGCAGACTGGGGCTGGGGAAGCTCGGCGCCGTCGGCGTCTGCGTCCGGTCCGGTTTGAGGTGGGAGGCTGCCCGCTCCCGGGGGCCCGGCAGAACCGCCTGCGCCATTGGCTGTCGCAAGGAGGGCTTGTCCGGGAGGGAAATGCGCTGACGCTTTGGCCGTGTCCGCCGCTGGAGGGAACGCTGCGCCGCCTTGGATGCCGCAAGGGATGCTGGCAAGGTTCGCGCGAAGCCGCTCAGGGCCTGGCCGCGGGGTCAGAACCGCGTGCTTTTTTGGGGGAGGGTTGGGAAAGAGGCGGCGGCGGGGCCGCCGCCTCGTGGAGTCAGGATGCCAGTCTATCGGCTAGTCCCATTCGCGGTGCTCGTAGGCATTGCGGACGAGAGCGAAGTAGCGGTAGACGATGTGCACGAACTTGCCGGAGGTCATGGAGATGAAGAAGCCCATGACGAGGCCGAGGTGCACGCAGAGGAGCAGGCCCATGGCCGACGTGCCGCGGAAGAGCAGGAGCAGCAGGCCGGACAGGGAGACCAGGAAGAGCAGGGTGGTGAAGGACATGTCCATGCCCACGGACTGCTCGTCGTAGGGGCGGTGGTCCATGCGGCTCTTCAGCCAGAGCAGGCCGCCGGTGCCGTAGCACAGGGCGAGGCCGGACACGGTGCCGATGAAGGTGGGCAGGCTGAAGATGCTGAAGGGGGACGGGATGCCGAAGCCGTGCTCGTACAGGAAGGCGATGGCCGTGGCGACCATGCAGCCGAGGAAGCCGTAGAAGGTGAAGTGGTGGAACTTCCTTCTGATCATGCTGAACTTGTCGTCGGGATAGTTGCAGCCGTCGCCGTTGCCCTCGAGGTAGCGGAGGGTGAAGGCGTCCTTCATGGCCTGGATGTGGTTGGAGAGCTTCCACAGTTCCTCAGGCTTGGACTCGGTGATGCGCCACATGTTCTTCACGCCGCGGTAGAGGGCGTAGAGGCTGAAGAAGAAGACAGCCATGAAGATCACGCACATGAGCCAGTAGGGGATGATCTTGTAGAAGGCTTCGGCGCCGGGCACGGCGGTGAAGAGGGCCTGGGGGCCCTTGAAGAGCATGGTGCCGGCGATGAAGAGGAAGATGGCGAGGGTCGTCATCGCGAAGATGTACAGCCCGTTGTTCTTGAAGAGCTTGCTGACGCAGCCGGGCCACGCGAATTCCTGGTAGGTCTCCTTGCGGAGCTTCGCCATGACTTCGGGGTAGTTGAGGTCGAATTCGTGGGGCGGAGCGTACTGGCAGGCGTAGTAGCAGCCGCGGCAGTTGTGGCAGAGGTTGGCGAAGTACTTGAGTTCAGGGTCGGTGAACTTGCGGCGCATTTCCATCACCGGGAAGACGGCGCAGAAGCCTTCGCAGTAGCGGCAGGCGTTGCATATGGTCGTGCAGCGGTGCGCTTCTTTCATCACTTCGCTAGACATTCATGGCCTCCTTGCCGGCCCTGCGGCCGAACACTGTTCCGATGGTCATGCCGAACCCGGCCATGTAGCCCTGTCCGAGCACGTTGCCGGAGGTGATTTCGCCGGCAGCGAAGATGTTCTTGAAGACGCCGCCGTCCTCCTTCTCGACCTGCATGCGCTCGTTGAGGGCGAGGCTGAGGTAGGAGAAGGTGATGCCGGGGCGCAGCATGTAGCCGTAGAAGGGCGGGGTGTCGATGGGACGGGCCCAGTTGGTCTTGGGAGGCTCGAGGCCTTCGACCGTGGCCACGCCGTCCTTGTCGCCGGAGTTGAACTTGGAGGTGTCGCTGGGGCAGTGGGCGTTGAACTCGTCCACGGTGGCCTTGAGGCCGGCCGGGTCGATGCCGAGCTCGCCGGCGAGGTCCTCGATGGTGTTGGCTTCGAAGGGCGGGAAGACGGAGGGCATGAAGAGGTTGATGGCCTTGGAGTCGATCACGATGTAGGCGACCTGATCCGGCTGGCCGGCAACGAGGCGGCCCCAGATGGCGTAGCGCTTGGGCCAGATTTCCTCGCCTTCGTTGTAGAAGCGCTTGCAGTCCTTGTTGACAGCGACGCCGAAGGGAACGCAGTCGAGGCGGGTGCAGATGCCGCCGTCGAACTTGGGCGCGCGACCGTCGATGGCGACCATGTGGCCCTGGGTGGGATCGCCGAGGGTCTTGCAGCCGTGGTCCATCATGACTTTCAGCATGCGGCCCTTGTCGTAGGGGGTGCCGCGGACCAGGAAGTTGGCTGCCTGCGGGCCCCAGGAGTTTTTCAGCCACTCGGTGTTGGCCTGGTAGCCGCCGGAGGCGAGGACGACCGCGTTGGCTTCGATGCGGAAGGTTTCGCCTTCCATCTTCACCGTGCAGGACTTGAAGGTGTCGTTCTCAATCTCGAGGTCGAGGGCTTCGGCTTCGTAGAGGATCTCGACGCCGAGCTTTTCGGCCGTGGCGTAGTAGGCGTTGATGAGCGCCTTGCCGCCGCCGAGGAAGAAGCCGTTGGTGCGGGAGAGGTGCAGGGTGCCCTTCATGGCGGGCTGGAAGCGCACGCCCTGCTCCATCATCCAGTCGCCCACGTTGTTGGACTCGCGGATGACGAGGCGGGCCATCTTCTCGATGGTGTTGCCCTTGGTCACGCCCAGCAGATCCTGGTAGCATTCGTCCTCGGTGTAGGGACCGGTGAGGAAGCTGTTCTTGGCCGGGTGGATGTAGCGGATGTTGCGGGTGTGGCGGGAGTTTCCGCCGCGGACGTCTTTGGGAGACGACTCAAGCAGGATGACCGACGCATTGGGCCGCTCGTGCTTGGCGGAGATGGCCGCGCAGAGGGCCGCGTTGCCGCCGCCGACGACGAGAAGGTCGTATTTGCGCCGCAGATTGTTTTGGGAATTGCTCATTATTCCTCCGAGCTGGTTTGCGCTGCCCTGCAGGGCAGCTTCCACAGTCAACGCGCCAGAAGCCTGCGGGCTTTCCGCGTTGATGGCTGACGTTCTGGCTTGCTCTGTCTATTGCAAAAGGCGTTCCAAAGCGCGCAGGACGGCCTCGCGGCGCTGTCTCCCGGCAGGCTGGGCGCCCCCGATGCCGCGCGGGAAATATTTGAAACACGGTTTCAAATCGTCCCTGCAGGCTTGCGGCGTGGAAAGTGAAAAATTTCATTTGCGTGGCCTCGCCTCCTGGCGGCCTGCCGGCGGCGCTTGTTCCGGGGCATCTTGCGGCGCTCTGAGGCCGGCGTCGCGCGCGCCGGAAGGCCAGGGCAGGGAAGCGTCGCGTGTTTCAGGAACGTTTTGGATGTTTCGCAAACGGCAGTCCGTGGCACAGCCGGAGCCTTTCCCGCTATCTATTGGATTTCATGGCAATAGTTTTCCAGAAAACAGGCGGGTGCTGCAGACCGGGGCCAACGCGGGCCTGCGCGCTCCCGGAAGGCGGCTGGGTGCAGCCTGGCTTGGACCCTCGCAGGCCTGCCTGGGCGGGACAGATGATTGATGCAGGATTTCAAGAAGTTGTCATGAATTTGAGGCTGAACTTCAAGTTCCCCTTGAAGTCCTGCTGCAACGCTGCAGAGGGCTGGCGCCATGGTGCAGAAACATTTTTGAAACAGCCGGAAACATCTGCCTCGCTTCCTGCCCATGTGCCTAGCCTAGCGCCTGGCCTCGTGCCTGCCCCTTTTCTGGCTGGCGATTCACCTCATCCTCACTCCTCCCCCTTGAAAAGGGGCAAGCCTTTCCCTTGGCCCAAAGCGAGCTCCTGCACTGCGCGAGCGGGCAGGCACGGCGCCTTGGGCGCGCCAGCTGGGGCGCAGGCCAGGCGCCGCACCTGCCACGCTTCTGCCGGAACTTCTGCCGGAACTTCTGCCGGAGCTTCGACCAGAACTTCGACCAGAACTTCGGCCGGACGATGCCGAGGGCGCCTGATGTTTCTGAACAGGGTGAAACTGTTTCGGAAATGTTTCAGTTCTGTTTCTGCTCTGCTTCTCTCACCCAGCTGGGACGCTGCGCCGGGGCGTGCTGCCTGCGGCTGCCGGCTTGCGGGGCAGGCAGACGAAGGATGGGCACGGGCCGCAGATCAGGGCAAAAGCTGTGTGAGCACCCAGTCAGAGCCCCGTGCGGCAAAGGACGCACAAAGGTCAGTCGCGAAGACGAGCTGCGACGATCTTTCGCAGGAAGGCTTGCCAGGGGCTCTCCGTAGGGCAGTGCGCAGGAGTTCCTGCATGTCTGGTATGGTTTTTGCTTTTCGACATTTTGCATTTCATCACTTTGCTTTTCATATTCGTGTCATCTCCGCAAGCGCCAGGGCAGGGCCTGCCCAGGAGCGTTCCTGCTTTCCCGCTTGTCCTTACATAGCAGTGCTGGCCCCCCTTGCCGGCCCCCAAAATTCAAGGAATCCACGTGCCCCAGCCGCGCATCGCCATGATCTGCTCAAGCCCCGAGCTTGGCAGGCGCTTCGAAGCCCTGGCCTCGACGAGAGGTCTGGCGCTGGAAGCGCATGTCGCAGCCTTGGAGAAAGCCCTTCCCCTGGCACGGGATCTGGCAGCCCGCGGCCTTGCCGACGTGATCGTCGCCTGCCGGGGCACGGCCGCGCTTTTGGCCAATGAGCTCGAGCTTCCGGTGGTGCCCGTGCAGCCGGCCTCGCTCAGCCTGATTTCGGCCCTGTTCGAGCTCGCCCCCAGCCACAGATCCCTCTTCGTGCCGCGCTGCGCCGGCGAGAGCTGCGACTTCGCCTTCTTCGAGGCCCAGACAGGCGTGCAGGTGCACACGGCCTTCTACTGCGACCTGGCCAGCCTCGACCACATTATCGCCCAGTGCGCTCAGCTTCGCCTTGGCCCCGTCGTCGGCGGAGGCTGGGCCTGCTCCCTGGCTGCCAGGCACCATGCAGGCTTCAAGCTGGTCATGCCGGGCCTGGATGAGCTTTCCCTGGCCCTCGATGCGGCCCAGGCCCTGGCCGAATCCATGGCACGGCGCCGGAGCGCCATGGCGGGCGTTTCTGCCCTGCTCGACGGCGGCAAAAGCCCGAAGGCGCCTGTCTGGCACATTCCCTATGCCTGGGATGCGCCTGCCGGCACGCCGGCCGGAAGGGTCGGCGCCGGCGCATCAGGCGCACCAGGCGCATCGAGCGAAGCCGGCGGCACGGTCCGTCCCTCGTCTGCCGGGCCTGCTGAAGCCGGCGCGCAGGAACTCCTCTTCCAGGCCTTCGACGAATCCCCCGATGCAGCAAGCGAGGCCTGCTGCAGCCTGGACGACTACCTCTTCGCCAGCGACGAGGTCGCGGCCCTGCTCGAGCGCCTGCGGCGCTTTGCCCAGAGCGGCTCCCACGTCCTCATCACCGGCGAGCGCGGCACGGGCAAGGCCATGCTGGCCAGCGGCCTCCACCGCGCCTCGGACAGGGCAGACCGGCCCTTTGCAGCCGTCGACTGCCAGGCCCTGCCTGCCGATCTGCTGGCAAGCCGGCTCTTCGGCACGGCAGACGGCAAGCCCGGCCTCTTTGACGAGCTGCGCGGGGGCACCCTCTTTCTCAGCCAGGCCGACGCCATGCCAGGCGAGGTGCAGACCCTGCTGCTTCGCGCCATCCAGCGCCAGGAGGGCGAGCTCCCCAGTTCCTGCGTGCGCATCGTGGCAGCGGTCCGCCGGCCCATGGCGGAAGCCGTGCACGAAGGGCGCATGCGCGCCGACCTCTACTACCGCCTCAACGCCCTCAGCGTCTGCGTGCCGCCCCTGCGCGAGCGCACCGAAGACATTTCCCTCTACGTCGAGGCCTTCGTGGAGTCGGCCTCGCGCGAGGCGGGCCTGGCGCCCCTGGCCCTTCCCAGCCAGTGCATGGAGCGCCTTTTGCGCCATCCCTGGCCCGGCAACGCCCGCCAGCTCAGGCGCTTCTGCGAGCTGCTCGTCGAGCGCTGCCGGGGACGCTTTTTCCTGGAAGCCTTCAACGGACTCTTCAGCGAGCTCTGTGCCGGGCTTGAGCCGGCATCCCGGCACCCCGTGCCCGCCGCTGCAGACGTTTCCCGCCATGTCCAGATCCGGCACCAGGCCCAGTCGCCCATGCTCAGGCCCCGGGACGCCCTTGTGCCCGTCGCCCAGCCCGAGCGCAGGCCAGGCTCCCTGACGCTGTCGGCCATCACGCCCACCCAGGTGGACGAGGCCCTTCGGCGCGCAGGAGGCAGGAAGAAGGAGGCAGCGGCCCTGCTTGGCATTTCCCGCACCTCCCTGTGGCGCCTCATCCGAGGCCGGGCGCAGGCCCAGGAGGCCTAGCCGCGGGCCGTGGCGCCCGCTGAAACAGTTCCCCTGTTGCCGGAACGTTTCTGCCGGCGCCCCTGAAACATCGGGCGCCAAGGCGGGGAACCTGGGCCAGGAGCCCGTCCGCCCTGCGTCTGCGGGCCACGTTCCTGTCCGCTTCCTGTCTGGGGCCTGTCTGGGACTGGTCCCGGCTCCAGCCATCTGTCGGTCCGGCCCCTGCCGGCAGGGCAGCGTCTCGCCGTGGCACGCTTGTTGCTATGTTCATGTCGGCAAGCCGCCTTTCGCGGGCCCAAGGGCCCGGCTGGAGATGCCGCCAGCACCGGGAAGGCGATGCTAGGACATCCGCCCAGGCGCGACACCCAGATGCCCGCGCGCTGGCCCTGCTTCCGGGGGGGAGGAGGGCCGGTGCGGCGCAGGCGAAAAAAGCCGGGAGCAGCACTCAGAGTGAGCTGCTCCCGGCTTTTTTCATGCCGGCTGGCTTGTCGGCAAGCGTTGAGCGACTTCTTCAAGGGACTCCTTCCGACTGATCTTGGCTGCCGCGCATCAGCCCATGCCGCCTCTTGCCGTGGCACGCAGCAGGAGCTTCCGGTTCGACCGCAGAAGGGACATTCAGCTTCGGCCTCTTTTCCTGCCGAAGTCTTGCCAAGGAACTTTTCTCTGCCGACGAACTGCCGCATCATGCATCCGCCGGAAGGACTCCCCATGCGCATGGGGCCCGCCGTTCGGCAGCTCGTCAGCCGCCTGCCTCTCCCCCTTTGCTGCAGCCCGTCATTGGCAGAATCCGGCCGTTTCGGCGTTCAGGGTTGAACACCCCCATCTTGATAGTATTAGGAAATGCGGGCCTGGGACTTTCAGCCCCGCTGCCAGGCAGGGAATGCGTGCATGCTGGAACGCTGGCGCGCGTTGTTCAGCGAGACCGGTCTTGAGGCCGGCCGGAGAAGGAGCGGCGATGGAAAAGCCGTTCAGCGCCTC
>JAEEGG010024818.1_pt1 | contig 11596 bp, 9 predicted proteins | sample 9134161 | NCBI WGS metagenome assembly JAEEGG01 (sample SAMN16246543, study PRJNA631951) | gut metagenome | biome: gut microbiome; feature: rumen; material: CR-attached | host: Bos | place: Iran: Karaj | collected 2018-10 | reverse complement strand
CTTGGTGATATTGGCATTCTCGATAGCCCGCTGACGGAAGATGACGAACAGCGAGATAAAGATGATGGCCAGGATGATGAGCGAGCACCAATAGCCCGTAGACCCGAAGAAGAAATCATCCAAAGAATGCTGCATGCTGGAACCTGTCTTGATATGACGGATATCCTTATTCAGCAGCTGCAGGTCTTCCTGACCCGTGAAATCACTTACCTTCGCACTACCGGAGCCTTTGGCCACATCGAGTGTAAAGCCTTCGGACTTCACCGTCTCGTATTTCTGTGTAGCTGTGTTGAAGAACACAAACTCTATGGGCGGTATCTCAAACTTGCCAGGATGACGGGGCACAGCCAGGATATCGTAGATCATCGAGCCCTCAACGCCATTAGCCGTCAGTTTGGTCTTATCGGTGATCTTCGCATCGTACTTATCAAAATCCTTGGGGAACTCCACCTGAGGCTGTTTGATGAGCTTCAGGTTACCCACACCACTGACAATGACGCGCAGGGAGATAGGATCATTGGCCTTGGCCTCAGTCTTGTCGAGTTGTGCAGAGATACTGAATTTTCCCACGCCACCCGAGAAGTTGGCAGGACGCTGAGGCAGCGGATCTACCTGAATATCGATGCTGGGAGCAATGATCTGCTTCTTCACCTCCACATAGCCGGAGCCACCATTGAAGAAGGCCTCGAAAGGATCGATGTTACGATTCTGCTGAACCACGATACCATTGAAGGTGATGCTTGGAATGGTTAGCTTACCTGTCAGCTGGGGGAACATCACATACTGGCTCCAGGTCACCGTGCGATATGGTCGACCATTGAGCGTCTCAACCTTGAAGCTCTTCTGCTGGGGAAGGTCTACCTCCTGTGTATGGAAACCCTTCAGGTCGGGCATCTTACCCTCTAACTGCGTCAGTGAGACCAGAGTATAAACCTTATAGGTCAACAGGACGGGCTCCTGCTCATAGACACGTTTTTTGTTGGCGCTTACCTTAATGAAGAGATCGGATCCGGAGATATGACTACCAGCATCACGCATTTCAGGTTCATCATCCTGCTGACGCTGTCGGGTTGTTCCGTTACCATTTGCCTGACTGCGGGCATTGCCTGAGACCGTAATCTTCAATGTGTTTGAGGCGATGCTCTTGCCATCTACAATCACATGAGCTGCGGGGATGGTAAAGGTACCATTCTTCGTGGGCACCACAATATAGGTGTACGTGATGGACGACGAGGAACTGGTATGTCCGTTGATAATCTGATAACTGGACTGCATGGAACGGTTAGGGCCGATGAGCACTTCCAGTTCATCAGGTATATCGCCAGCCCTGAACTCGCTGACATTCTGCGTATTTACCGTATAAGTAAGGCGGAACTGCTCTCCCACCCCTACATGCGTGGGCGCAGATGCCGTCAGCGTCTGAGCCGTGATAGTGAATAATGAATAGTGAATAGTGAATAGTACTATCAGCACTCTCACCATCCATCTCTGATATCCTGTTTGTTGTATAGTAATCATCTATAAACTATAAACTCTAAACTATAAACTATAAACTCTAAACTATAAACTATAAACTTTAAACTCTAAACTATAAACTCTAAACCATTACATTACCAATTCTTCAGAACCTGACGTCGCTGGGGCTGCTGCTGAGCTTTATTCAGACGTTCCTGCGTCTGTTTCTCCTGCTGCATGGCAGCATTGAGCAGTTGCTCAGCATTCTCCTTACTCATCTGAGGCTTTTCCTCTTTCTGCTTGTTCTTATTCTGGTCTTGCTTGTTCTGGTCTTTTTTCTCGTCTTTCTGTTGATCTTGCTTGTTCTGCTGTTGATTCTGTTGCTGATTCTGATCCTGCTTGTTCTTCTGATGCTTGCAGAGAACCAGATTATAACGCGTTTCATTATCCTCAGGATTCAGCCTGAGCGCATTCTTATAGGCCTCAATGGCCTCACCATACATCTTATGGCCCTGACAAATCACACCCATATTATGGAAAGCCCGATACTTACGCATGGGATTCGTTTCTAATTTGGCTGCATTCTGATACTGCTCGATAGCCGCAGAGTCTTTTTTCTGAGCCATCAAAGCATTGCCTAAGTTATAGACCGCCTGAGGATTACGGGGATTCTTCTCAACAGCCTTGCGATAGGACACCTCAGCATTGGCAAAGTCGCCTGCACGATACTGCTTATTACCCTGACGCACATACTGACGGTCTGTCTGAGCAAAAGCAGGAGTAAGGAGAGAAGGAGTCAGGAGTAAGTAGAATACCAAAAGAAGCGCTTTAAGATTCCTACTTTCTCCTTCTCTCCTTACTCCTTCTCTCCTAAATAGCGACAGCCGCTTCAGCAAGGGATTACGACGATCCAAAATACAAATCTCGATAATCAGCAGGAGAAGCGCCAGAATGCCAAAGGCCTGGAACTGCTCGTCGTAATCACTATAGACAGTGGTAGAGGTTTCCTTCTTCGACAACTTATCGAGTTCGTTGTCCAACTGCTGCTGGGCCGCACTATTGTTCTCCACATGGATATAGACACCGCCACCAGCTGCAGCCACCTGCTTACACATATCCTCATTCAGGGCCGACATCACCGTATTACCTGTATTATCTTTCATGAAATTGCCTGTTCCAGGAATGGGAATGGGCGCCCCTTGAGAAGAGCCAACACCTAATACGTAGACACGCATACCCTTCTTCTTGGCAGCTTCGGCAGCCTCAAGAGCCCCACCCTCATGGTCCTCACCGTCGGTAATGACGATAATAGCCTTGCCAATACCCTCTTCCTGGGTGAAGCTGTTCATACCCATATTAATGGCTGCAGCGATATCCGTACCCTGCGTGGCCATCATCGAAGGATCGATACTCGACAGGAACATCTTGGCCGACACATAGTCGCTGGTGATGGGCAACTGTACGAAAGCATCGCCTGCAAAGACAATCAAGCCGATCTTATCATTGGTAAAGTGGTCGACCAGATTCTCGACCATCATCTTACTACGATCCAGACGGCTTGGTACGATATCCTCTGCCAGCATGGAGTTGGAGATATCAAGGGCGATGATCGTCTCAATGCCAGTACGTTTCTCCTGACTGATCTTCGTACCCATCTGGGGACGGGCCAGCATGACGATGAGAAGTGCTAAGGCTGCCAGCAGTATCCAGAACTTGACAGAAGGACGGAAGCGCGACACATCGGGCATCAGTTCCTTCAGCAATTTCGGATCGCCAAATTTGCGGAGCTTTCTCTTCTGGTTCCGATAAGAGATGAATCTGACGAGCGCCAATACGGGTATCAGCACCAACAGCCAGAGATATATGGGGTCTTCAAATCTAAACATCTTACGGTATCCTCCTAAATATGGTTATACGTAGTAGAATCTCAAGCAACAAGGCCAACACAGCGATCAGCGCAAAGGGCTGATAAGCCTCATACTTCTTACTGAACTGCTTTACACTGAGCTTCGACTTCTCTAAACGGTCGATCTCCTGGTAAATCTTACGCAATTCCTTTGTATTTGTAGCACGATAGAAATCACCCTCGGTGGCTACGGCAATCTCGCTGAGCATCTTGGTATCGATCTCCACAGGGATATTCACATACTGCACACCACCAGCCACAGGCATCGGGTAAGGCGCTACCTTGTTGGTACCCACACCGACGGTATAGACGCGGATACCCAGACTCTTGGCAATCTCAGCAGCTGTCATCGGTGAGATGTCACCACGGTTGTTACTACCATCCGTCAGCAGGATCACCACCTTGCTCTTGGCCTTGGAATCCTTCAGACGAGAGACGGCATTCGCCAGTCCCATACCGATGGCTGTACCATCCTCGATAAGACCACGGGCAGCAATGTCCGTACGCACATTCTGCAGGAGATTCATCAGAGAAGCATGATCGGTGGTCATCGGACACTGGGTAAATGCCTCGCCAGCAAAGATGGAAAGACCGATGTTATCATTGGGACGTCCTGCAATGAACTCAGCAGCCACCTGTTTGGCAGCTTCGATACGATTGGGTTTCAGATCCTCTGCCAGCATAGATGTGGAAACGTCCATCGCCAGCATAATGTCGATACCCTCTACAGACTTGTTCTTCCATGAGTTCTGTGTCTGGGGACGGGCCAACACAAGGACAATCATTACAAATGCCAGCATACGAAGCAGCATGGACAGGGGCATAAGGCGCACCTTCCAGCTCTTCGGCGCATAGCGGAAGGCAAACGTGTCGCTCATCCGCATGGTGGGCTCCGTTTTCTTCCTGTACATCATATACCATATTATATAAGGTATAAGCAGCAGGAGCAGAAACAGATATTCTTTATTGGCAAATTCCATCTTCTCTTCTAATTAATCTGTTGATAAACAGTATATACCACATAGCACAGCAAGGCGACACAGCAAATGATAAGTACTGTGATGATGCCCTTCAGCGTACGACGCATCTTCTGTGAACGTACATCCGCCTCTGACAACTGCGGTTTCACCACCTCTTCGGTAGGCACATTCTCCAACTTCGTCTGATTGATGAACTCGATGGCATTGACAAGATTCTTGTCATTCTCGTTGATCAGCGTAGAGTATTTAGCAAACTTCACGAGGTCGGCAGTAGTAAACAACTGTCGCAGTTCGTCGAGTGCCTTCTGGTCCTGAGAGGCGGTCAGTTTCTCTATAATCTCGCTGCTGGTCATCTCCATAGCACTGAAGCCGTAACGTTCTTCAATATACTTGCGAAGTGTATCCGTCAGCTTCGTATAGTACTCCTTCGGATTCTCCGACGACACCATCTTATCGGCCTTGATTTGTTCGATTTCCTTCATAGCCTTCTGGTGTGGCAACAGTTTCTTCACGATACGGATATGGGTAATAATCGGCTTATTATCACGCATACGGATATACAGATAATATACTAAGGCCATGAGGATTAGCAGCAGAACGCTCAACCAAAACGAGAGACTCCAGTCACTCCACTGGAAAGGATTATCCTGCACATCCTTTGGTCCGAAAAATTGTTCAGCATGCGTAGTATCTACTTCAATGGTCAGCACCTTCAATGCCAGACTCTTGCTCTGATAGGGTTTGCCATCCACCTTAACGGTGAGGGGCGGCAGATAATAGAGGGTATCGTCGAAGGAGGTGAGTGTATAGACCATCGCCTTCTCGACACAGCCATTATCCAGTTCCTTATCGTCTAACGACTGGTCAGCGAGCACCTCCACACCAGGTGTCACAAACTGAGAAGGCTTGAACTTGGGGAACTCCACTTTCGAATTCTCCTTCACCACAGCCTTCAGGGTTACATGAGCCTGCTGTCCAACGAGCATCTCGATACGATCCACACTGGCCTCTACGGAAACCTGAGCCATAGAAGTGAATAGTGAACAGTGAATAGTGAATAGTACCATCAGTACTCTCACCATCCATTCTGTCTTCACTTCCTTCAATGCTCTTATCTTCATCTCACTATTCACTATTTCAACATCTTTGTTTGAACAACATCAGAAGAGCCTTCACAAAGTCGTCGTTAGTGGCAATACTGACATTGTCGACATTACTCTTATTAAAGGTCTCTAACAACTGAGACTGACGACTCTGCCAATACTTGCGATAGGATTCACGCAACCGCTTGGAACTGGTATCAACATACTGTTCAAAGCCAGTCTCAGCATCCACCACCTTCATCAGCCCAACATCAGGCAACTCCCGCGCACGCTGGTCATAGACCTGTATGGCCACCACATCGTGCTTACGGTTGGCAATCTGTAAAGACTGCTGGAAATCGTTGCGCACATAGAAGTCGCTGAGGATAAATGCAGTAGTACGCCGTTTCTGAACACTCGACAGGAACTCCACAGCCTGTTTCACATCTGTGCGCTTTGACTCCGGATGGAAATCAAGCATCTCGCGAATGATGTAAAGGATATGCTTACGACCTTTCTTGGGCGGAATGTATTTCTCGATCTTATCGGAGAAGAACACCACACCGATCTTATCATTGTTCTGGATGGCGCTGAAGGCGATGGTAGCCGCTATCTCCGTCACCATATCACGCTTCATCTGTTTCTGGGTACCGAAATCGAGCGAGCCACTGACATCAATCAGCAGCATCACCGTCAGTTCGCGCTCTTCCTCAAACACCTTCACGTATGGACGATGAAAACGGGCAGTCACATTCCAGTCGATGTCGCGCACATCATCACCGAACTGATATTCGCGCACCTCGCTGAAGGCCATACCCCTACCCTTGAAGGCAGAATGATACTGACCTGCGAAGATGTTTGAACTCAGACCACGGGTCTTGATTTCAATCTTACGGACTTTCTTGATTATTTCACTAGTCTCCATAATAATCTAGACATTCTAGACCTTCTAGTCTTTCTAGAATCAAGGAACCTCAACCTTATTGATGATCTTCGAAACAATTTCCTCGCTTGTGATATTGCTGGCCTCTGCCTCGTATGTAAGACCAATACGATGACGCAGCACATCATGGGCCACAGCACGCACATCCTCAGGTACCACATAGCCACGACGCTTGATAAAGGCGTAGGCACGGGCTGCCTTGGCCAGATTGATACTGGCACGGGGAGAACCACCGAAGGAAATCATATCCTTCAAATCCTTCAGACCATAACGGTCAGGATAACGGCTGGCAAACACGATATCTGCAATATACTGCTCGATCTTCTCGTCGAGATAAACCTCGCCCACCACACTACGGGCCTTGAGAATCTCAGCTGCTGTAGTCACAGGCGTAACCTTAGGCATTTCACCGGCAATATTCTCGCGGATGATCTTCTTCTCTTCATCGAGCGTAGGATAGTCGATCACCACCTTCAGCATGAAACGGTCTACCTGTGCTTCTGGCAAGGGATAGGTACCCTCCTGCTCAATGGGGTTCTGTGTAGCCATCACGAGGAAGGGGTTGGGCAACTTGAAGGTCTCACTACCAATCGTCACCTGCTTTTCCTGCATGGACTCGAGCAAGGCACTCTGTACCTTTGCTGGAGCACGGTTGATTTCATCTGCCAACACGAAGTTTGCAAACACAGGACCCTTCTTTACCTGGAACTTCTCATCCTTCTGTGAATAGATCATCGTACCGATCACATCAGCAGGGAGAAGGTCGGGTGTAAACTGAATACGACTATACTCCGAGTCAATCAGTTGTGCCAAGGTCTTGATGGCCAATGTCTTAGCCAGACCAGGCACACCTTCCAAAAGAATGTGTCCATCACTCAACAGACCGATCAGGAGAGAGTCTACAAGATGTTTCTGTCCCACGATGACACGGTCCATGCCAGCTACGAGATTCGTAACAAATGCGCTTTGCTGTTCTATCCGGATATTTAATTCACGGATGTCAATTGCTTCTGCCATAATTATTCTTTATTTATTGTTTTCTTAATTTGACCGCAAAAGTAGTGAATAAATCGATTATAACGTACATTTTACCATCTAAATAATATTAAAAAAGTTCCCTAAAACTTAAGTTTTAAGAAACTTTTTCATTCAGTAGGAAATTATTACTCTTTTTTCTTCCTTTTCTTCTTCAATTCTATCTTCGGAATCTTGATTTCCTGATCTGCAGACAAGACAGCTCCTGCGGAAAGACCATTGTAGACCTGAATGTAACATTCCATACCAGGACCCAAAAAACGCTTTGAGAGACGGGCGAAATTATCACCAGCCCTGGCCTTTACCACAGTGTCGGTACCAACAATACGGTAAGCACCAGTCCTGATGCGGGCATCCATCGTCTCCCACTTATCCAAAGAAGCGGTTTCTTCCTTAGTTACCACTACATCTGTAGCAGCCTCTTCCTCTTCTTCTTCAGCCTCTCCATCCTCATCCAATGATTCCTCTTCCACTTCAGTATTATCGTTGATGGAATCCGATGCCACAGACATGCCCTTTGGAGCCTCGTTCTTAACGGTTTCCGCAGATGGTATTTGTGGCGTCTGAGACTGATTATTAGAACGATTACCCATCAGATAGCCAATCAAGACACCCACAGCAAGTATCAGCAGAGCAACGCCAATCCACTTAAAATATTTCTTGAAAGCAGACTCTTCCTCAACAACCATTGGTTCTTCTTCAACAACCGCAGGTTCGTCAGAAGCAACCGCTGGTTTTTCTTCAGCAACCGCTGGTTCGTCAGAAATTTCGGGCTCCTCGGTAGCATCCGGTTCCTTGTTCTCTTCTGCTTTGGCTTCCTGAACAATCGGATTATTCGGAGTACTCTGAGTTTTCGGAGTGTTCTGAGTACTCTGATTATTTTGAGTATTCTGAACCACCGGCTTTACTGGTTCCTCTACAGTTTCCATCTGAGGTTCATCCACGAACTCCACCAAGGGCACAGAGCTGGCCTCTGACTCTTCCTCTGGTACGGCTATTACTGCTTCATCAGTCTGTTTATATGCTTCGTCAAAGTCTATACCATCTTTCAGAACTACCGTCTCAAACTGCGAGAAAGGCTTATTCACCAGTTCCTTCATCAGGGCATCTGGGGTGAAGGTAATCTTTCCGTGACCTTCTATCAGTACACGGTCACCTGTATTCACATCCACGCTCTCACGATCGTCGACATCGATAATCTTAAATGTTCCAAGACCTTTTACCTTGACGATTTTGTCTTCATTGAGTGATTTCTGAATCACAAAGAACATCTCGTTGACGAACATCGAGGCTTCTTTCTTTCCCAAATGCCAGCGATCAACAAGCACACTGGCCAAATCCTGCAACGATACCTTTCCCATCATTCAGCTCCTCCATTCTTTACACGTTCCTTCCAACCTACATTCGGCTTAAAGTTCAATACGAGTTTGGGGGGTACCAGCATCCGCTGTCCCGTAGAAGGATTGACCATAATCCTTTCCAGTTTCTTCTTGACTTCGAAGGTTCCGAAATTTGGCACCAGCACGATATCATCTTCCTGGAAATGGTCACCCATCGTTTCCACGATTGTGTCAACCAACCGCTGGGTTTCTTCTACAGAACGACCTGTCCTCGTTGCCAATGTTGCAATAAAGTCTTTGTTATTCATATTAATCTATTTAATGGTTATTCCATAAATGTCAAATTCTTCGGAGTCTGTGATGAGCACATCATAGAACTCACCGATGTCCAACCTTCTGTCTGACACGGGTATCAGCACTTCAGGATCAACCTCAGGAGAACAGTATTGTGTCCGTCCGATATAATAGTCACCTTCCTGACGGTCGATGATAACCCGTTGGATGGAATTTACTTTCTCCGCCTCTATCTCCTCGCTGATACGTTGTTGCACGCGCATCAGCTTATCCAAACGCTGCTGTTTGACTTCCTCAGGCACATCATCCTCATAATGCTGTTCCGAATAGGTGCCTTCCTCTTCTGAATAGGCAAAGGCTCCCATCCGTTCGAAGCGTGCCCACTTGGTAAAGGCAAGCAGCTCCTCAAAATCCTCCTGTGTCTCACCCGGGAAGCCCACCATCAACGTCGTCCGCAGATGAATATCCGGCACCTCACTTCTGAGCCGTTCCACCAGATCGTAAGTTTCTTGTTTGGTAACATGGCGTTTCATCCTTGTCAGCATATTGTCAGAAATGTGCTGCAAGGCAATATCTAAGTATTTACAGACATTCTTATGTTTTCGGATCACTGGCAACAAATCCCAAGGGAAATGTGTAGGATAGGCATAGTGCAAGCGGATCCATTCCACGCCATCGATGTCTGCCATCTTGTCAATCAGTTCTGCGATATGCTGCTGACCATCGATATCAACACCGTAATAAGTCAGTTCCTGGGCAATCACATTAAACTCCTTGGTACCCTGGTTCACTAAATAGCGCACCTCGTCGAGGATTTCTTCCATAGGACGGCTCTGGTGCTTGCCAGTAATCAGTGGAATGGCACAATAGGCACAATGGCGGTCGCAGCCTTCGCTGATCTTAATATAGGCATAATGCCTTGGCGTCGTGATATGACGATGATAATCGGAGTCATTCAGAGTACTCGGAACACTCGGAGTATTCTGAGATTCCAAATCACTCAGCAATTTCTTGTAATTGAACTTACCATACCAGCCATCCACCTCTGGGATCTCCGCTTCAAGGTCTGCCAAGTATCTCTCCGACAGGCATCCCATCACAAAGAGCTTCTCTATCCTACCCTCCGTCTTCGCCTGCGCAAATTCCAGAATCGTATTGATACTCTCCTCCTTGGCATCATTGATAAAGCCACAGGTATTGACAACGACGATCTCTCCCTGCGGATCATCACTATCATGAGTCACATGATAGCCGTTGGCCTCAAAGAGTCCCATCAGCATCTCCGAATCAACCAGATTCTTTGAACAGCCCAATGATATAAAATCTATCGTTTTCAAATCCTATAACAGAATCTTTATTTCAAAAAGAACAAACATGCAGCAAAAGCGCCACACGCCAATCCAATAACCAGACCTTCAATAAATACTTTCTTTTTCATTTACAGAGTATTCTTAATTATTAAACAAGGAATCCACAAACTGACGCTTATTAAACAACTGCAAATCAGTCATCTTCTCACCAAGTCCGATATACTTCACGGGCACCTTCAACTGGTCACTGATACCTATGACGACGCCACCCTTGGCTGTTCCGTCGAGTTTCGTAATGGCTAACGAGGTAATCTGCGTCACAGCCGAGAACTGCTTCGCCTGTTCAAAGGCATTCTGACCTGTGGAGCCATCAAGTACCAACATGACTTCGTCGGGAGCCTCGGGCATCACCTTCTTCATCACTTCCTTGATTTTCTTCAGCTCATTCATCAGACCCACCTTATTATGCAGACGTCCTGCTGTATCTATCAGCACCACATCTGCGCCATTGGCCTTAGCGCTGGAGATAGTATCAAACGCCACGCTGGCAGGATCGCTACCCATCTGCTGCTTGATTACCGTCACGCCTACCCGTTCTCCCCAGATACAGAGTTGCTCTACGGCAGCTGCACGGAAGGTATCAGCAGCGCCTAAATACACTTTCTTGCCAGCCTGCTTAAACTGCCAGGCAAGTTTTCCTATCGTTGTGGTCTTACCCACACCATTCACGCCTACCACAAGAATCACGTAAGGCTTATGGTCACCAGGCAGATCCCAATTGTCGTTATCCTCAGAATTATTCTCGGCCAACAAAGCCGCAATCTCGTCTTTGAGGATGCCATTCAGTTCCGATGTCGACACATATTTGTCGCGGGCCACGCGTTCCTCAATGCGTTTAATAATCTTCAGCGTAGTATCCACACCGACATCACTGGTAATCAACACCTCTTCGAGATTGTCCAATACATCATCGTCTACCTTAGACTTTCCAGCTACGGCACGAGCCAGTTTATCAAACACGCTCGACTTCGTTTTCTCAAGCCCTTTGTCTAAAGTCTCTTTCTTTTCTTTATTGAAAAAACCAAAAATTCCCATATAGCAATATACTATTACGTGTGCAAAGTTAATAAAAAAAAACGAGCGCACAAAAAAAGAGGTCGCAAATTGCTTTGCAACCTCTCTTTTTTATCTAAAAATCAATCTTAATTCTTGATTAGTTCTTGAAGAAGTCCTTAACGGCCTCGTTAGGAA
>JAEEGG010024816.1_pt1 | contig 11596 bp, 6 predicted proteins | sample 9134161 | NCBI WGS metagenome assembly JAEEGG01 (sample SAMN16246543, study PRJNA631951) | gut metagenome | biome: gut microbiome; feature: rumen; material: CR-attached | host: Bos | place: Iran: Karaj | collected 2018-10 | reverse complement strand
GTATTAGGCCTGCCGCTAGCGTTCATCCTGAGCCAGGATCAAACTCTTCGTTGTAGTATTGTTGTACTCAAATTTCTGTATTCTGAATCTCGGGTTCCGCCTCGATGTCCATCCCGGGGGTCTCCCCGGGTGGCTCCTTCCCGCGCGACGCCTCGCGGCGTCAGCGCTTCTTCTATTGTGCTGGCCTCAGACTTTCAAAGAACTTTACGCTTCCGTGTTCCCCTCTCTTCGTCCCCTCTTCCGTTCCGAAAGCGGGTGCAAAAGTACTACCTTTTTCCCATTCCGCAAGCACTTTTTTCAATTATTTTTTTTCTTTCCCGCATCATGCTGATTGTCAGCGGGAAAATTTTTCTGTTTCGGGTTTTTTCGGGGAAAACCTGCACCTTAATATATTAATGAAGGGCTCTCACATGGCTTAGACATGGGGCCAGGAAGGGGTAAAAACGGGGGCTTCCATGGCCGGTCGGGGCGTCTTTCGGCCTCCCGGCGGCGGATTTGTCGTGTCGACGTGGGCAGGTTTCGGCTGCCTTGTCATGACGAGGCTGGCTTGTGCGAGGACGGGCATCTATGGCTGCGGCAGCCAAAAATCCGCACATCGTAATATGGAAACCCGACATTGCATATCGGGGTGTGATAGGGTCGTCCTTTGACTCCGTCGAATCTTCGATTTCAGGACTTTGTCCCCACTGCCGCTTCGCGTCATCGCGAGGCACGAAGCGATCCTTTTATGACAGATTCATGTAAGATTTGTTTCCCACAAAAAAAACATCCATTTCATTCCCAGCTACTTATCCGACAGCAAACGACTACAAACGACTACAGTCGACTACAAACGTTTGTTCAACGGATAGATCTTGACAAACAATGCATCTTTGCGGCAGAAACACAAAAACCCTGCATCATGGAAGCAAAACAAACTGATAGCTAAGAAATAAAAGATTTCGTCAGCGTTGAAGAACGCATCCTCAAACTTGTAAGAGAAGCCTCTGTAACAGAATGGGAAAACAATCGTTGGGTGATACTTGGGAAGCCCACCCCTAAGGAAGTGAAAAAGTTGAATGCATTGTTGGGCTGCGATGTGACAGGATTCCAGCGTATGATTGACATTTCAGCTGTGAAGCACTCACAAAAGAAGCATCCCAACATGACAGAAACTGATTTCTGCCTTATTCCAATGATTATTGCGGCTGCAGATGAAATCACGAAGGGAAAGTACCCTGAGACCGTGGTCTATCGTAAGACGTTGGAAAAAGAATACTATTATGTGGAATGCACCCGTACAGGAAGGAAAAGGTTGGCTATGAAGACCTTTTACAAAACAAAAATTGGCGGCTAACAACCTATCGAGGCTCTAACCGCCAATATTTTTCGTCTTCCGGTGCTATCTGCTACCCTTGGGGGCCGTGACGCTGTACGTCCATAACGTGCCGAAACGACACTGCAAAATTACAACTTTTCCACAAACCCGCAAGGGGATGGAGAAAATTCTATTGCAACGAAATGTCATTGGTTGGTTGTTTTACACGAATTACCGTTAATGTACCACGAATTGTCATTAATTGATTTTGGGGTATTGTATCATGATGCGGATGGCTCCAGCAGCCATGTCATCCCCACGCTGGCATGTGCGGCGGCATGGGATCTATGGCTGCGGCCGTATCATCCATCATAATATGAAAAACCGACATTGCATATCGGGGTGAGGTAGGGTCGTCCTTTGACTCCGTCGAATCTTCGATTTCAGGACTTTGTCCCCACTGCCGTTTTGTGTCACTGCAAAGCACGAAGCAGTCCAGAATTTGCCTAAGTTTAAAGAAATTCCCTATCTTTGTCCCGTCAATCCAATAACGTTGGACAAAAACTTTCAGGCCATGCAAACGATTAAGATATTCTTGGGCTCCTCCATTACTGAGCTGCACGATGAACGGGTGACTTTGGGTGACTACCTAATGAACTCCGTGCGCCCGATATTCAAACAGGACGGCATCGAAGTGGAAGTATGCAAATGCGAAGACATCCGTTCAGGGAATACCGGCATACCACCACAAAACAAGATTGACAGACTCATAAGGGGATGTGACGTTTCCGTCTTCATGTTCAAATGCAAGGCTGGAGACATGACCGTCCATGAATTTGATGTGACGCGGAAATTACAGAAGAGGAAAAGGCACGAAATCTATGTCTATTGTTTCACTGTGCCTGAAGCGGACAAAAGCCAAGAGTTGAAAGACTTTCAAGACCGGCTGATAAAAGAGCCCTTTTATTGGTATGACTGCAAAGACGTTACCGACTTAGAGTCTCAGTTTGTCCTTGGGCTGCTGAAATTTGAAAGACAACTCCTCGGAAAAATGAAACCTTCAATTATTGATGAAGAAAGCACCAATGAAAGGAATGCTGATGTTCGATTTAATGAATATATGCTTGACGAAAAGAAACAAGCACAAAGGAGGAAGGAAATTCACAAGGACATCGAAGACCTCTTGCAGCAGGCCAAGACCGTGATGGCCAACGAAGACGAGACCATTGCCGCCAGAATCTTCAAGGTCATTGAACTATACAAGAAAGCCGACCAATGGGCCGCTGCCACAGCCTACGACAAAGAGAAATACTCCGACTTGCTGTATGATTACGCTGGGTTCTTGTATAAATACGGCTTATACAAAGATGCAGAAGCTATCTATCTCCGCCAAATTGCCATTGCTGAGGAACTGTACGGCAAAGAGCATGAAAACACCGCTACTTCATACAACAATATCGGCTTAGTGTTTTATGCCCAAGGCGACTACGGCAAAGCATTGGAGTACTATTTCAAGGCTTTGGCGATATGGGAGAAAGTCCCTGGAACGGAGCATCCTGACACCGCCACGTCATACAACAATATCGGCTTAGTGTTTTATGCCCAAGGCGACTACGGCAAAGCATTGGAGTACTATTTCAAGGCTTTGGCAATAAAGGAAAAAGTCCTCGGAACGGAGCATCCCTCCACCGCCACTTCTTACAACAATATCGGTGCGGTGTATAAAGTCCAAGGCGACTACGACAAGGCATTGGAGTACTATTTCAAGGCTTTGGCAATAAAGGAGAAAGTCCTCGGAACGGAGCATCCCGACACCGCCACTTCTTACAACAATATTGCTGGTGTGTATTACGCACAAGGCGACTACGACAAGACCTTGGAGTACTATTTCAAGGCTTTGGCGATAAGAGAGAAAGTCCTCGGAACGGAGCATCCCTCCACCGCCACTTCTTACAACAATATCGGTTTGGTGTATGATGAGAAAGGCGACTACGGCAAGGCCTTGAAGTACTATTTCAAGGCTTTGACGATAAGGGAGAAAGTCCTCGGAACGGAGCATCCCGACACCGCCACTTCATACAACAATATCGGTTGGGTGTATAGAGAACAAGGTGAATATGCAAAGGCTTTGGATTTTTACACCAAAGCCTACCAAATTCTTAAGAAAAAACTTGGAGACGACCATCCTAATACAAAGGATGTTTTGAAAAGCATCAACTTTGTAAAAGAAGCCATGAAATCTTTCCCTGAAAAATAAAGCCTCAACCTCTATTTCATCACCCCAAACAACTCCTCCACCTTCGCCACTATACGCTTCTGCTCGGAAAGCGGGGGAAGAGGAACCTCTAACTCTTGCAAGACTTTTCCTGAAATAGCTTTAAAGGTTGTGCCTGTAGAATTATCTTCCAAATAGTCACGAACCTCTGGCGATTCCAGTAAGTAAAAGATATACATTAAATCAGCATCTTGCTTCGGCTTAATACATGCCAAACCTCTGCCAATACATATCTTTCTTTTCGTAATGTTAGCCGTGCCAACAGGAGCCCGAACACTTACCACAATAGAATCAGGCTCTGCATATTTGGTGGGACTTGTAGTAAACACTCCTGAAGGCCTTAAAAACATTTCACCAAATGCCACTTTCCCTTGATGAAACTCTATTCCATTTGAGTCGTTATATGTATTTCCTTCTGGGGATTGCCCCATAACAATTTCACAAACATCTTTCAACTTAACATCCTTAATCTCTGACAATTGTATTCCCACATGATTACCAAAAATGGCTTCCTGCAAGATGCTCTGCCGCAGACGTGCGGGCAGGCTCTCGTTCAGCTGGTCCAAAGCCTGCTGCGCCTTGCCGTAACGCTCCACCAAAGGCATCAACTCCTCTATCTTCGCCACAATGCGACGCTGCTCGGCGAGAGGGGGAAGAGGAATAAGTAGATTTTGTATCCTCGCAATTGCCAACTTTGGTTGTCCGACTTTTGTCGTAACATCCACAATTTGAGTCTGAACAGTATTAGACTGCAAACACTTTATTAACCAATCTTGATCAATAACACTGAACACTAATCTATCAGCATTTTCAGTCAAATTTGCTCCATCTAATTCAGAAGGGATTTTGCCAATTCTACCAATAGTTCCAGCAACAGTAATATATACATCCTCTTTGTTTATAATATATCGAGAAATTGATGGATAAATATCCTCTGGAACATATTGGAGATTGTCAGTCGACACTGTGTTTTCCTTCATATCTGACACTCTAATATAGACATGACCGGTATTCTCTTGTGAAAGTTTTCGTCCTGCTGGTATTCTTTTGCCTCCTAAAACCGAAGCAATTGAACTTATTCTGCACCACTCCCAACTCTCCGGAATCTCAAACGGAATCTCGTCCTCTTCAATTGGCTTGCTCTCCAAGTCTTTCTTCTTCAGTTTGCCTTCCTTCACGAGGCGTTCCTTCTCCTTGCGGATGCGCTGGAGCAGCACCGAGGCGGGCTCATCGGCGGGATCCTGTGGCACCAGCTTGCCTTGTATGGCTTGCTGGAGTATGCTGTTTCTTAGTTGCTGGGCGTTCATGTCGGTTAGTCCTCCTGCTCGTAATAGTATGAATAGTCAATGCCTTTCATGAAGATTTCGCGGTCATCAATTTTGTCGGTCAATGCGCCTTGGAGCAAGGCCTTAATAGGATTGGCATCCGTCACACTTTTTCTCATGGCATCGAGATAAGCATACTTGTCAATTTTGCTCCAATCAATGCACTTTTTGAGCGAACGTTTAAACATCAGGTCAAGCCAAATGCGGGTGCTGCGGCCGTTCCCCTCCATAAACGGGTGAGCCACATTCATTTCCACATACTTGTCTACAATCTCTTCAAAAGTGCTTTCGGGCATCCGTTCGATGGTCGGCAATATGACATTGAAATGCAATGCGTTGGCAAAGGTAAAACCACCTTTCCCAATGTTCTTTGTACGGATTTGCCCAGCAAAGTCATACAGTCCACCGAAGAGGTAGGCATGTATCTGTTGCAGGCATTTCACGCTACCTGGTTCCATGGATTTTAGGAGACCACTTTCAAAAAGCGTATAGGCTTTCTTTCGGCTTTGTCCGTCAATGGTATTCTCACTATAAACAAACCAATCGAGAAAAGCCATTGCACGGTTGTTGGGAATGTGTTTCGCCAAAGTCTTCACGCATTCAGCATCCAATGCGTCAATTGCGCGTTGCTTGCCGTCAGGCGCCTCAAATTTGAAGTGGTTAGTGACACTAACCAGTTGAACGCCCTCTTTGGCCATTTTGCTTTTCAAGAATTTCCAATAGTTGCGCCCCTTCTTGTAGTCGTGTTCGTCATTGATGGCTCGGACGATATCCGTTGCAGCGAACCACCACTTACCATGTTCATCGTCCCAAACGGCACGCACCTCATGATCTTTATAGAATCGAATGGATTTCTTAGTCATAGCGCCTCCTTGTCGATTTCTATTTCCAGAATCCTCTGAATCTCAGCCAATGTGTCGTCAATCTGCTTGTCCAAGGCTTCGCGGCGCTTGTGATAGTCGGCCAGCAGTTCGGCGGGCGGCAGCACTTCCTCGTCGGCCTTGGGAAACTTGCATTGGTCGAAATTGCAGGCCTTGGCCATCAAGTCCTCCACCTTGAAGCAACGTGACTTCTCATCCACCACGTTGCCTTCCTCGTCGGTGGTGACGATATCCTTTCGGTCGGTCCACCAGTCGCGGATGGGCTGGCAATGCTCCACGCGCATGGGTTTGGTCTTGCTGAAGTGCTTGTAGCCATCGGGCATGTCCAAACGATAAAACCACGTCTCCTTAGTGCTGAAGCCCTCGGGGGCGTCGTCGGCTTTCTCGTTGTTGAAGAAGATGATGTTGGTGTTGATGCTCGTGTAAGGCGCAAAGATAGAGCCAGGCAAGCGGATGATGGTGTGCACGTTGAACTCGCGCAACAGTTTCTCCTTGATGGCCAACTTGGCATTGTCGGTGCCAAACAGGAAGCCGTCGGGCAGGATGACGGCGGCACGGCCGTTCTCTTTCAGGCGGTACATAATAAGCACCATGAAGAGGTCGGCGGTCTCGCTCGAACTCAAATCCGAAGGAAAGTGCTTCTTGATGTCGTTTTTCTCGCTGCCACCGTAGGGAGGATTCATCAGCACCACGTCAAACTTGTCGTCATCGGTGTAGTTGAGTACGTCTTTCGCCAGAGAATTGTCGTGCAGCACCTTAGGCGAGTCGATGTCATGCAGCAACATGTTGGTCACGCACAGCATATAGGGGAACTGCTTCTTCTCGATGCCGAAGATGGACTGGGCATATTGTTCCTTGTCCTCGGCCGTCTTCACCTCCTTGTCGAGGGCATTCAGCCAGCTGGTGATGAAGCCGCCCGTGCCACAGGCGAAGTCGGCCATCTTCTCCCCCACCTTGGGTTGGATGATTTCGGCCATGAAATCGGTCAGGGCGCGGGGCGTGTAGAACTCGCCTGCCGAGCCTGCGCTCTGCATTTCCTTGAGGATGGCTTCGTAAATCTCGCCAAAGGCGTGGCTTTCCTCATAGTTGCCGAGGTCGAGCTGGTCGATGACATTGATCACCTGACGGAGCAGCACACCGTCTTTCATGTATTGGTTGGCATCTTGGAAAGTGGTGCGCACGATGGCGCTGCGCATGGGTGTTTGCGGCGTCACCTCCAGATTCTTCAAGGTCGAGAACAACGTGTTGTTGACGAAGTCGAGCAAGGCATCGGCCGTCAAGGCTTCGCCCGTGCCGTCGTCCTTGGCCCAGTTGCGCCAACGGCAGTTCTCGGGGATGAACGAGACGTAATCGTCCTCGTTAAACTCCCAGTCGTTCTCCTTTTCGTCGTACACTTTCAGGAACAGCATCCATGCGATTTGCTCGATGCGTTGGGCATCGCCGTTGATACCGGCATCGTTACGCATGATGTTGCGGATATTCTTTACAAAATTGGTAAGTGCCATATTGTTTATGCTATGCTATAAATGAGGTTTTCCAGCTCCTTGATGGCCTGGTTGTATTGTTGTTTGCCACCAAAGAAAGTGGCGATTTTGGCCGGTGCACCCATCTGGCGGAAGGGGTCAAGGCCAAGCACCTTGCTGTTCTCCAGTTGTGAGATGCCTTCGTTGGCATACTTATCGAGCAAGGCTTCCAAAACTTGTTGGGCTTGTGGTCCGTATTTGTGAAACAAGTCGCGTTTCTTCACGTTTTCGGCGCGTTCGCGGCGAGTCAAGGGCTTCTTGCCGTAAGCGATGTGGCAGATGAAGTCGAAGTCGTCGACATCATCCATGTGTTGGTCGTGCTTCAAGGCCTGCAGGTCGATGCCGCTTTCGCGCAGCAGGTCGGCGATTTCGGCTTTCTTCTCCGCTGCGTTCCAATGCAGGATGAAGTCATCGAGGTTGGCGTAGGTGTCGTTGATATTGCGCTTCGTGTAGTCGGTGATGCCTTCCACGCGGAGCAGTTTGCCGTTGGTGTCGTAAACCGATACCGTCTTGTTGATGACGACAACCTTGCAGCCGTGCTTGTCGACGACAGGCTTGGGCTCGTGTTTCGTATCCTCGCTAGCCGTGGTTGTGGCAGCTTCTTCTCCAGCTGGATACTCCTTAGGCGGCATCTGCCCGTATCGTTCATCCACCTCAATAGGGCCGTCCCAATCGGGATCGGCAAAGAGGCGGGTGATGTTGCGGAAGTCCATGATGGTGAAATGCGTCTTGCCTTCCTTCTCGCGGATGCGGGTGCCACGACCCACCATCTGCTTGAACTCCGTCATCGAGTTGATGTTTTGGTCGAGCACGATAAGCTTCACCATCTTGCAATCCACGCCCGTGGAGAGCAGTTTGCTCGTGGTAGCGATGACGGGATATTTCGAGAAAACCGAGATGAAATAGTCGAGTTTCGACTGCCCGTAAACGTCGCTGCCCGTGATGCGCACCACATAGTCAGGGTTTTTCTTGCACATGTCGGAGTTTTCGTTGACCAGAGCCGAGCGCATTCTTTCGGCATGGTCCTCGTCGGCACAAAACACAATGGTCTTGGCCATTGGGTCGGTCTTTCTCAGGTACTCCGTAATCTCGTGTGCCACCTCACGGATGCGGTCTTGAATGATGATATTGTAGTCGTAGTCCTTGTTGTTGTAGATACGGTCTTCGATGATGTTTCCGAAGATGTCGCGTTGGTCTTTAAGGGGTCGCCATTCGTCGCCGATGTTGGTCGTGATGTTGATCACCTTGAATGGTGCCAGGAAACCGTCTTCAATGCCTTCCTTCAGGCTGTAGGTATAGATAGGCTCGCCAAAATAGCTGATGTTCGACTGATATCGGGTCTCTTTGGGTGTGGCTGTCATACCCAGTTGGATGGCGCCGTCGAAATACTCCAGAATCTCGCGCCAGTTGCTGTCGTCCTTGGCGCTGCCGCGATGGCACTCGTCGACGATGACCAGATCGAAAAACTCAGGCTTGAACAATTCTTTGTAGTTCTGTTTGCCGCCTTGTCCGATGAGTTGCTGATACAGGGCAAAGTACACCTCGTAGGCCGTGATGCCGCCATTCAAATCCTGTTGGTAGTTCACCTTGTGGATGGTCTTCCCCAGAGGCTTGAAATCTTGCTGTATGGACTGGTCGACCAACACATTGCGGTCGGCAAGATAAAGCACCTTCTTCACCAATCCCGCTTTCAGCAGACGATACACGATTTGGAAGGCCGTATAGGTCTTGCCCGTTCCTGTTGCCATGACGAGCAGCAGGCGGTTGCGGCCTTGTGCCACGGCATTCACCGTTCGGTTGACGGCATTACGCTGGTAATAACGTGGCGGGAAGATGTCTTGTCCCGTGCAATAGGGTTGCTCGATGACCTTCATCTCCTCATCAGTCACGCCTTGGCCGTCGTTGACTTCAGCGAAATATCTTGCGTAAAGTTCTTCCTTGGTCGGGAATTCATCCATCCCAAATGCACGTTCCTTGCCCGTAAGGAAGTCGTATTCCTGGAAGCCCAAGCCATTGGAGCTATAGGCAAACGGGACGTCCATCATCTTGGCATATTCCTTGGCTTGCTGCAGGCCGAACGAAACGGAATGCTTGGCATCTTTGGCTTCCACGATGGCGATGGGCGTAGCGCGGTTGTAATACAGCACATAGTCGGCATATTTCGGCTTGCCACGCGACACCAAATTACCTTTCAGGTTAATCTTGCCATCGGTAAGCTTCACCAGCATCTCCATAGAGATGTCCTCAAACGACCAGTCTTTGCTGAGAATGGCTGGCGTGATAAAGCGCAGTTTGATGTCTTCTTCGGATAAGGAATGGATGTCCATGGATAAAACAATGTAGACCTTGCAAAGATACAAATAATTCCGATTTCCTCAAAACCTATTGGATGATGACATAAAAAAAGCCTCCCCACATGCATTTCTCTCGCCCTTCTCTCGCTCTTCCTTCGCTCTAGCCATACTCAAAGGATATGGTTGAGTATGCCTACACCTTGCCTACACCTTGCCTACACCTTGCCTACACCTTGCCTAGAGTATGCGAAAGCCTATTCAAGCTGACCCATAAGCTTGCCCCAACTCTAAACTCTAAACTCTAAACTCTAAACTAAAACCTAAACTCCCCCATCACCTCAAAACTCCTCCCCGGCATGGCGCGCCAAATGACGTTCTGGTAGTCTTTGTCGGTGAGGTTGTTGCAGCGTAACTCGATGCGGAACTTCTTCAGTTGCTTGCCAAGGGCAACATGGTGCAACACATACGAAGGAAGGTCGTAAGCAAAGAACTCCTGTTCGTTGTAGGAGGTGCTGCGACGACCCGTCACTTCAACGGTGTAGCTTAGGTTCCATGTCTTCCACTGGGTGTTGAGAAACACGTTGGCATGGTGACGCGGGATGTAGATGAGCTGTTTGCCATTGGTGCCTTGTTGGTGGGCTTTCTCGCTCTCATCAGTGGTGACGGTGAAGACATAGTTGCCCGACAATGTAACCTTCCAGTTGTCTTTAACAAAAGCGGCATCGATGTGGTTCTCTATGCCGCGTGCATATACTTTGGACACGTTCTCCGGCACCCAAAAACGATATGAGGTCGGCATCCATTGTATCCAGTTCTTCACGTTGGAGAAATAGCCACCAGTGCGCAGGTCGAACTTGAAAGGCCCTTTCTGCAAGCCATATTTCACTGCCAAGTCGACGGTGCGCCCATTTTCGGGCAAGAGGTCGGGATTACCTCCAGGATACCAATAGAGGTCGTTCAAGGAAGGATTGCGATAGTTATGGCTGTAGCCCAAGGTGAAACTCATGGCCTTGTAAAAAGGCAACTGGTAAGAGAAGGTAGCCGTCGGAAACAAGCCCATGGCCTTGCCGTCGGTCCAGTCGTAACGCGCCGTGAGGTTGAGTTGGGCACAGTCGAAAGGCTCGCCGCTGATAGCAGTGTAGGCCGACACCAGGTTGCGACGCTTCAGGCCTTCATAGTTGTTGCTCCTCACCTGCTCGTTGTCCCACTGCAATTTGGCCTTCAGGGTCCAGCTCTGGTAGAGGTGCTGCTCCAAGTTGGCTATCTGGTGCAGGATCAAGGCGTGGTTCTCGGAATTGATAAAGGTGACCGAATCGTCGGTGACGGGATTGCGCGTCAACAAAAAATAGCGCTGGTTTTCCACGAAGGCCGCCGATTTCAGCTGCAGGCTGCCCGTCTCCCAAAAGGTCTTGAACGAGATGAAGTTACGCGAAAAGTTGTCCCTCGTCCACTCCTCCGAGTTGACGTTGAATACATTAGGCATGATAGGCGGCAGGTTGCGGTTGTTCCACTGGTTCCACGACGACACGGAGATGACATTCCTACCCAACAGCACGCTCATCTCAGGCATCACGCCATAGTCAACGAAGTCGGCATTGCGTTGCTGCATCTTCTGATGCGGGATGGTGGCTAGGTTCTCATATTCGAAGTCGTTGTCGGAAGAGTTGCGATAGGCTTTCACACGGAAGGAGAACTTCTTGCCATAGTTTCCCACTGTGACAAAACTTCCCAAAGTGTTGAAGCTCCCGTAGGTCTGCTTCAAATCGAGCAGAAAGCCATCGCCAAAATGGTGGGTGTTATCGATGTTGACCGCACCGCCCAAGCCGCCACTGTTGTTGGAGGTGCCGCTGCCCCAGTTGAGGCTGACGTCATCAGCCAAAAACACAGGGATGGTGCTGAAGTCGACCTGTCCGAGACTCGGTGCATTGAGCTGGAAACCATTCCAAAGCACGAGGGTGTGGCTAGCCGTCGTACCACGGAACGAAGCCGTGGAAGTACCGC
>JAEEGG010024812.1_pt1 | contig 11598 bp, 11 predicted proteins | sample 9134161 | NCBI WGS metagenome assembly JAEEGG01 (sample SAMN16246543, study PRJNA631951) | gut metagenome | biome: gut microbiome; feature: rumen; material: CR-attached | host: Bos | place: Iran: Karaj | collected 2018-10 | reverse complement strand
ACAACCTCCTACCCTTGCTACATTCCTGTCCTGGGGGATTTCAGAGGGAGCTGGTCGTATAAGACTTACCCGATGCAAAAGTACGGACTTTTCTTGGATTGGCAAGCAAAAACCGAAAATTTTTACTCGTGACCGTAGCTCGAACCGTCGAAGCAATGCGTGCAGAGCTCACACTTCGGCAGGCCGATGGCTTTCACCACGCTTTCCAAGGTGTTGAATTTCAACGAGTCTACACCGACATGCTTGCGGAGCATCTCAATCAAGTTGGCGTATTCAGGACTGGTTGGGTCGCAGTATTTCTCGATATTCTTGTTGTCGTCGCCCTCCATTTCCTTGATGCAACGGCGCGTGATAAGCTCCATCACGTTCTTTGAAGCCGAGAAATTGAGGAAGGGGCAACCGAACAACAAAGGCGGGCAACTGATGCGCACATGAACTTCCTTGGCACCATAATCGTAGAGCATCTTCACATTGTCACGCAACTGGGTGCCACGCACAATGGAGTCGTCACAGAAAGCGACTTTTTTATCTGTCAGCAAGGCACGGTTGGGAATGAGCTTCATTTTAGCCACATGCTCGCGTTGGCTCTGATTCACAGGCATAAAGCTCCTTGACCAAGTGGGCGTATATTTCACCACACCGCGCAGATACGGCACCTTGCGTATGTTGGAATAACCCAAAGCCATGCCGATACCCGAGTCGGGGATGGCGGAAACATAGTCGATGTCGATATAATCTTGTTTGCCCATCTCGCGGCCTTCGTTGTAACGTGCCTCTTCCACGTTGATGCCCTCGTAGTCAGTGGCAGGAAAACCGTAATAAATCCAAAGGAAGGAACAGACCTGCTTCTTAGGATTGGGAGCCAACATCTGCTGCACACCGTCCAACGTCACCTTGACGATTTCGCCAGGACCCACATTGTAACAGGTGGCATAGTCGAGGTTGATGTAACTATGGCTTTCGGAAGCCAGCACATAGCCGTCATCATTTTTGCCGATGACAATGGGCGTGCGGCCATAATAGTCTCGGGCGGCAATGACACCGTCTTCGGTCAAAATGAGCATCGAGCACGAGCCTTTCACCTTATTATATACGTTCTTGATGCCGTCCACAAAGTCCTCACCTTGAGTGATGAGCAAAGCAATCAATTCCGTGGGGTTAGTGAAGCCCATGCTCAACTCGGCGAAATGCTGTTTGTTTTGCAGGCAGTGGTCAACCAACTCGTCCATGTTGTTGATTTTTGCCACCGTGGCGATGGCGAACTTGCCGAGGTGCGAGTTGACGATGATGGGTTGTGCATCCGTGTCGCTGATGACCCCGATGCCGTTGTTGCCGGCGAATTTGTTCACAGCCATTTCGTCGCTGAATTTAGTGCGGAAATAGGTGTTCTCGATGTCGTGAATCGAGCGGTGAAACACCAAGCTGTCGTGGGTTACCATGCCCGCCCGCTTGGTGCCAAGATGTGAGTGATAGTCAACGCCATAGAACAAGTCTTGAGCGCAAGGTTTTTTTAATACGGTGCCGAAGAAGCCTCCCATAGTGATTTCAATTTAGGTTATAAAAACAAAAACATCTGCGGGATGGTTCCTGAACATGTCGAAGGAAAGCACCTCGTAGATGGACTGCAAAAATAGTGGTTTTTGGTTTACATGACCAACAATTTTGTATTTTTGCGCGATTTTTCTGTAAGCCTATGATACTCAAACTCTACCCTACCGACCCCAACCCGCGCTATGTCAAGATGATACTCGAATGCTTGGCCGACGGCGGCACCATCATCTTCCCGACCGACACGCTGTACGGACTGGGCGGTTGCATCAACAACCCGCGCACCTTCGAGCGCATCTGCCAGATTAAAGGCATCAGGAAGGAGAAGGCCAACTTCTCGTTTATCTTCCATGACCTCAGCATGTTGAGCGAGTTCACCAAGCCAATCAACAACGACGTGTTCAAGATGATGAAGCGCAATTTGCCTGGGGCGTTCACCTTCATTTTGGAGGCCAACAACAACATCCCGCGCATCTTCCAGAGCAAGAAGAAGACCATCGGCATCCGTATTCCCGACCAACCCATCATCACCAACATCGTCAGGGAGTTCGGCTCGCCCATCATGACCACTTCTTTGGCCGATGAGGAAGACGACATCAACCCCTACCTCACCGATCCAGAGGAAATTCACGACCGTTACAAGGACTTGGTGGACATCGTCATCGATGGCGGCGCAGGTGAAAACGAGGAAAGTACTGTTGTGGATTGCACTGGAAATGAGATTGTTATCATCCGTCAGGGCAAGGGTTTGTTGGACGAATGAAAAAAAATTGAGGCCAAAGGTCTATGATAACGAAAAAAGTAGTACTTTTGCAGCCGCAAAACGGTTGACTTGGTAGCTCAGCAGGTAGAGCATCACACTTTTAATGTGGGGGTCCTGGGTTCGAGCCCCAGCCAGGTCACCAAGAAAAAAGTCGCAACTTAGCTGCGACTTTTTTCTTTTACATAGACCAACTATTCCTTGTAATAAGTAATCAATTCCCCCATAGTCTCAAATGGCCCTTCATCCAAATCCGCCCAAACATCGTTTTCGTAACGCTGCATTTTCCATCCCGACACCACTCCGTCAACCATGATGGGCACGATGCGTCGGTCCATTCCGAGGTTGAAGCCCTCCCCTATCAGACCGTCATAAGTCTGATTCATTTTATCAACAATTCCTGCTAAGCTTCCTTTTATCTTTTTTTGCATAGGATTTCTTGTTTATCATTTTGCGATGGTGGGGAGTATGTCCTTGTTTTTTGAGTTTTATTTTGCAAAAATACACCATTCTCTGTAAACCGCAAATTTTTCCTTATTTTTGCACTCCAATTTTCCAACAATGATTGACCTATTAAAAGACCTCAACGAGCCTCAAAGAGAGGCCGTTACCACCATAGAAGGCCCCGTGATGGTGATTGCGGGAGCCGGTTCGGGAAAGACCCGCGCCCTCACCTACCGTGTCGCTTACATGATTCAGGAGGGCATCGACCCCTTCAGCATCATGGCTCTCACCTTCACCAACAAGGCCGCCCGCGAGATGAAGGAACGCATCATGCAACTCGTCAACGCAAGCGATGCCCGCAACGTGTGGATGGGCACCTTCCACTCCATTTTTGCCAGGATTTTGCGCATCGAGGCGGAGAAAATCGGTTTCACTTCCAATTTCTCCATCTACGACACCGATGACTCCAAGGCACTTATCACACAGATTTTAAAGGACTTGAGCTTAGACACCAAGGTCTATCCCGCCAAGCAGGTGCTGTCGCGTATCTCGGCGGCCAAATCGAGCCTCTACTCCCCCGAAGACTACGCCAATGACCCCGAAATCCAGGAGACCGACCGCAAGTCGAACAAACCGCTCATCGCCCAACTGTTCAAGCTCTATAACGAACGCCTGCACCGCGCCAACGCCATGGACTTCGACGATATTCTGTACTTCACGAACATCCTTTTGCGCGACAACCCCGATGTGCTTTACAAATACCAGAACCACTTCAAGTTCATCCTCGTGGACGAGTACCAGGACACCAATTACGCCCAGTACCTCATCGTGAAACGCATCGCGGCCCTGTTCGAGAACATTTGCGTGGTCGGTGATGATGCCCAAAGTATCTATGCTTTCCGTGGTGCCAACATCCAAAACATTCTCAACTTCAAAAACGATTATCCTGACTATAAGCTGATTAGGTTGGAGCAAAACTATCGTTCCACCCAGAATATCGTCAATGCATCGAACAGCGTCATCGCCCACAACAAGGATCAAATCAAGAAAAAGGTGTGGAGCGACAAGGAGAAAGGAGAACTCATCGGCCTCATCCACGCCAACAGTGACACTGAGGAAGGCACCATGGTGGCCAACAGCATTTTCGGCTACAAAATGACGCGCCACCTCGCCAACAAGGACTTCGCCATCCTCTACCGCACCAACGCCCAAAGCCGCTCAATGGAAGAAGCCTTGCGCAAGCAGAACATACCTTATAAAATATATGGCGGCCTCTCGTTCTACGACCGCAAAGAAATCAAGGACCTGCTGGCCTACTTCCGCGTCGTCATCAACCCTGAGGACGAACAGGCTTTGCTCCGCATCATCAACTACCCCGCCCGTGGCATCGGCAAGACCAGCATCGAGCGCATGATGGTCACGGCCAACGAGAACCGAAGCAGCATCTGGAAATGTTTGGAAAGCAACATTTTCCCACAAGACTTCAACATGGGCACCGTGAACAAGTTCCGCGACTTCATGGTGATGATCAAGAGTTTCCAGAGCCTGCAAGCCAAGATGAACGCCTTTGAGTTGGCCAAACACATCACCAACACGATAGGGTTAATCAAGGTCTTGAAGGAAGACGACTCGCCCGAGGGCGTTTCGAGGGTCGAGAATGTGGAGGAGTTGCTCAACGCCATCATGGAGTTCAGCGACCGGCAAGTCGATGAGACCACCGGCGAGACCGCCCGCGTGGACCTTGTCCAATTCATGGAAGACGTGGCCCTGCTCACCGACGCCGAGATGAAGAAAGACGACGGTGACGACGACTTCGTAAGCCTCATGACCATCCACAGCGCGAAGGGCTTGGAGTTCCCGTATGTCTATGTCGTCGGCATGGAAGAGAACCTCTTCCCGGGCATCCTCAGCCTCAGCACCCGCGAGGAGCTGGAAGAGGAACGCCGGCTGTTCTACGTGGCCGTCACCCGCGCCATGACCAAATTGACTTTGAGCTACGCCGAGCAACGCTACCGTTACGGCAACCTCACCCTCAGCGAGCGCTCGAGATTCGTCGACGAAATTGACCCAAGTCTCATCGAGCAGACGCAAAAGGCCTCGTTCAGAGGCACTTCGCCGATGGGCGGCAAAAGTTCCTTTGGTCGTTTCGGCAGAACCATCACCGAGCCCGAGCAACATGGTTTCCGCAAAATCGAGAACACACCCACCAATAGGCCCGCTGCAAGTCCGGCCCCGATTCCGCAAGACTTCCAGCCTTCCAACCCTGATTTGCTACAAGATGGAATGCGCGTGATGCACGCCAAGTTCGGCGCAGGAACCATCCTGAGCATCGAAGGCGCAGGGGCCAACAAGAAGGCCTCCGTCAACTTCGACAACGGCGGCGTGAAAATGCTCATGCTGAAGTTCGCGAAACTGGCAATATTGAAATAATTGTGTATTTTTGCAGGGCAAAAACGACTATTATCATGGCACAAGTGGAAATGACAGTGAGCATTGACGCTCAAAGGCAAGAACAAATTGAACGCTATTGCGCCTTGTCGGGCGTAAGCAAAAAACAGACCTTCAACGACATCATGGACATGTGGGAAAAATTCGTTTACCTGCCCTTGATGGATATTGTTGAAAAAGAAGAAAGAAGACGCAAAGCACGTGAGGCTTTTCAAAGACAGCGAGAAAAAGCTGAAAACGGCGAGACTCCAGACATGACCATGGAGGAAATTGATGCCATCATTGCAGAAGTGCGCACCGAACGCTATGCCAAAAAAGAAAAAAGATGACCATACATGCCGTAATAGACACAAATGTATTGGTGTCTTCGATGCTTACAAAGAATAGGAAAGCAGCCACAGCCAGATTGGTTGACGCACTTTTCGACAACAAATTCTGTCCTGTTTACAACAAGGATATCATAGAAGAATACAACGAAGTGCTTCGTCGTAAAGAATTCAACTTCGATACTGAAGTAGTTGAAGGGCTTATTGGCATTTTCAAAAGCAATGGATTATACGCAGAACGCACGCCTGCCGACGAGCCTGTCATCGACCCGAAAGACGTGGCTTTCTACGAAGTGGCCTTGTCAAAAGAGGGTGCCTATCTCGTTACGGGCAACCTGAAGCATTTCCCCAAAAAGCCCATCGTGGTGACCCCTGCCGAGATGCTGCAAATCCTCGACGACAACGGGCTTCTCGAATAAAAACGGCCATTTCCAAAAACCGCATCAAAGAAAACTCCCACGGAGCAGTTTTGGATAATCCCCAAATTCCTGAGTGGAACGATTTTCCACAAATTCCACTGATTTTGAAAAAAAACCCATAATTTCCTCCCATTTTTTGGGCCTCCTATTTGATTTATTCGTACTTTTGCGCCCTCAAATGGGAATTATTAATTTTAATTAAATTCATTTAAATATGAGAAAAAAATTAACCCTAATTAATCTCAATGGCATTGGCAGCCTCCCTTGCGCTGCATGCCCAAGCGGTGGACAACCCCGCCGCCAACAACAAGGCCGACAACGGCCAACGCAACACCACTGAAAACGCCTTTGTCTTTACAGGCAGTGCCGACAACCAATGGAGCAATGCAGCCAACTGGACCATCGGGACCGCCAAAGGCGAAATCGCAAACAGAATCCCCACCGCTACCGACCACGTAATCATCGATGGCGACTGCGTTGTGGCAACATCAGGCGAAGCCGCTTCCATAACGATTAACAAGGGCAGCTCGCTCACCGTGCAGCAAAACAGTTTCGCTGCCGAGACACCTTTCACCATCAAGGACGGCGGACAGCTCTTTGCCCCCGCCGGTTCCGAATACAGAGGCACCTTCGAGAAGACCATCAGAGGCTATGGCGACAGCCGCCTCGGCAACTACTACTTCCTCTCCATGCCCATCACCAACTTCAACCTCGTCACCGGCTTCGCAGAAGCTGGCATGTTCCCAAACGGCGACCCGAACTCCACCTACTACGACCTCTACCTCTTCGCCCAAAACAATGAAGTAGCTGGTGAAGTGGATCAAAATGGAGATGGTGTAATCGATTGGGACGACTATGACGGCTTGTGGTACGGCGAATGGCAAAACTACAAGTGGTACATCAACCCGGAGAGTGGTTGGGAGGTTACAGACTTTCACGATGAAGTTCCCAACAATTATGCCTATCTGTATGCCAACAAGGAGAACACCACCCTCAGCTTCAACGGCACGTTCTACGCCGGCAACCAAACGCGCCAATGCTATTATGTGGGTTCAGCCGATTGGCCCGGCCTCCAGCTCGTCGGCAATCCTCTGCCCTGCAATGCAAGCCTCACCTTTGGCACCAGGATTAACGGCTTCTATATGATTAACGAACAAAACCACAGACGCAATGTGGTACCCGTTGAAGGCTACGAAGCAATCGTGGCTCCCGCCACTGCAGTGTTCGCTGAGGCCACCTCAGGTGGTAATGACCAAAAATACGTCACCTTCGTTCCCAGCACCGAAAATGCCAACGTGAGAAGCGCCAAGGGCTTCGTCACCATCGAAGTGCTCTCAAGCGACGGCATCTTGGAAGACCGCGCCTACGTGAGAGACTACGAGAGCGAAGGCCTGAGCAAGTTCAGCCTGAGCAACGAAGGCGCCAAGATCTACATCCCGCAGGACGGCAAGAAGTACGCCGCCGTGAGCGGCACCGGTGCCACCACCCTGCCCCTGTGCTTCACCACTACCGAGGGCGGCATCCACACCCTCACATTCAAGGTTGAAAACATGGTCTGCGACTACCTGCACCTGGTTGACAACGCCACCGGTGCCGACATCGACCTGCTCCGCACGCCCAAGTACAGCTTCAACGCCAACGACTGCCCCTACGCCACGCGCTTCAAGCTCGTGTTTGCCGAAGAAGCCACCAACGACATCGCCGACAACTTCGCCTTCGTCAGCAACGGCCAACTCATGGTCAACAACAGCGGCGAGGCCACCCTGCAAGTGATGGACGCGGCCGGCCGCATCCTGAGCACCGAAACCATCCGCGACAGCTACGGCAAGAGCCTCGGCCTGAGCGCTGGCGTGTATGTGGTGCGCCTCAGCAACGGCCACGACGTGAAAGTCCAGAAGATTGTGGTGAGATAAATATAAGAGAACAAGAACAGTCAACAACTAAACAACAAGATAAAAATGAAAAAGCAAATAATGACAATAGCACTCGTCCTCGGACTGTGCATGACGGCCCTCGCGCAGCAGGCAGGCGGTGGTTTCTTCTATCGTGGAGAAATCGGGCATTCTAGTAACGACAGGAATTCGCCCTACTGGGACCCATTCTACTTGCCCGAACACGGCGGCATCTACAACGGCGACGCCGACCATGATCCAGGGCCAGATCCCATCAATCCCCCCGCTCCCCTGGGCGGTGGCGCCTTGCTGCTCGTCGGCTTTGGCGCGGCCTACGCCATGACGAAGAGAAAGAAGGAGAACTAAACCATTAAACGCTCAAAACCTAAGAAAGCTGTGCCGCAACTTGCGGTGCAGCTTTTTTTGATATACACTTCTTGGTGTGGATATTTTTCCGTACCTTTGCAAAAATTTTAAGACAAGATGGACAAAATCGGATTAACCTACAATACTGAGAAAGAGCAGATTGTGATTCCCGAATACGGTCGTTGTATTCAGGAAATGATTAAGAAACTGCCTGAGATTGAAGACCGGCAGCAGCGCACCGAAGCCGCCAAATACATCATCAGCGTGATGGTGCAGATGAACCCGAACATCAGGCAGTCGAGCGACTTCGAGCACAAACTTTGGGATCACCTTTATATGATTTCGGGCTATAACCTTGATGTGGACAGTCCATTCACTCCCCCTATTCCAGCAGAGCAGCAAAGAAAACCACAACATATTGGATATCAAAATAATGACATCAAATATGGTCACTACGGCCAATATCTTATCAAGATGATTGAGGCTGCATCGTTAGAAGAAAACGACGAAGTCCGCGAAGCCCTCGCTTATTCTTTGGCCGGCCAGATGAAACGCAACTATCTGGAATGGAACAAGAGCGTCGTCAACGACCAAGTCATCCTCGACGACCTGAAGACCATCTCCAACGGCAGGCTCGTCATCAATGAAGAGTCGAAACTGAATGCCCCAAGCGAAATTCTTGGTAAAATCCAGCCCCAAGCGAAACCCCAGCAAACCCAACAAGGCAAAAAGAAGAGAAAGAAAGTACCGAACCTGAAGGCCAATATGAATAATCCTAATAATCCAGCGTACAAAAAACGCATGCAAGAATTGGGTAAATTATAATGCCACGGCGTTTCGACAGGCTCAACGACCTTAACTTTTTGGCCAGCTAAGGTCCCTGAGCCTGTCGAAGGGCCGATTTAAAGTAATAAATATGGCTTCACTGAAAATCAAAGGCGGCAACCGGCTGCAAGGCGAAATCATCCCGCAAGGCGCGAAAAACGAAGCCATGCAGATTCTATGCGCCTGCCTGCTCACCGAGGAGAAAGTCACCATCCACAACCTGCCCGACATCTTGGACATCAACAACTTGATTGCCCTGTTGGAAGGTATGGGCGTTGAGATTGAGCGTCCCACACGGCATGACATTACTTTGCAAACCAAGTCACTTAATTTCAACTACTTTCACTTGAGTGCCTATCAAAATACAGCCTCCAAACTCCGCGGTAGCGTAATGATGACTGGTCCGATGCTGGCGCGTTTCGGCAAGGCCTACATGCCTAAGCCTGGCGGCGACAAAATCGGTCGGCGCAGATTAGACACGCATGTCATTGGCCTCCAAAAACTCGGTGCCATTTTCGATTTCGATACCTATCAAGTCGAGGTACAAAAAGGTGGACTGAAAGGCTGCTACATGCTTCTGGACGAAGCCTCCGTGACTGGTACCGCCAACATTGTTATGGCCGCCGTGATGGCTGAAGGCACCACCACCATTTTCAATGCCGCTTGTGAGCCTTATTTGGTTCAGCTCTGCACCATGCTCAACAACATGGGTGCCGACATCAAAGGCGTTGGTTCCAACCTTTTGACCATCAACGGTGTGAGCAAGCTGCACGGCACTGAACACACGCTTTTGGCCGACATGATTGAGGTGGGCAGCTTCATCGGCATGGCCGCCATGACGGGCAGCGAAATCACCATCAAGAACGCGGGTATCGCCCAGTTGGGCATTATCCCTGATGTGTTCCGCAGGCTAGGTATCCAAATGGAATACCGCAGCGACGACATTTTTATCCCCGCCCAAGAGCATTACGAAGTGCAGACCTTCATGGACGGCAGCATCCTCACCGTCGCCGATGCGCCTTGGCCTGGTTTCACCCCTGACCTTATCAGTATCGTTTTAGTGGTGGCCACGCAAGCCAAAGGCACCGTGCTTGTCCACCAGAAGATGTTCGAGAGCCGTCTGTTCTTCGTCGACAAGCTCATCGACATGGGTGCGCAGATCATCCTCTGCGACCCGCACCGCGCCAACGTCATCGGCCTCGACCATGCTCATGCCTTACGCGGCATCCGCATGGCCTCGCCCGACATCCGCGCCGGTGTCGCCCTGCTCATCGCCGCCCTCTCCGCCGACGGCACCAGCATCATTGACAACAGCGACCAAATTGAACGCGGGTATCAGTATATTGACAAGCGGTTGAATGCTTTGGGGGCGGAAATCGAGAGAATGTAAACCATTCCCATAATGTGCAGAATTGTGAACAAAAGGCCATTGTTTTGCGCAGTATTCAGAACATTATCACAGCCAAATTCTACCTACTGCCATTTTGTCAATCCAGCCGCCTTTGGCAAAGGATTTGATAATCCATGCGGCAAAATGAAAAAATAGTAAAAACAACACATATCATGAAAGAAAACGAAAACGTTAACAATCAGGACGATGCATTGAAAGACACCGTCAATCCTGACATGGAGAACAAGCAAGAACCCGTTGACGAACAGCCAAAACAAGAGGAAGCCTCTGAAGCCAAAGAAGCTCAGAATGACAAGGTTTCCGACAAAAAGTCAAAGCGGTTCAAGATTCGTCATGCGGCTGAAAAAGCCTTGGATGAAGCAAAGGAAAAATTCACCGAACTGAACGACAAACACTTGCGTCTGCAAGCGGAGTTCGACAACTTCCGCAAGCGTACCGCCAAGGAGAAGTTAGACCTGACCGCCACGGCTTCGGAAAACGTCATCAAGGATATTTTGCCTGTGCTGGACGACTTCGAGCGTGCCTTGCAAAACATGGAAAAGAACGGTAACGAAGCCGACCTGCAAGGCGTTACTTTGATTTTCAACAAGTTGAAGGACACCTTGAAGAAGAAAGGCTTGGAGGAAATCGAGGCTATGGGTGCGGATTTCAACACGGATGAGCATGAAGCCTTGACGATGATTCCTGCTCCTGAGGAGGACAAGAAGGGCAAGGTTTTGGATGTGATCCAGAAAGGCTATAAGCTGAATGGGAAGGTGATACGATTTGCGAGAGTGGTGGTTGGGAATTAAGACACGCTTCGCGTCACTGCGAGGCACGAAGCAGTCCAGACAAGCGACTTGCTCCCTGGATTGCTTCGTCGTTCCTCCTCGCAATGACGCAAAGCGGCAGAAAAAAACAGCAGATTAGAAAGGACATTAGACAATGGCAGACAAACAAAAAAGAGATTACTACGAGGTGTTGGGGGTCAACAAGAACTCCACGCCTGACGAGATAAAGAGCGCCTACCGTAAGGCTGCCTTGAAATGGCATCCCGACAAGTGGGTGAACGGCACCGACGCTGAGAAAAAGACTGCCGAGGAGAACTTCAAGGAAGCCTCGGAGGCTTATTCCGTACTGAGCGACGAGAACAAAAAGGCTCGCTACGACCGTTACGGCT
>JAEEGG010024811.1_pt1 | contig 11599 bp, 10 predicted proteins | sample 9134161 | NCBI WGS metagenome assembly JAEEGG01 (sample SAMN16246543, study PRJNA631951) | gut metagenome | biome: gut microbiome; feature: rumen; material: CR-attached | host: Bos | place: Iran: Karaj | collected 2018-10 | reverse complement strand
AAATTTCTCTTGCTTTTTTATAAAAATGTTATACTATATATTAATATAACACATTTTTTATTTCCTGATCATTTATAGAAAAACAAAAATAATACCAGTTATTTACTCTGTAATTTTTATCATCATGGCATTGATAAATAATTCTGCAGAATTAGCTTTGGAATGTTCGCTTGATAAATTATGAGTTGATTACGATTGATATTATAAATGAAAATGTTTTTTCTTGCACAAAAAATGAACAGATAAATATACCTGCATCTGTATCAGGTATTCCAAATTACATGACATAAAGTCTAATAAATATACTCACGAAATTTTTCACAAAATCAAAAATACAAAGTTTGATGATGACAAATTATATTGCTTATTTTCAACTCATGAGAGTGCTCCTGATGTGGTGAAATTTTCATTAATTTTTACCTGAAAGGAAATCAAAGAGCTGCTCGCTAAAACTACCAAAAAAGACTGAACAAAATCTGATTATCTCAAGATTTTGATAGATAGGAGACCATATCGATCATTAAGTGGAAGAAAAAATTGCTGTGATGTCACGTGATATCTGTGTGTGAAGAGGTTGGAGTGGTTGAAGGCTAATTATTTAGATTAGTTTTTGAACGCTATTTTATTATTAGTTTTTAGTGTTTAGGCTTATCAAGATTCAGGAAGATTAGCTTTCAATCAACCTCTTTTCAATATGCCATTCATGTCTCGCTATTTATTGCAGAATAGTACAACTTATCAAGAACATGGAAATGCGATATAGGCATATTAAATTTTTGACCATCAACAATAGCTTTAGCATTAAAGTCTTTGTCTATCTCAAAGTAATATCTGCTTGATTGTGCATTTTTAATTTCTTCTTCTGTTCTATTGTCAGCAGTACCTATAAAGTGTGAATTTTTTGGTAGATACGCAATTCCTCTCCTGGATCGTAATGCTTTATTGAATAATTTTGTAATAACTAAAAGGGTTGATACAGGAATTACATACTTTTTACCATCTACAACAGCCATTGCAGTTTGTTTTTCCTTGTTTATCCAAATATGATTGTCGCTTAATAGTCGATTTACATCTATTCTATTTACTCATAAAAGCTTTTCGAAATAAGTTTGTATAGCCTTATCTATAGTTTCTTTTTTTACTCATTCTTCTTTCAGAACGCTGGCTAATGATTTCAAAGCTTCTTCAACCACAGGTTCTGCTATGTTTGTCAATTTATCAAAGTTACTTATTTCTTGCGATTTATCTAATGTTAATATCATTAAAATATAACTAATAATATAAATTATAACATTTGTTTATGTATTTTATTTTTTAAATCATTATATATAAAAAATATGTAATGACAAGAAATAAATATCGGAATCTTGATTTGTTAATAATAATTAATAACACACTTGAAACAAATTAAGAAAACATTATTTTCTTAATCAAGTTTTTTACTTGAAAATTTTAGTATGCAAAATATTATATTCTGCTCATATAACGAGGATTTGCTTCCATATAAGGCTACTCAGTGAGCAATCTGACGAGATTTAAAATTAGCTGAAGATGTTACAGTTCCACAGTGAAGTGTAGTTCTCGCCCCTACATGAATAAAATCAGCTTTGCCATTATGACGATGAATCAAAGTTTATGCACGTAGTTCTTTGCCAGTAAAATTTTGACTGATGGTTGCAAATAGTGTGGCACTAATAGATTCAGATTATCGTTGAGAAATAAAAGTAGAACTGACTTCATTAAATGGAGAAAAAAAACTAGAAGCTTGAACTAGAATAGCTCAATTGGAGATTTGCCCATACTTCCAGGAATGAAAGCCTTTTTCAATCGAAACGCCAAAAGTTGAAATGATAGTTGATTCAAATATTTATGAAGATTTTGCAGAGAAATTTCCCAGTGAAAGGTGAGTGGGAGGTTTTGGAAGTACTAGTCATTAATTTAAATAATATATAAAAATGGAAGAAGATTTTTTGTTAGATAGTTATGATTACGATTTGCCAGAAGAAATGATAGCTCAGGTTCCTGCTCAACCTGCAGAATCTGCCAAACTTCTCGTTTTTTCACAATCAGATTTATCGATTCAGGATTATCATTTTTACGATTTACCAAATCTACTTTCTGCAAATGACGTCCTAGTTTGTAATAATACCAAAGTTTTTAAGGCCAGGATTCCGCTTCATCAAACCAAAATAATTAGAAAAAGCTGACAGGAACGTTACGTTGATGGTGAAATTTTTGTGTATCAATTACTCCATGATGGAAGATTAGAATGTTTAGTCTCTGATGATAAAAATTTTAAGCCATGAGCTGAAGTTTTCCTAGATGAGGAGAAATGAATTTCGCTCACGAGTGATGAATATGCAGAAGACTGAATTATTTTTTCAGTGAAATGAATTTGAATTTTTGATTTTTTGGAAATGTATGGTCAGATGCCATTGCCACCATATATTCATTATGAAAAGGAGAAAGAGAAACGATATCAGACGACCTTCGCTCAAGATTTGGGTTCAGCTGCTGCTCCTACGGCATCTCTTCATTTTTCTCAGAAACTACTTTCAGACTTACGTTCAAAATGAGTGGAGATAAATTTCACGACTTTGCATGTGGGACTTGGAACTTTTAAGCCAGTTTATGAATCTGATATTAGAAAACATAAAATTCACAGAGAACCAATCATCATCGAAAATTCACTTTTTCAGCAAATTTATGAGCGAAAATATGAAAAGAAAAATCTGATAGCTGTATGAACGACAATGGTTAGACTACTCGAAACTTTACCATATTTACGAGCATCTTTATCTTCCTGAGAAAAAGAATCAATCCTTCCAAATATTGAAGCTTTCCATTTCCGAGAGTCTATCACTTCTGATATCCATCCAGCCGATTGCGAAAAATATGTTCACGATGTTTCACTACAACAAAATCGTATCGTGTGTGAAACTCAGCTTTTTATTTTTCCTGGGTGGAAGTTCCGTATAATCGATGAAATGATTACAAACTTTCATCTGCCAAAATCTTCACTTTTGATGCTCATTTCTGCATTAATGTGAAGAAAAAATGCTTTGCAGTCCTATGAATATGCAAAGCAGAATTGATATAAATTCTATAGTTTCTGAGATTGAATGTGGATTCGCAAATAAAGTAAGATAAATTTTGTTATAACTATTAATTATTTCACATGATAATAAAGTCTTTAAAAATTTGAAAAATTTTATTTTTAGATTATAATTAAGTAAATAATTTTATATTCTTTAGTAAATAAAATGGAGTCGCATAACCAGGATGAGCCACTAAAGACAATTACAGAATGACTTTCTAAAAGAGAATTATTTAATCAAGTATTTGAACTTCTTGATAATAATCGTAGCAATGATGAAATAGAAAATGTTTTTAAAGATGGTGGTGAATTAAGCGAGGATGGTGGCGAATTAAGCGAGGATGGTGGTGAATTAAGCGAGGTATTAAAAGGAGCTCTTGAAAAGGATCCTGATTCTATTGATGAATGCTTAAAAGCAATAGATTTAGTTGATATAGATAAGCTTTCGGGAAATACAAGAAAAAGTTTGATAAATCTTAGAAAACAATTAGTTATTCTTAAAGAGAGAATTGCTGAAGAAAATAGAGAATGAGCAGAGGAGAGTAGCGAAGAAAATAGTGAGTGAACAGAAAATACTAGCGAACAGTAGTTCGATATTTCTAGACAAAATTAAGTTGATAATAGTAAAGTATGAGTTAAAAATAAAGATGAATATTTTTTAGTTTCACAATTTTCCACTCAAGATATCTGTTAGTTCTTGTGTTAGATCGCTTTTGATAGGATTTCTTTCAAGTTTCAAAAACAAGTCACAATAAAGTGTAATCACATCTTCGTATTTTGGAAATTCCTCAACAAGTCTACCTTTGAAAGAAATGAGTCTATTCTCTAGTTTCCATGTATATTCACGATATTTAAAAGTACTAGCTGGCCTACCTTCGGTTTCTATTGGACCATTTTGAAATTCTTGCCATAATTGCGGATTACATTTGCGTACCATTTCTCTCTTAGACATAAGTTTACTATACTTCTGCATATAGGATTCTTCATGATTAATTCATTCTTTAAGTTTTTCGTCTCCACAATTTTCTAATCAAATAATTTTAGGAGTATCCATGTTATGAACAATTTATTACATAAATTTATTTCACATATTATAACAAAAAACAAGAAAAACGCAAGAATATTTTTTGCTTTTAACACAATCTATCTCAGATTTTTTGCTTTTTAATAAAATTTGAATATAATAGATATGTTTTATATCTTTGCAAAAATGGATTGAGGATATTTCTTACTTAGCTTGATATGTGCATGAGGTTTGATGTGAATTTGACGGTTTTTCCGAAGATTTTTTATAGTTGAAAGAATAAAAAAACATAGATATTCACAGAGTCAAAAAATTAGATTTTTGCAAGTCCGTGTGCCTAAAAACGCAGTAGCTAGAAGCTCAGATATTGAGGCTAGTGATCATGTCTCTACAATGAAAGACAATATCGCCCTTATGAATCAAGTTTATAAAAATTTTTACGCAATTTCCGATCCTGATTTTCTAAAAAAGAAACTTTGAGACAATTATATTTCCATGGAAATTGTGGTGGAAGGCGAGGTTATTAAATTTTTTGTTTGAGTGCCAGAGGATCATCTCCTTACGGTTCAGAAAATGATTGCTTCATTTTATCCATGAGCATTAGTGGAAATTGTTTCTCAGCCAAAACTTCTCGAAACATGAAAATATATGGCGGGAGGGGAGTTTACTCTTACAAAGGATAGCGTTTATCCAATTAAGACATATGAAAGCTTTGAGGCAGACCCTATGGATAGTTTGCTTTCAGCTTTTTCTCAAATATCTAAACAAGAAAAAGTTTGCTTTCAAATCCTAGCCGAACCATTGTCAGAAAAATGGTTAAAGGATATGAGAAAGCAGTGAGAAAAAATTAAGAAAAATGAAAAAAAATGATTTAGTAAATTTATGCACGATTTATTTACAAGTGAAAAGAAAAAAGAAGAAGAGAAGAAAAAAGCTGACGACAAGAATAAGCATAATTTTTCTCAGCAACAGCTTTCTGATTTTGATAAGAAAATGGATGATGAGCTATTTAAAGTAAAAATTAAAGCAATTGCTACATCTCCAGACAAGTCCAGACCTAAAAAAATTCTAGATGACCTTGCTAGACTATGTAACCAATACAATTATCTTTGACTAAATACATTAAAATTTGAAAAGGTAAAAGATGTAGATTTAGATCTTTACGCTAGAAACTTTGTATGAAGAGTGTTCTATACACAAAAAAGCTTTATGAATAAGATAATTCATCCAGCCAAAAATAATGTTCTAAATATTAAAGAACTTTCATCATTGATTCATTTTCCACATTGAAGATTTAATCAAAATCCAAGAATTGCACGACAAAAATTTAAAATAGTCCCAGCTCCAGATAATATCCCAAATGAAGGAATCGTAGTTGGATACAATAATTATTGATGAGTAGAAAGAGAAATCAGAATTACAGATAAAGACAGATTTAGACATATTTATATTCTTTGACAGACAGGTACATGAAAATCAACTCTGATGTATGCTCAAGCAGTTGATGATATGGATAATGGAAGATGATTTACATTTATTGATCCACATGGAGATGCATGTGAGAATCTTTTAAAATGGTTTCCAAAAGAAAGAATAAACGATTTAATATATTTTGACCTTTGAAATACGGCATATCCAATATGACTAAATCCTCTTGAAGTAAATCCAGAAGATGCAGATCAAAAAGATGTAGTAACAAATGATCTAGTAGAGATGTTTATCCAAATGTACGGACCAGAAATATTCTGACCGAGAATCCAGGACTATTTCCGTAATGCTTGTTTATTACTTATGGATCAGCCAGAATGATGAACTATCGTGGATATTATGAGACTCTTTACCGATGATGCTTTTGCTGAAGCTAAAATTAGGAATCTTAAAGATCCCGTGGTGGCAGCTTGGTGGAACAAAACCTATAAGAAAATGTGAGATAGAGAAAAGGCTGAAATTATACCATTTATTCAGGCAAAGTTCTGACCATTTACGACATGAGTTTATGTCAGAAATATTATAGGTCAACCAAAATCAGCATTTAAAATATACGATGCAATGCAAGAGAAGAAAATAATTCTGATGAATCTAGCAAAATGAATTGCGTGAGAAGAAACTTCAAAGTTGGTCGGAAGAATTATAGCAATGCAAGTTAAACTTGCAGCACTCAAGAGAGCGAAGATTCCAGAATCAGAGAGAGTTCCACATTACTTGTATGTTGACGAATTCCAAAACTATGTTTCAGCTTCATTTGAATCAATCCTTTCAGAAGCCAGAAAATATAAGCTTTGATTAGTTGTAGCTCACCAGTACATAGAGCAGCTTAAACAAGAATGATTATGATGAAATATGGATATGTCTAAAACAATTTTCGGTAACATCTGAAATATGTTCGTATATAAGGTCTGAGCTCCAGATGCAGAATTCCTTGCAAAAGAATTTGAACCAGAATTTAACCAAACAGACCTAACTTCGACAGAAGAATTTATGTGAGCATGTAAAATTTCAATAAATAATCAGCAAACTAGACCATTTACATTCAAGTCAAAGGTGCTTTATCCATGACATCCTCACGGTTTACCTTATCGTAATACTCCAGAGAAAGTTCAGATTATTAAAGAAATATCTTCTCTTAAATGGTGAAGCAAGAGAGAGATTGTTGATAAAGAAATCTATTTTAGAGTTTGAGTTTAAAGTTTTATTTGACATATATGTTCAATATGGAAGAAAATCTAGTGAACATTCAAAATATAGTTGATAATCAAAAAAAATGGCGTAAACGAATTAAATGGATTTGAATATGATTCTGATTAATTATTTGATTTTGAATATCGCGACTTTTTAGTTGGGTCGTTATTTCTTACATCACCTCATGGTTATGAATGGAATGATCGCCTTCAGACGTTGAAATGTGAATATTGTGGATATTTTCGATTTTTATATCCTTATTAGTAGAAACTTTAGTTGTTTACATAATAATCGCATGGAGGACGAAAAAATATTGATTAAATAGCAAATTAAAAAAATATTTAAAGGTTAGCTTGATTGTATTATTACTATTATCGTTGTTATTATGTTTTGCCCTTTTCACTAAAGAGTGAAAGATACGTAATTGGCTTAATATTGGATTGTTGTATCCAGAAGAGGAAACAAAAGTAATATTTATGGATTATTGATGTAGTAATAATTATGATCCAGATAGTCCATGGCGTAATCCAAGTGCTTGTGCAGATAAGCCGATCATTTACATTTATCCAGAAGAGGAAACAAAAGTAAATGTAATGTTATGAACGCCAGAAAATCTATCACATACATATCCAAAATATAATTCTGAGAAGTGACGAAATGTAATTGCACAACCAAATTGAGATTTAGAAGATATAGATACATGAAGAAAATTATATGCACTATATCGAGAATGAAAAACATATGCAGAAAATAATTTCAATGAATGATTTGTAGTAAAATGAGAAGATATAATACCATTCTTAGAGGAGAAACTTGCTCTACTATGATTAAATGAAAGAGAAGCAGAAGAATTCATAGTTTACTGGTTACCTCAAATGGAGAATAATAAATACAATTTAATTAGATTTGAAACTAAAGCACAGCAAGATGAGAACATGCCATTAAATATAACACCGACGCCAAATACAATAATAAGAGTAATGATGGACTGGAAAGCAATTGATGAACCAATAGATATACTAGAACAAGAATTAACTGCACCAGAAAGAACATGATTTACAGTAGTAGAACGGTGAGGAAGTCCAAGAAATTAAAATTTTACTAAATAAAATATAATAAAATGGATGAAATTATAGAAAACATTCCACAAGAACCCAGTAAATGTAAAAAAATATTAGATTTTGTTGTAAGAATATTATGATCTATAGTTTGATTAAGCTTTGTACGATTTGTAAGTTTTATTTTATGTACTAAATATTTAGATATAAGTGATTTTTGGAAAGTTTTGGTAATAAGTTTAGGTGTTGTTGTCCTGTTTATGATATTGGCACATTTTATTATTAAATTACCACAAACTAGTAAATTAAAAAAATGAATAAAATGCATTCGAAAAATATTATTATACATTATAGCATTCGTTTTATGACGATTTTTATTTATGATGTTGGTGGAGCGCATTTTTCGAGACACAAATCATATATATTTTATAATATTTTGAACAATTCTCTATGTTTTATTATTTTTGTTTATTTTATTATTAGCTAAATGGTGTAAATTGAAAAATAAAAAAATTATAAAACGGATTATATTAAATGTGATTATTATTTTGATAGTAATATGGTGATGGCTAACTAAGGCGTGAATTGTTCCGAATTGGTTTGGCGTTGAGTTTTTATGTCAAGAAAGTTTTTGAGTATCAGTTTGTGAAGTGGAAAAATATAACAATTGTATAGAAAAATGTTGATCTTACGATATTAATTTATCTTGATTTTCTATAGAGTGATATAATAATCGATACAATGAAAATTTTGAGACAACACAAAAACCTCGCGCTCCTCAATATATTTATTATGGAGATAAATATTATTCTTTAATAAATAAAGAGTATTATCAAAATCGGGTTGAAGAAATGTTTCATGAACAGAAAAATAAAATTTCCGAGATTGAAATGCAAATAATAGAAAATCATTCATGTAAGCAATCTTGTGGCTACGATCCCAGAAATATGGCTATTGCAGCGAAGCCAATAATCTATCTCTATCCAACAGAAGAAATAGAAGTTAATGTAACATTATGAACACCAGAAAACTTATCACATACATATCCAAAATATAATTCTGAGAAGTGACGAAATGTAGTTGCACAACCAAATTGAGACCTTAAAGATATGGATACATGGAGAAAACTATATGCATTATATCGAGAATGAAAAACATACGCAGAAGATAATTTTGAAGAATGATTTGTAGTAAAATGAGAAGATACAATATCATTTTTGGAAGAGAAATTAGCTATATTATGACTAAATGAAAGAGAGGCAGAAGAGTTCATAGTTTACTGGTTACCTCAAATGGAGAATAATGAATACAATCTAATTAGATTTGAAACAAAAGAAGAGCAAGATGAGAATATGCCATTAAATATAACACCAATACCAGATACAGTAATAAGAGTAATGATGGATTGGAAAGCAATAGAAGAACCAATAGATATTCCAGAACAAGAATTAATAACACCAAAAAGAGTGTGATTTACAGTAGTTGAATGGTGAGGAAGTCATAGAAATTAAAAATTTAAATGGTAATTAATGTAAAATGTATCAAACATTAGATGATTTAGAAAAAGCCACTCAAGTTTACCAAACAGAAGAAAATAAATCTAGGAGATGGGTTAAGTGGACTTTCCTAGTGCTATGATTAGTTATTCCATTTTTGATAGTATTAATCGTTTATAATTTAAAAATTAAAGAAAATCCTTCTTTGCAATGAGAACCTTTGGGAGATAATATTAGTTTAGAAGAGGATAATCTATATTCTCGAGTTTTTCAATTATCTACCGAAAAAATTGATGATAATGATATTCAATCTAAAAATGAGGAAATTTTAGCACAATTAAAAGATGAAGCCTTTTGGAGAAAAAAGATCGAAGAAACAGTTAAGAAAAAAATAGAAGGAATACACAAATTTGATTCTAATAACGTTGATGTTGTATGATATTGACTAGAGTGTAATGAGGGAGAAAAAGATTTAAGTAAATGTAAGTATGATGTTTGATTTATTTATAAATATGAAGTTAATCCACAATTTAACAACTGAGTATGATATGACTCATTTGGTGATAATGGTTATTGTGGATGATGATATCATAGACTTACGTATAGCTGTATAGTTAAATACATTGCAATGAAAGATATTTGACCCGATAAAGTTTTTTACAAAGCATGAAATGATTATTCATATTGGGAAGATGAATATGATATGCTTGATAAATATATGTGAAGTGATTTTGAATATACTTGAGATATAAGGGATGTCCATTTTGTCCAATATATTATTTTGGAGAATTGAGTTGCAAATTATTATAAATATATTATCAATAATGAGTGACAAATTATGTTTAAGGACGTTGTAAAATTTATTACTAGAGATGAGGCTGAAAAGATAATCGCTGATAATGCTTCTATTAGTTCTAGTAATATAAAATATCTTAGGTTAAACGCTGAAGATGAAACATATACATGTGACTTTTCATATAATTGACATACATATAAATATACAATCGATGCAAAAAATTGAAATATAATTAGTGGCGGAGATGACATAGATATTGGAGATGAAAAAGCCACAGAAATAGCATTAAAAGATTCATGACTTAAATCTAGCGATTTACGAAGAGATGTAGGTCATTGACACTGAAAAATGGAAATGCTTTTGATGCCAGATGTGACTAAAGAAGGAACTGGTATGAATGGAGTGTACAAAGTAGAAATTGAAACAGAAGACTATAAACTTTATACATACAAAATTCAAGCAACGAACGGTAAAATTTTATCAAAACAATTTTCAGAATATTTTGAAATTCTGTCTAAGAATTGAGGGGCTAATAATGTAACATATAAGATTCAATCATTATATGGGAAAAAGAAGAAAGTCGACATAGATATAACTGAAATAAATATGGACGATATCTATGAATTCAAAGATTCAATATATTTATTGATTACTTTTGATTGAAATGAAATAATAGATTGGGAGATTATCGATAGATCGTATAATAATTTATGAAAAAAACAAGAAATGAGTTAGATAAATACTATCATTTTGAATCTTACTATCCAGTTAAAGAAGTTTATAAGAAAATAAATTGAAAAAATCCTGATGAATATACAATTTATCTTTCTAGTATAGATGAAAACATAATTTACAAATACACAATAATGACATGACAGGACTGTAGATTAAAGATTATAAATGATTTATGAAAAGATATAATTGTTTATCAAAATGAGGAATCAGCCTTATATTCTGTTAAATTTGAGACCTATAAATCTAATATATATTTAAAAGATTGATATGCTTGAGCGCATGCAAATAGTTGTACAATTAATAATTGAGAAAAATATTATTACTTAATGTATGAAGAGGTGTCATCTGATGATTTATTCAAGATAATAGACAAAAAAGAAATTACTTATCTATCAAAATTTAAAGTTTGAGATGAAATAAACTTATATCAAAGACATAATGAAAATTACTTGTATAATGATACAAACAATGATTTAACTATTTCCGTGACTGATTATTGAATTATTGATGCTCCAGAAGATTATCAATTTGTAGTAAAGCCATGAAAATTTGCTCATTGTTACTCTGCTACAGATATTGTAAAGATAATTAAGTAAGTTTCTATTATGATATTATTAGCGAAAAACTATATAAAACGTCCTTGAATTTTAAGGACGTTTTTTTAACCTAACTAAAGTTTAATACTTAGAATTTAATGTCAGAAAATCAAACAAT
>JAEEGG010024808.1_pt1 | contig 11599 bp, 14 predicted proteins | sample 9134161 | NCBI WGS metagenome assembly JAEEGG01 (sample SAMN16246543, study PRJNA631951) | gut metagenome | biome: gut microbiome; feature: rumen; material: CR-attached | host: Bos | place: Iran: Karaj | collected 2018-10 | reverse complement strand
GGGCGTCGCCGCCTTTGCCGGGCGTGCGGCTGCGGGCGCATCCGGCGGAGAGGGAGCGGGAGAGGAAGAAGTCGACCACCAGGAGCGGAAGAATCCAGACGAGGTGGCGCCAGGGGGATTTGGTTTGGGGGCGATGGGGCATGGGAGAAAAAATTCGATTGCAACCGATTGCACTCGACTGCAATCGATTGCAATCGAACAGGGAAAACGTCGGGGCGGGGGCGCGCGGGGCGCGGCCCGTCAGACGGCCATGATGTCCTTTTCCTTGGCGGCGACGGCGTCGTCGACCTTCTTGACGTAGGTGTCGGTGTAGTCCTGGACGTCCTTGAGGGCGCGGGTGCAGTCGTCTTCGCTGATGGTGCCGTCCTTTTCGAGGGCCTTGACGGCGTCGTTGGCTTCGCGGCGGACGGCGCGGATGGCGACGCGCGCTTCCTCGCCCATGCGGTTGGCGACCTTGGTGAGCTCCTTGCGGCGCTCTTCGCTCAGCTCGGGGATGGGCACGCGGATGAGGCGGCCGTCGTTGAGCGGGGTGACGCCGATGTTCGCCGCGAGGATCGCCTTCTCGATGGCCGGCAGCGAGGAGGGGTCGAAGGGCTTGATGACGATCAGGCGCGGCTCGGGCGTGCTGATCAGCGAGATGGTGTTCAGGCGGGCCTGGGTGCCGTAGCATTCGACGTTGATGCCGTCGACGAGGGCGGGCGAGGCCTTGCCGGTGCGCAGGCCGCTGAGGCCCTGCTGGAGGTGTTCGACGCTCTTTTCCATCTTGTCTTCGGCGTCGAGGAGGATTTCGTCGGAGGATTCGTACATGGTGTTTTCCTTTCGGTTTCGGTTGGTTTCGGTGGGTGGGGGGCAAAAGGGGGCGTCAGTCGCCGGCGACCAGGGTGCCGGCCTTCTGGCCGCGCACGACCTTGAGCAGCTCGCCGGGCTTGAAGAAGTCGAACACCAGGATGGGGATCCGGTTGTCCATGCACAGCGAGAAGGCGGTGGAATCCATGACCTTCAGGCGGCGGGCGAGGGCTTCGGAGTAGGTGAGGCGGTCGAACTTGGTGGCGGTGGGATCCTTCACGGGGTCGGCCGTGTAGATGCCGTCGACCTTGGTGGCCTTGAGGAGGACCTCGGCGCCGATTTCGGCGGCGCGGAGGGCGGCGGCGCTGTCGGTGGTGAAGAACGGGGCGCCGCTGCCGCCGCCGAGCACCACGACCTGGCCGGCTTCCAGCAGCTCGATCGCCCGCCGGAACGTGAACAGCTCCGCGACCGCCGGCATCGCGCGCGCCGCGAGGCACGTCGCCGGTATGCCCGCCGCATTGAGGGCGGAGGTCAGGGCGAGCGAATTGATCATCGTCGCGAGCATGCCCATGTTGTCGCCTTCGGCGCGGCCGAACCCGCGGTCCTGGCCGCGCAGCCCGCGGAAGATGTTCCCGCCGCCGATGACCACGCCGACCTGCACGCCGAGCGCGCGAACGGCCTTGATCTGGTCGGCCATGCGGGCGAGGACATCCGGATCGATGCAGTCCGGGCCGTCCTTCGCGTGGAGGACTTCGCCGCTCAGCTTGAGGAGGATGCGGCGGTACTTGACCTTGGCGGCGGGTTTCTTGGCGGTGGTTTTGGGCATTTCTATCTCCTTTTTACAGGGCGTGGCCGGGAACGGAACAAGTCGGCGGATCTCCCTCCGGCGTCCCGAGAGTGTAGACCCCGCCGGCAGGACAAACCAGCGGTGCGGGAAGAAGGGCGGGCACGAGCACGTCCTGGGAATCCGGCCACTTCCCGTTGGCCGCCGCGTACTCCTTGCAGGCGGTGGACAGCGCCTCCAGCCGCTCCGCGCACTGGGCCTCCTGCCGCCGCTGCTTGTTCCGGAACAGCGCCGGAACCGCAATCGCACCCACCAGCACCACGATGGCCACCAACAGACACGCCTCCACCACGGTCATGCCGCGGCGGCGCTCGGTTGTGGCGGATGATGGAAATGGACGCTTCATGCTCCTCCGATTAAACGGCTCCCCGCCCCGGGAGTAAAGCGCAAAACTTTCCACAGCGAAGATTCGACGATTTCGGTCTGGTTAAAGCGCCTGGCATGGCGCATGGGGGGCCACTCCCGCAGTGGTGCCGAAAGAATCCGCCGGACCTCTTGCCCTTTCCGTGCTGGGATGCGTGCCTCGCTGAAAGTGCCGCACCCTGCCACCTCCCTCCCAACCACACGAACAAGTATCCCCCCCCATCGATTGTTGCTTGCTGTTGAGCTTGTCCGAATCCTGCTAATCCCGGCTTGTGCTTGCCCCTGATTCCCCTGTGAAAGACGCGACCTCTATTACTTTTGGTCGTGCGCACTTGTATTTTCCAAATACTTCTTTGCATCTTTGAGGAAGGAAAAGACGATGAAAAGGATGACGAGACCGATGGGAAAAGCGGCAATCATGGAAACCGTCTGGAGGTTGTTCATGCTACTTTCGTTGAACAGCAGGACAATGGGAAAGAGAATCAGCAGAATGGCCCAAAACATTTTCATCGGAAGGGAGGCTTCCTTGCCCGCGGCAATTTCCCGGTAGCTGTATGCGGAAGCCACGAGGGTTATGGAGTCGAATGAGGTGGCATAGAAGGCAATCATGGAAATGACAAGCATTACAGCCCCCCATGAGTGGCATGTGCATCACACTCACTTCACCAATTCGGCAATTGCCGCCGACTCGCGTCTGGAGACATTCCCGCATCCGCTTCCGGCTGCAATGGCCTGCGCAAATGCCACCAATTGCGCCCGGATGCCTTCGCCGTCCAGCTGGTAGAAATAGCGGCGGTTCAAGATCGGGTCTTCATGCCGTTCCTCGAAATAATCCATCTTCCACCAAGGGGCGGGCACGTAGATGTATCCCTCCGTCCCCGACACCAGCAATTCCCCCTCGGATTTGACCCCCTTTCCAACTTTCACGGAAGCCACAGCTTCGTTGTATTCGAAGTCGTATTTCGTGAACAGGTCGAAATCCTCCGCTCCTTCGGCGAAAAACGACTTCCGGTGTACACGTTCCCAACACGTTCCCAGCAATTGGAATACAGCCAGTAACGCAGCTGGCGCCCAAGCCTGGCGCGAGTTCCAGCAGGCCGGCAATGTTTTTTCGTCGGCACATGGGGGCATGAGGCTCGTGCATGTCGCATCCACCGACACCACGCGGCCGATTTTGCCGGACTTCACCACCAGCAACATCCGGTTGTAGGCCGTGGCATAGGCCGTCTTGATGGCGTCCATCAGCACCAATCCCTTGCCTTTTGCCATGTCGGACAACTCCCGGAATTCCTCTTCCGACAGCGCCACGGGGGACTCGCACAGCACATGCATCCCCGCCTCCAGTGCCGCACGAACGTCCGCCGCATGGCGACGCGGATGCGACACCACGTACACCGCATCGCACCGTCCGGCCAAACTATCCACCCCCATTCCGGAATCCCCGCACTGCCCCCCGATGCTCATCCCGTTCACCCACGCCGCCTCGTTCCGGTACTTTTCCGCCACCGTGCCCACGCCAAAAATCCCCAGCCGCACCCCCCGCCGCGCTCCGCGGATTTCGCTGGAACTCACTCCCTCCGTCCGTGGCAGGTACACAACCTCGCACCACTCCCGAAGATAATCGAACTTCCCTTTCCAGTCGCTCCCCACCCTGAACACGTCCACCCCCAAGCGCCGGATGTCGTCGATTTTCTGCCCCTCGTATTCCTCCACCAGGATTTCGTCCGCCAGCCCCAACGACTTCACCGCTTCCACCCGCTCCATCAGCGGTTGCGCCGCGTTGATCTTTCCCCGCGTCCGGTCGTAGTCGTCGCTCGTCACCCCCACGATCAACCAATCCCCCAACCCCTTGGCCCGTTCCAGCAACCGCCGGTGCCCCTCGTGCAGGCAGTCGAATGTCCCGTATGTAATGACTTTTTTCATTGTTCAATCCAGAAATTTACACGTCAATCACTAGCATCTCAGCACTTCCGCCAGTGCCTCAATCAATGCCACATTGTCCGCCATCGTCAGCGCGCCCATGTGTCCCACCCGGAAAATCCGGTCACGCAACGCTCCGCCGTTCGGGCACACCCAAAGGCCGTGATGGGCCTTCAGTTCCTCGAAAATCCCGTAAGCGGAGCGTCCGCCCGTCGGATGAAGCGGCGTTGCCGCGTTCGACGGGGCCTCGCTCGCCACCTCCAAAGGCAGACCCCGGATCCGCGCACGGAAATCCTCCGCCAGCGCCCGAGTCCGTTCCACCTCGCTTGCCGCGCCACCAGTCGCCGCAATTCTTTTCAACCGCGCGTGGATTTGCAGCAACACTCCCACTGCGGGCGTAAACGGCGTCTGTCCCCGCTCTCCGTCCGCGAGGGCCGCCCTCAAATCCAGATAAAATGTCTTGGGCCGATTCCGGGCCACTCGTTCCAGCGCCCGCGGTCCCATCGCCACCACGCTCACCCCCGGCGCGCAGGCCAGTGCCTTTTGCGAGCCGGCAATCATCACGTCAGCCCCAAGAGCCGCCATGTCGAACTCGTCCGCCAGGAATGAACTGATGTTGTCCACGAGGAGGAGCATGCCGTTGCGGTGGCAAAAATCGGCCAGTAGTGCCATGTCATAGAGCACTCCCGTGCTCGTCTCGTGCTTGTTCACCAGCAACGCCGTGTAGCCCTGACCATCGAACGGAGCCAAGTCCCCTTCCCGTACCTGCCTTCCCGCATCGGGCCGCACCTCGCCGTGCGGGAGGCCGTGGACGGCGCAGATTTTGCAGAACCGCTCCCCGAAACTCCCCCCGTTCACCACCAACACCCGATCCCCGTCGCCCAACACATTCAGCACGACCGCCTCCATCCCGGCCGTTCCGCTCCCGGTCAGGAAGACCGCCCGCGCGCCCGTTTCCGCTCCCGAGAACTCCAGGATGAGCCGCTCGCTTTCCAGCATCACTGCCGAAAACTCCTCCGTTCGGAAATACGGAGTCCGCTCGCCCCCGATTGTCAACGTCTCCCTGAACTCCTCCACCGGACCTACAGCGAAATTCAACATGCCCAATGTTCCTTGCTTCCGTTGACAGACGTCTTTCGTTGTCTGGTAACTATTTCCTGACTAGATACCAATAGAAACTGTTTGTCTCCGCCCAAATCCCGCTCTCCTGCGGATACAGCCACCCTTTCCGTTCGATGCGGAACCCCGGCAACTCATCGTGGTAGAATGCCTCGTATTCCGACGGCATCCGGTACACCACGCTGTAATCCGCCTGCAGTTCCTTCGAGGGGAAATCCACCAAGGTCAACCGCTTCTCCATCGACGAAACCGATTCTTTCAAAAAAAGGGCTGCAACAGGCAGCTTTTCCACCTGCGCATAGAAGTTCGAGGCCTCGTCGTCGTTCAGGTACATCACGCACCCCGCGCAAATACCCATCGTGTACACGCCGCCCTCCCGGATGAAATCCATCGGCAACTCCGTCAATGCTCCCACCGCAAAACGGAACCGCCCGTCCCCCGCGAAGAGTTTCCGCGCCTGCTCGATGAATTCGGGCGTGAAATCGATTCCCGAGTAGCTTTCCACGATGTCCTTCAACATCTCACCCCACCGGCCGTTCCCGCACCCGAACTCCAAGATTCGTTGCTTCGTCCCGCCTACACATTCCCGGAACACTTCGTTGTCCCGCTCGTTCTGCATCTTCGTCAAATCCACCCCCCCGTGGTTTCCCAGCAAGGTGCTCCGTGTCGAACCGACTCCGGCCAATGCCGCCCGCTTCGCCCAGAACGCTTTTACCTCCGCCCCGCGGATTCCCACGTTCTTTCCGTAAATCCTGTGAATATCTTGAGGCATGATTGTTGTACTCCTCGTTTTTGCTGGTTTTCAATCAATGTGAAGGGCCGTATTTCCAAGGCGCATCGAAAGAATCTCCATGAACAGGGCGGCGTTGGGATTCCGGCGGGAGGGTTCGCCAGTCTCCGAACTCCACTGAAAAATAGCTTTCAACATCATTTGGGATCGGGACCAAACGACCATGGAACTGAACCCACCGTGGTACGCCATAGGTTGCGGTGGGACATACCAAATTCAATTCATACCAACGATGGATGGGAACTCCGCACAATTCCGCCTCTTCCATGGAACAGCTTTTGGCATGGGCGTCCATCACCTGCAGAAAATCCCGTCCAGTCCGCAAGCGGGGGCGCATGCTCGCACCCAGAAAAGCCAAGGGATGCCTCACAACATCCCGGAAGCCCATGGGTGGATTGGCAGTCCGGTATTCCATCGCCAAACGAAGGCTTTGCCGTTGCAACCACCTCCATGCTTTGCGGAAAAGAGTCGTGGGAAATCCGTCCAACGGCCAAATGTCTACAAACAGCCCTTGGGGCATTGCCTGTCCCGTTTCCCGTTGGAGCCTCTCGTGAATCTCCCGTCGGACATCCACAATCTTTCCAAAAAGATAAGGATATGACGCCGTGTTGTGGTAGTCCACCCAACGGAGGTGCGGTGGGAATTCATCATTGGCCGTTTGCCGCATTTCTTCGTAGTCTCTCCTTGGCATAAATAAATCCAAATCATCATCCCAAGGAATAAAATCGCCATTGTGCCGAATGGCACCCAATGCATTCCCTCCAATCACATACCAGCGCCACCCGTGTTTTGTGGCCAGCGCCGCAAAGACATCGTAAATCTCCATCAGCGCGTCCCAAATCGGGGTAAGGCCGAAAGGATCCGCGGGATTGGCGGGAGGAGTGGTGGCAGCTTCATCCATCTCAAGTCTCCAGTTCCCGGTACAAGGCCCGATATTCATCGGCGATATTCGCCCAATCGAACCGTTCGGCCCAAGCACGTACCGGCCCTCGGGCGGCTTGGAGCGGCGAGCGGTCCCGTTCGCTTGCATGGGTGGTCCCACCCGCGGACACGACAATCATGTCATTTTTCCGGCATGGGCAGACGCTAATTCCGTGCATGGTAGCCTCCCGCCCTTTTGCCTCCTCGCCGCTCGACAAGGCCTGCGGAAACGAGCCGCTTGATGATTTTGTTCAAGGTGTCCCGGGGCACGAACAATTCCGCAATGATTTCGCGCGCTTGGCAACCGGGATGGGAGGCAACGAAATCCAGAATTCTCTGAATGGACGGGGACAATGTGCCATCCAATGTGCCATCCAATGTGCCTCCCTTGCCGCATGCTCTCGGCGGAATTTGGGTTTTAGGGGCCCCTCTCTTTTTGCGGAGGACGGTTTGGAACCAGGTTCCGCCGTCTTCGAACTGGACATGAATACCGCGCATGGCATCCACCGGATAATCGTAGACGATGTCGTGATCAGGCTTGCCCGTACCCAGCGACACCCCCGTCACATTCCCGTCGTCCCGGACGCCCACATACACGCTTCCCCCGACCGCATTGGCAAACGCGACCAGCGACACGATGGCATCCTGGTTGAATGCCGTCTTGAACTCGACCGTCTTGGATTCTGCTTTCGGGATTTTCATCGTGTCGGACATCGTCAGATTTCCAATTCCCGGTAGAGTGCCCGGTAGTCCTCCGCGATTTTCGTCCAGTCGAACCGTTCGGCCCAGACGCGGGCGGGGGCGCGGGCGGCGTGGAGGGGGGCACGGTCCCGTTCGAGGGAGAGCAGGCGGTCTGCCCAGTCGTCGGGAGCGGAGTCGGGCGGCATGACGAAATTGCAGGCTTCGGACACGTATTCCGGCACGCCCCCGACGCGGTTGACCATCAAGGGCGTTCCGCAGGCCATGCTTTCGAGGAAGACATCGTTGGCGGCGCTGTCCAGCATGGGCATGAACGTGATGTCCGCCCGGCGGTATTCCTCCAAGACTTGTCCGTCCGTCAATTCAGGCAAGACGCTCACGCAGGGAATGCCGTCGTACTGGCCTTGGACGGCGGTATCCGTCCTCACGCGCAGTTCGAACCGGTCCGCCGGCAAGCGCTTCGCCACCAGGGCGGCAAAGGCGTGGTTGCGCTCCGTGTTGCCGAACAGGAACAGGCGCAGGCGTTTTCCGGGAGTCCTCGTTCCCGGTTCCGGGGAGAAGAACCGGCAGTCGACGCCCAGGGGGATCCGCCGCACCCGGTCCCGTGGCACGGTCCGTTCGACGAACGGGCGCTGGGTCTCGCTCGTCAGGACGACGATGTCTGCCTGCGTGTAGCCGTCCGGGCGCATCCAGATGTCGTCCCAGCGCCGCGCGCTGCAGTGGACGCTGACCACCACGCGCGCTCCGCGCCTGCGGTAGGCATCGGCCCGTTTCGGCGCGGCGAACTCCCCCCAAAGCCAATGGGTCACGTGCGGTTCCCCGTCCGGCAGCGCCGAGCGGATGGCCCGTTCGTCCCAGAACGGGGTCAGCGAGTTCCAGCCACTCCCGTACCAGCGGTTGCCCCAGCGGCGGAGCCAGGTTCCCGCCGTCCAGCTCTTTTCCAGCTGCCACCGCTGCCAGCGGCGTCCGAACTCCACCGGCACCATCCCCGCCGCTTCCACGACGGGCCACAACCCCGAACGGGCAACCCAACCCACCGGACGGAAGAGAATCCCGTAGACTTTCATTGTCCCGCCCCCCGGTTCCGGTCCGAGAGCATCCCCACGGCATGTCGCCAAGCACGGAGATCGTGCCAATCCGCCTTGAGTGCCTGGCGGACGAACCAGCAGGCGCGGTCGCGTTCGCCGCGGTTCCGGTAGAACCAGGCGTTTTCGTTGCATTTGTCCGTCAGGGCGCGGACCATCCGGCGGCGGGGGACCACGCCGCCCCAGATGTCGCGGCGGTGGAGGAGGGCCTGGAACAACGGTACTGGTTCGGGGTTGGCTTTCCAGTTGTTGGCGGTGATGCCCTGGCCCGCCTTCCGGAAGCCGGCGAGGATTTCCCCGACGAGGCCGATGGGGTGTTTTTTCGCGACCCGCAGGAAGAATTCGTGGTCTTCCCCCAGCTTGCCGTAGGGTTCGCCGGCGTTGAACATTCCGACCTCCCCGAACAGGCTTTTCCGCACCATGACGGTCGAAATCGTGATCCAGCAGTGGTCCAGCAGGCGCTCGAAAATCCATCCGGTACCGGGAACGGTTCCCAGTCCGTGCCGGACCCCGACCACTCGCGAATCCTTGTCGATGACGTTGCACAGCGTGTGGCAGAGCGGGATGTCGGGATGGCTCTCCATGAACTCCACCTGTTTGGCGAGTTTCTCGGGATGCCAGACGTCGTCCGAATCCAGGAAGGCGACATATTCGCCCTTGGCCGCCTCCGCCGCCTGGTTCCGCGTCACGGGGCAGATTCCGGAATTCGTGTCCCGGCAAAACAGGCGGATCCGGTCCCCGTATCCCTGCAGGATTTCGCGGGTTCCGTCCGTGGAGGCGTCGTCCACTACCACGATTTCCTTGTTGGCCCAAGTTTGGGCCAGAGCGGAATCCACGCACCCCCGGATGGTGTCCTTCCGGTTGTACGCCCCGATGCACACGCTGACGAGTGGGGGGGGCGGCATGGTGGGGAGGTGGAGGGCACTGTGAATGGACCGCTCCGAGCCATCGGCCGATGCCCTTTCTCGGCATTTGGGGGTCACAGCGTGGTTCCTTTTTCTGGTGGGTTCCACTCCAAGGTGACATGGCCCGACACCGCGCCACGGTGCCCCGCGGGGGCATCGTCAATCATCCATCTGTCGCTTCCGACGTTCATCGAGGCCATCCTACACACCACCCGCATTTCCCTCAACCATCAAATCCCTGAGGATGGGGCGGCGTGGCAGAGACGGTGCCACTGGTGTGTTCACTGTGTGTTCTTTTACCCGGCTGGGCATTACGCGCCGGCGGCGTGGAGGAGGCCAAGGAGGACCGCGCAGGCGGTATCGGTGCGGAGGATGCGGGGGCCCAGGGACAACGGGGCGAAGCCGTGGCGGCGGAAAAGGGTGACTTCGTCGGGAATCCAGCCGCCTTCGGGGCCGATGGCGAGAAGGGTGCGGGCCGGGGCGGAGAGGGAGGGGAGAGGGGGGGGCGTGGATGCGTCTGGATGCGCAATCCAACGGTTGGCGTGGGGAGGAAGCGAGGGTAGCACGTCCTCGACCAGCGGGCGGAGGCGGCGGTGTATGGTCACTTCGGGCAGGAGCGTGTCGCCCGCCTGACGGAGGCCTTCGATAAGGCCCGCGCGGATGGTGGCCGGGTCGAGGGCGGGGGTGTCGAAGTAGCCGCGTTCGACCTTCCAGGCGTTCGCGATGAAGATGCGCCCGACGCCGAGGGAAGCGAGGACGGGCCAGAGGCGGCGCATGACTTTCGGGCGCGGCATTGCCAGCAGCAGGTCGATGCGCGGGCGCGGCGGCGGGGTTGCCTCCCATTCGGCGCGGAGCCGGATGGAGCCGTCGGGGTCGGTGCCGAGAACTTCGCCGGTGCCGAGGGGGCCGTCGACGATGCCGAGGCGCAGTCGTTGGCCGGGGGCGGCGTGCAGGACTTCGCGCGCATGGCGCGCCTGGTCGCCGCGCAGGACGACCGGGCCATCGGGAGGGACGTCGGAAGGTTCAAGGAGAAGCCAGTTCATGGAGGACAGCCCTGGGAGGTGCGGCTTTCAGCCGCGCCATGGAGAAAGGTGCGCGACTGGAAAGTCGCACCCCCCAGAAGGGGAAACAAGTGTCGCCCGGTTGGGCGACGCACCTTGAAAAAGTTGTCCCATGTTGTCTCCAATACATCCCGTCCTGGAGCCCGTTCACGGCTCGGGGCGGACGAAGCCGCGGCCGTCGCAGCGGGGACAGGTTTCGGCGGCGCCGTCTTCGGTTTCGATTCGGCCCATGCCGCCGCAGGCGGAGCACGGGACGTCGAGTTCGTCGAATGGGCGGATCATGCGGTAGCCGACGCCCTGGCAGATGCCGCAGGGACGGGCTTTGCCGTCGTCGCCGTAGGCGGCGCCGAGCCCGCCGCAGGCGACGCAGTCGATGCGGCGGTCGGCGCGGTCGAACGCGGTCGCGGCGCTGCCACTGGACGTCGCCTGCTCGGGGGCGAGGCCGCGCTTGCGGAGCATCCATTCGGCGGCCTTGTCGGCGAAGCCGTTGGAGACGGTGCGGGAGCCGTCGAGGGCGCGCTGTTTCTGCTCTTTCATCCAGCGGTTCTGGAGCCAGATGGCGAAACCAACGGCAATCAGCACGACAATCCACGCGTACCCCGCATTGCCGCCTCGCGCCATGCCGCCGCCGCCGCCGATGGACGTGCGCTGGCCGCCGCGCCCGCTCAGCGGGGCAACCGCTCCGCCACGACTACGCGATCCCGTCCGGCGAAGTCTCGCCGAAGCTCCAGCATCCGCATGGTTGTTCGTTCCTGGCATAGCAACTCCCGTACGGCCGGCCCCTGGTCCTCGCCGATTTCCATGACCAGCCGTCCGCCCGATAAAAGCACATCCGCCGCCCCCGCGACAAGCCGCGAGATGATCTCCATCCCGCCCGCCCCGCCGTCGAGCGCGAGCCGCGGCTCCCAGTCGCGGACGTTGCGCGGAAGGCGGTCACAGTCGGCGCTCGAAACGTAGGGCGGGTTCGCCGTGACGAGCGCCACCGACGCGGGCGCGACGCCCTCGAACAAATCCGCCTTGCGCAGCGCGACCCCGACGCCGAGGGCGGTCGCGTTCTTGCGGGCGAGCGCGAGCGCGTCGGCGGAGATGTCGCTCGCCGCGACGGC
>JAEEGG010024804.1_pt1 | contig 11601 bp, 10 predicted proteins | sample 9134161 | NCBI WGS metagenome assembly JAEEGG01 (sample SAMN16246543, study PRJNA631951) | gut metagenome | biome: gut microbiome; feature: rumen; material: CR-attached | host: Bos | place: Iran: Karaj | collected 2018-10 | reverse complement strand
TACTTGATGTTCTTGCCGTAACGCTTCAGTTGCTCGCCCAAAAGTTCGCCTTCGTATTGGTTCTTCGTGCCTTCGTCCTCCTCATCGACCCACCATTTGGGATAGCGGCGGCGGATTTCGAGCGGCATCAATCCGGCGAAGAGGGCGTTGCGGGCATATTGCGTGGTCGTAGGCAAGATGCTGTAATAAATGTCGTCGGCCTCCACGCGGAAATGGTTCTCAATGAGCGGCTGAATGGCTTTCCATTGGTCGTAGCGAAGGTTATCTATCACGATGAGAAACAGCGGTTTGTCACTGTCATCGAGGCGCGGAATCACCTTGTCGCGCACCACGGTATGCGACATCACAGGCTTCTCGGACTTGCCTTGAATCCAGTCCACATAATTCCGCTCAATGTAGCGCGTGAACTGCGTGTTGGCCTCCTGTTTTTGGTCGGCGAGGATGCCCTTGATGCCCTCATCGGTGGATTTTTGCAGTTCCAACTCCCATCGTACCAAGTTCTTATACAAATCAACCCACTCGTCGAAATTCAGGTTGTTGTTGAGGTCCATGCTGATTTTGCGGAACTCCTGCTGATAACCCATCGTGGATTTTTCGTCGCGGAGTTTTTTGTTTTCCAAATTTCGTTTCAGCGAAAGCAGAATCTGGTTTGGGTTCACAGGTTTGATGAGGTAATCCGCTATGTTAGAGCCGATTGCATCTTCCATAATACGTTCCTCCTCACTCTTGGTAATCATCACCACAGGCAGGTTGGGATATTCGCGCTTGATGACTTCGAGCGCCTCAATGCCCGAAATACCCGGCATTTGCTCATCAAGAAACACAATGTCGAAATGGCGTTGGCGCACAAGGTCGATGGCATCGGAGCCGTTGTTAGCCGTAACTACCTCATAGCCTTTTTGTTCCAGAAACATGATATGGGGCTTGAGGAGATCTATCTCGTCGTCGGCCCAAAGGATTGTGGTTTTGTCCATAGATTAGTAATTTGTATGGAAAACGAGAAAAGGGATGTTTTATTTTAATTCTGCAAATATATCGGAATAAAAGATTTTGTGTATTTTTGCAGGGAAAACCAGCGTGATATGGAAAAAACAATCACAGCAAAACGCAAAACCAATTATGAATCAACCCTTGAAGCCAGCAAAGAAGCAGATGAAGGGAAAGGAACACTTTTTACTGATTTCGAAAAATTCAAATGCCATATCCACACCTTATAATGTAATTGCATGCCCACCTCTCCAAACAAAAAGAAAATCTTCAACGATCCGATATACGGCTTCGTCAGCATCCCTGACGAACTGCATTTCGACATCATAGAACACCCTTATTTCCAAAGGCTTAGGCGCATCAAGCAGGTCAGCATGACCAATTTGGTGTATCCTGGCGCAAACCACACTCGTTTTGCCCACAGCCTCGGCACCATGCACCTGATGTGGCGCGCCATCCAACTGTTGCGCGGCAAGGGCTATAACATTACTGATGACGAACTTGAAGCAGCTTCATTGGCCATTTTGCTCCACGACAGTGGCCACGGGCCGTTCTCACACACCTTGGAAAACAGCATCGTGCAAGGTGTTTCGCACGAGGATCTTTCGTTGAAGGTGATGCAGAAATTCAACGAAATCCACGATGGAAAACTCAACATGGCCATTCAAATGTTCAAAGGGGAGTACGAGAAAGGGTTTCTTAGCAAACTCATTTCCAGTCAGTTGGATGTGGACCGCATTGATTACCTGAAACGTGACAGTTTTTTCACTGGCGTAGCCGAAGGCAGTGTAAACGCAGAACGACTGTTGGAAATGATGGAAGTGGTTGGGAATGAACTCGCTATCGAGGCAAAAGGTATTTATTCCGTGGAAAGTTTCTTGGTGGCGCGGCGCATCATGTATTGGCAGGTGTATATGCACAAGGCCGTGCTGAGTGCGGAATACACGCTGATGAAGGTGCTGAAACGTGCTAAGATGCTCAGTCAGGAGCGCGATTTGTTCGCCACCCCTGCCCTGTCGTTCTTCCTAAAAACTCAAAAGCCTTTCTCCGACGGCCATGACCCCGATTTCGTCTTAGACAAGTTCTGCCAGTTGGACGACTATGACGTGATGACCGCCGTGAAAGCCTGGCGCGATGACCCCGACCGCGTACTCTCCGAACTTTGCAGACGATTGACGGACAGACACCTATTTAAAATAGAGATGCGCGACTCAGAATTTGACCCGAATTATATTGAAGACATTCGGAACAGGATTGCCAAATATTATGGCTGGACGTTGGAGGAGGCGGATTTTGCGCTATTGCAAGGCGTTTCATCGAACCACGCCTACCATCCCAAGAAGCCGGCCATCAACATTTTATACAAGGACGGCACGATGAAGGACATTAGCGAGGCTTCAGACCAACTGAACATTTCGGTGCTCTCGCAGCCTGTGGTTAAGCATTTTATTTGCTATCCTAAGGAGTTGGGGTAATAAGAACTTCAAGAAGCATGAACTATCTCCCCAACAAAGAACCTTCCTTATATTTATAAAGTTTTGCTTGATTTATAAAGCTTGTTGGCTTTGATTTGTCAGGAACATCTGAAATTCTTCTGAGATAAGCCTTTTCGACATAATCATGGACATACTCATTTTCATAAACAAAAGCATCAGCATTTTGTTCCACAATCTGAAGCGCAAAAGTTCGTCCATATTCCATATTCATAGACAAAACGGAAGTCTCAAAATCGAAAGAATAAGTGTATCCCGCCACAATAACAGTATCAGGACAAACAATGTAATTTTCATTCATCCAAATTGTATCAATAGAACCATTTCGAATTTCACCCGATTTGTTTTCCCTGAAAACCAGTTGGATACCATTATCAGTATCATTCGGGTCATATAAATAAGTCGTCAATGAAGCCGCAATCGGGTTGCCAGCATAGTCAATGTTGTAATACTCAATTTTTTCTACGCCCCAAATACCAAAGAAAGGTTTCTCTGGCATATCAACAGTAACAATAGCAGTATAACTATTTTGAGAGCCGTCTTCAGCAATTACTGTATAGGTTACAGGTTGGCTGAAATCTTGAGACATTCCTGAAGCAGGATTAACCGTTGCTTTATCGGAAGCCGAAATGATCGGCACTAAATTCGTGACATCTGTACCAAAAGGCACTGTTGCAATAATCATCCGGTCTTCAATTGATGCCTCGATATTAGGAGAAATGAACTTAAATGATAGGATTTCTTTTTCGCTGCTTTTCTTCTGGCAACCTAACAATGCCATCAAGATTGTCAAGATGATGAAGGAGATACTTACTTTTTTCATGGTATTATTGTATTATTGTTTTGTATTTTTAATTCTGCTGCAAATATAATGGTATTGATAATATAGTACGATTCTAATATCAATTTTTTTTCTCATTCATCGCCAAAGCCCGCTTTTTAGAATCCTCCATCACCTCCAAAGCCTGCTGCTGCAAGAATTTTTCTTCCTCGGTTTCAGGCGTGAGCGTGATGCCGTGGGAACGGGAATGGTGGTTTTCGTCCAAATAGGAGAAGGTGGCGAAGCCGTCGGCGGCGACTTTTTCAGGTTCGCGGCTGCGATACATTTTTGTGTAAACCGTCAGGGTGCTGCGCCCGGCGGCGATTACCTTGCTCTCGAAAGTGACAATGTCACCTGCGAAAATCGGGAACTTGAAATCGATGCCGTGGAGCACCAAAAGGACGGTATCTTTCGTATCAACATACTGCGCCACAGCGAAATAGGAACTTTCCAAGAAATACTCGGAGCAACGACCTGCAAAAAAGGTTTGGTGGTGGTTGAGGTCGGCGAGTTTGATTAATCTTTGGGAATAGGTTGCTTTCATTGTTTTATGCATTTTTATAACTACGAATCACACGAATATCACGAATCTCTTTTGAGAATTGTTGGGATGCAAGCATCCGTTTTCATACGAATATGCCTGTGGATTGGGATTCGTATTCATTAGCGACTTTAGTCGCAAAATTTTGATTCTGAATATCATATTCGTAAAATTCGTTCAATTCGTAGTTTCTATATTTCAATCTTCAGTCCATCATAAGCGAGCATCATGCCTTCGGGCAGTTCTCGGTTGACTTCGGCAGCGAGGCCCATGCTGTGGCTGCAATGCGTGAACCAAGTCTTTTTCGCGTTCAGCCTTTGAGCGATTTCGATGGCTTCATCCAAAGTCAGATGGGAATAATGTTTCTTCTTTTGCAACGCCTCAATAATCAGGTATTCAACACCTTGCAGTTTTCCAATCGCTTCCTCGGAAATCTCGCTTAGGTCGGTGACGTAGGCAAAGTTGCCAATGCGGAAGGCGTAGCAGGTCAAAGTGAAATGTTTCAGTTTTATCGGGATGATGTGCAAGTCGCCGAGGTCGAAAGGAGTTTCGTCGAGGCGGCGGATGTCGTAAGTCGGGGCACCGGGATAGGGATGCGCTTCAAAAGCGTAGGAATACTCGCGCTTAATTTCGGGCAGCGCAGTGTCGGCCACATAAAGTGTCATGGGCTTTTTCTGCATGAAAATGTACGGGCGCAGGTCGTCGAGGCCGCCGATGTGGTCCTTGTGCTCATGCGAAATCAGCACTGCATCGAGTTTGGTGACGTTCTCGCGCAACATCTGCTGGCGAAAGTCAGGGCCGGCATCCACGGCCAACGTCACCTCGTCGGTCTGAATCAAGATGGAGGTGCGCAACCGTTTGTCGCGCGGGTCGTTAGAGCGGCACACGGGACAAGTGCAGCCGATGACGGGCACTCCTTGTGAGGTTCCGCTACCTAAAACAGTGACAATCATAGACTTTTCTGTGTTCCGCATGGCTTTACAAGCGTCAAATCGATGCGCAAAATTAGCGATTTTCGCCAAAACATCGCGCCATCTCGCAGAATTTCCCTACATTTGCGGCATGAATTTTTTGTCGAAAATACGAAACAGGGCTTTGAGGCGTGCCCTCGACCAGTTCTCGGAAGAGAAAGTGATGGTGAAACTGCCTAATGCCCAAAAGATTAACTCGATGCTCATCATCCTCGACGAAAGCGACAAAGGCATCGTCAAGAGCATTGAGAGCAGTGCGAAGGCTTTGTTCAACACGGGTCGCTGCGGGTTCATCATCCTCTGCAACCAGATGTCGGACACCATTCTCCAGAGCGACCTCTACACTGAAATCACGCCCAAGGACTTCGGCTTCATGAGCGTGCTGAAACCCGAAAAGCACGAGTACATCAAAAAATGGCCCTTCAGCAACATGATCATCAACATGGCGGGCAAAGACACCGACATCAGCGACTACCTCTGCATCTTGCCCAAGGCCGACTTCCGCATCAGCTTCCAAGAAAGCGAATACATGAAAATCTACGATCTTGTGATTGAAAACCCGAGAGCCACCGACCCCGTTTCGAACATCCACGTACTACACAATTATTTGAAAGCCTTGGCTGGAATCCAATCATAAGGACACCGCCTTTCGACAAACTCAAAAGACCATGACTAAAACCGAATAAATTCATGAAAAACAACATATTCAAAGGTACCGGCATCGCTTTAATAACGCCGTTCAAAAAAGACTTTTCCGTGGACGTGGAAGCCTTGGTGAACATCGTCAACCATGTCATCAACAATGGTGCAGATTTTCTGGTTGTATTGGGCACCACTTCAGAAGCTCCTACCCTTTCCGCAGATGAAAAGAATTTGGTAATCAACACGATACTAAAAACAAACAACGGACGTCTGCCCGTCATGCTCGGCATGGGTGGCAACAACACACAAGGTGTCATCGAAGGCATAAAAGCACAAGATTTCACTGGTATACAGGGTATCTTGAGTGTTGTACCTTATTATAACAAGCCCAACCAACGCGGCATGAAAGCACATTTCGAGGCCATTGCCGACGCCAGCCCCGTGCCAGTCGTGGTTTACAACGTACCAGGTCGCGTGGGCGTGAACCTGCAAGCCGCTACCTGCGTGGAACTTGCCCAGCATCCCAACATCATCGCCGTAAAGGAAGCTTCGGGCAACTTGCAGCAAATCATGGAAATATTGCGCGACAAGCCCTCTGACTTCGATGTGCTTTCGGGCGATGACGGTATCACCCAACCTCTGTTGGCTCTCGGCGCAACGGGCGTGATTTCAGTGGCCGCCAATGCCTACACCAATCCCTTCAGCCGCATGATGCACGCCATGAAAGAAGGTTGTACCGACGAGGCTTTATGTTTACATTACGCCATGCTACACATGAACCAACTCATCTTTGCCGACGGCAATCCTGCAGGCATCAAGTGCCTGATGAGCCATATCGGGCTGTGCCAGAATGTGTTGCGCCTGCCTTTGGTTCCTGTGAACGAGAAGGTGGAATCAGAAATTATCGAAGAATGGAAAACATTAAAAGACAAATAATTACAATGAAACAACTACGTTATTTTATCATCCTTTTGGCCATTTTGGTTTGCGGCAACATTTTTGCCCAAAAGAGCCAGCAAGAACTCAAACAACTCATGCAAGAACGCAATGAGTATTATTTCACCTTTAACCTGAACGGCAACGACGACCTCAACGCCATCGCCCGTACCATTTCGGTCGACCGAGTGGACGGCAATGTGGTTACGGCCTACGCCAACAGCAAGGAATTTGCCAATTTCCAGAAATTCGGCTACGAAATCACGCTTCAAACGCCACCCTCGCTACTTGAAAAAGTCGCGATGTGGGACGGCAGCAACCGCGCTGAATACGACTGGGACAGCTACCCGACCTACGAGGCTTACGAAGCCATGATGTTTGATTTCCAAACCAACCATCCTGACAAATGCGAAATCATAACACTTGGCACATTGCCTTCGGGACGCAAGATTTTGATTGCGCACCTTCACGATGCCGCTGATTGGATTGGAGGTAAGCCCAAGTTCCTCTACACCAGCACCATCCACGGCGACGAAACCACAGGCTGGATTTTGATGCTTCGCTTGATTGACTATTTGCTTGAAAATCCTGACGAGCCTGAAGTTCAAACCGTTATGGAAAATATCGACCTTTACATTGGGCCGAACACCAATCCCGACGGCACCTATCACGCAGGCAACAGCAATGTGAACGGCGCCACCCGCTATAATGCCAACGGCGTGGACTTGAACCGCAACTACGCCGACCCCCACGGCAGTGCTCACCCTGACGGAAACCCATACGCAACAGAAACCGAATGGTTCATGCAACTTGCCCAAGATGTTCCTTTCGTAATGGCAGCCAACTATCACGGGGGTGCCGAGGTGATGAACTATCCTTGGGACAACACCCATACACTCCATGCCGATGACAATTGGTGGCAATTCGTCTGCCATGAATACGCCGACCTCACCCATCAGGTGAACCCAAACTACATGAGCGACTACAACAACGGCATCACCAACGGTGCCGCATGGTACATGATTGGAGGCGGTCGCCAAGACTATATGAACGGCTATTCACAATGCCGCGAGGTCACGATTGAGTGCTCGAATTCAAAAACGCCGAATCCTAACCAACTCCCCAACTTCTGGAACTACAACAAGGAAAGCCTCTTTGCCTACATGAACCAGTGCATATACGGCATCCATGGCGTCGTGACGGATGCAGCCACCGGAGAACCCCTCAATGCCGCCATCACCATTACGGGCCACGACGACGAATATTCCTTTGTGGAAAGCCATCTGCCGGAGGGCGACTTCCACCGTCCCATCAAGGGCGGCACCTACACCGTAACCTTCACGGCTAACGGTTATTACCCGCATCAGGAAACCGTTACTATTGCTGATTATGAAACTGTTAACTTGACTGTCGAGCTCGAAGCTGGCGAAGGCATCCTCCCCGATTTCACCACCAGCACAGGTTCGAGCTATGTCCCGTTAGGCAGCAGCGTGAATTTCATTGACAACACTTGGGGTGCCAATTTGGTCAGTTGGGAATGGGTCTTCGAGGGTGGCGAGCCTTCCACCTCCAACGAGCAGAACCCGACGGGCATCACCTATAACGAACGCGGCAACTTCGACGTTACGCTGACGGTGACCAACACCCAAGGACAAAGCGAAACCATCACGAAGCACCAATACATCCTCGTGAACGAAACGCACAACATGCACAATGGCACCGTCGAGACCTGCAACGCTTGGTTCTGCGACGACGGAGGCATCTTTGGCAACTATGCCGACCGTAAAGACTACACGATGACCTTCATGCCCGACACACCTGGAGGCATCATCGAAGTCGCCTTTATGGAGTTCTCACTCGAAAATGGCTACGACAACCTTTATATTTATGACGGCACATCCACCAACGCCCCACAAATCGGGGAATACACAGGCACAAATTCACCCGGCGTGGTGATTGCCACCAACCCTAACGGTGCCTTGACCTTCCGTTTCTCCTCCGATTACGGCGTCAACGATATAGGTTGGATGGCCTTGGTGTATTGCGCCGGCACTTATGACCCGATTGAGTTGGAAGCCTTTGCCGAGCCCGCCATCGTCGACGAAGGGTCGACCACGCAACTCAGCATGTATGCCATTGGCGGCAACGGCATCTACTCATACCGCTGGGAACCCATAGAAATGGTCGAACAGCCCGATGCTCAGTTTACCAATTCCACTCCTTTATATAACAACCAACTTTTCACTGCCACCGTCACCGACAGCGAGGGCAACACTGCCAGTGTCACCATTGAGGTCGTTGTCATTCCTGGGCCAAATGTTATTGAAAACCAGCTGAATAAGACAAAAGTCTACCCCAACCCCAACAATGGTTGCTTCACCATTGAAGGAGAAGTGAATTACCAACTCATCAACGGCCTCGGACAAACCGTTCTTTCGGGCATTTGCCACGACAAGGCACAAATCGATGCCCAAGGGCTGCAACAAGGCGTGTATTTCCTCCGACTCAGCGACGAAAACGGCAGCAGAATCGAAAAACTCGTCATAGAAAAATAATACAGGAATCCGCTCGTTAGTAACATAAAATTGAGTAATTTTGCAGCCCGATGAAAAAGAGGTTTTTGATATTGGCAGTTTTGGGTCTCGCCGCTTTAGTTTCCTGCAACGACTTCAGCCGTTTGGTAAAAAGCACCGACAATGAGATGAAGTACGAGGTGGCCATGGACTATTACGAGCGTGGCGACTACAACCATGCCCTCCAACTGTTTGACCTGTTGTTAGCCTCTTTCCGCAATACGCCTAAGGGTGAGTCGATTACCTACAGGACCGCTTTATGCTACTATTACCAAGATGACTACGAGATTGCGGGTTTCTACTTCAACCGTTTTGTGCAGACCTATCCTTTCTCGAAGAACGCCGAGAAAGCCGCCTACATGAATGCCTATTGTAGTTACAGGGTCTCGCCCGAGTCGGGATTGGACCAAACCAGTACCCACACGGCCATCAAGCAGCTGAACGGCTTCATCGAACGCTACCCAAACAGCGACAGCCTGAACCGAGTGCAGCATCTGTTGACCGAGCTCAACGACAAGCTGGAAGAAAAAGACTACAACGTCTGTCGCCTTTTCTACCGCATGGAGAACTACAGTGCGGCCATCACCTCGTTTGAAAACATGCTGAAGAAATACCCCAACACCACGCACCGTGAGGAAATACTTTACGACATGGCCAAAACCTATTACGACTATGCCGAAAACAGTATCACGGAAAAGCAGCGCGAACGTTACGAATCCTGCGTCGAGCAGTGCAACACCTTGAGCTACCTTTATCCAGAGAGCAAGTACCTGCCCGAAGCCAACAGCATCGCCGACAAAGCAAGAAAGAAATTAGAAAACATCAAATAACTATGGATTTCAAGAAGATTAAGACCGAAACGACGGTGGTCACCCGTCAGAAAGACCAATTCTACAAAGGCACGGGCAACATTTACGAGACCGTTGCCATCCTTTCCATCAGAGCCAACCAAATCGCCTCTGAGATGAAAGCCGAACTCAACGAGAAGATTGAATCGTTTGCCTCCGCCACCAACGACAGTTTGGAAGAAGTGTTCGAAAACAAGGAGCAAATCGAAATCGCAAAGTTCTATGAGCGTCTGCCAAAACCGACGCTTATCGCCATCCACGAGTTCCTCAACGACAAGATTTACTTCCGCAACCCCGCAAAAGAAAACCAGGAAGCTTTCTGATTATGAATTTTGTAAAGGTAGAAGTCATGAAAAGAGTCCTTGCCATATTGTTTGTAACCTTCAGCTGCCTACTGACATTCAATGTGTTGCAGGCACAAGAGCTGCAATGTGAAGTGCGCGTCAATTCCAACAAGGTGCAAGGCAGCGACAAGACCGTCTACCAAAACCTGCAAACCTCCCTCCATGAGTTCATCAACAACACGAAATTCACAGAAATCAACTTCAGGCAGTCCGAAAAAATCGAATGTTCGATGCTGGTTGACGTGATCAGTCGTGAAAACAACAACTTCACAGCCGAAATCAGCTTGGTGTTGCGCCGTCCCGTCTTCAAATCGAACTACAACACCCCGATGTTCAACTACATCGACCGCAGGTTCTACTTCGAATACACCGACGGGCAGGCTCTCGACTTCAACCCCAACACCTACATTTCCAACATCACGAGCACCATCGGGTTCTATGTTTACCTTTTCTTAGGCCTCGACTTCGACTCGTTCTCCCCCAACGGAGGCGAGCAGTTCTTTACTATTGCAGAAACCATAGCACACTCCGCACCTCAACCGCAAGATCCTGGTTCGGAGAACGGTTGGAGCTCGACAGGACGGCAGAACCGCTATGCCATCATCAGCGACATCAACAACGCCTCCAACCAGCCTTTGCGCCAGTTCATTTACGACTACCATCGCCAAGGTTTGGACGTGATGGCCGAACATCCTGATCAAGGCCGTGAAGCCATCCTCAATGCCCTTGGCAACCTGCAAAGCGTTTACGAACGCAACTCAATGTGCTATTTCCTGCAACTCATCATCGAGAGCAAACGCGATGAAATCATACAGATTTTCTCGCAAGGCGACACGAAAATCAGAACCGAAGCCGCCAACATCATGAAGGTGATTGACCCGTCACAATCCTCGCGCTACGACGAAATGTTGCAAAACAACGGCAGATGATTTTCCTATTCCCATGCTCAAGCAACTGCATATCAGTAACTACGCCTTGATTGACGAACTGAATGTCAGTTTCGAAAGCGGTTTCAATGTCATCACCGGCGAAACAGGCGCAGGCAAGTCTATCTTGCTTGGTGCCTTGGGTTTTGCCTTGGGTGACCGTGCCGACACCAATGTGCTCTACGACAAGGACAAGAAATGCGTCGTCGAAGCCCAATTCGAGCTTGACAATGAAACGCTCAAGCCCCTTTTTGAGGAAAATGAGCTTGATTTTGAGAGCGATTGCATCTTCCGCCGTGAGCTCAACCCGCAGAAAAAAAGTCGCGCCTTCATCAACGACACCCCAGTGGCTTTGCAAACAATGAAGACCATCGGCGGACAGATGGTCGACATTCACACGCAACATGACTCGCTCCTCCTCACCGATGCCGACTTCCAACTGCGCCTTTTGGACAACATCGCCCAAAACGGCGCACTATTGTCCGAATATCAGGCCGAATACACTACCCACAACACCATC
>JAEEGG010024798.1_pt1 | contig 11602 bp, 8 predicted proteins | sample 9134161 | NCBI WGS metagenome assembly JAEEGG01 (sample SAMN16246543, study PRJNA631951) | gut metagenome | biome: gut microbiome; feature: rumen; material: CR-attached | host: Bos | place: Iran: Karaj | collected 2018-10 | reverse complement strand
TTGTGATAGAAAAATCAAAACAGGTAAAAGCAAAACCAAACCCTACTGATGATGAAAAGAAATTTCTCAAAGCCAATTTGCAAACTATCGATTACCTACTTGCAAATTCTGCACAAATCAAAGATTTGTGGGCAGAAATGGCTCAGTCTCCTAATGAAACAATCAAAGCAGCAGGAAAAGATATGGCAGATCGTCCTGACGATGAAGCTGGCTCTGTACTCTCAACTGTTAAATCACATCTAGCTCTGTACCGTGATCCGATAGTCGCAGAAAATGTTTCTGATTCTGATTTTTCAATCCGTGATTTAATGAATTGCAAGGTTCCAGTTAGTCTATATCTTATTTCACAGCCTTCCGACAAAGGACGTATCAGACCAATTTTAAGAATTTTCGTATGTATGTGTATGAGGCTCCTGGTCAATAAGATGAAATTTGAAAAAGGTCAGGCAGTTAAAATCTATCAGCATCGTCTTCTTATGATGCTAGATGAATTTCCGGCGCTCGGAAAAATGGAAATTGTGCAGGAATCATTAGCTTTCGTCGCCGGATATGGCATTAAATGCTATCTGATCACTCAGGATTTAGGACAACTCTACTCTGCTTATGGCAAGGAAGAAAGCGTAACTTCTAACTGCCATATCCAGAACTGCTTCCCTGCAATAAAAGATGATACCTGTGACTATATCAGCCGCATGACTGGTGATACAACTGTTGTTCGCGAAGTAAAAAGCCGCAGCGGTTCCGGGCTTAATGCAAATTACAACTATTCTGTGCAGGAAACCCAACGCAGACTGTTAACTCCTGGAGAAGTAAAGTCATTACCGGGAGCAGTAAAAAATGCTCAAGGAATGATCGAAAAGGCAGGAAAGATGCTGATTTTCTCAGCCGGACATCCTCCTATTTTTGGCGAACAGCCTTTGTACTTCTTTGACGAAACATTCAAGCAACGCTCTGCAATTCCAGAACCGCAATGCAGCGATAAAATTACTGACGCTGATCGCGTTTTCAGAACCGAGGACGGGAAACCGTGCAGCAAAGCTGAATATCTCAATGAAATCTATAAAAACAGTGGCGGTTATAAATTTGAATTTGAAGATTCTCAAAAAATCGAAGACATGGCTAAATCTAAAAAGGACAGCGATAACGCTGAAAAAGCAAAAGAAGAAGTCGAGTCAAAGACCGAACCGGTAATCACTCCAATTGCTACTGATGAAAAAACGATTAACAAACTTTTTGAATAGTATGAAGATTTCAAAAATTTCAGCTATGTTTCTGTCTGCAATAGCTGCCGAAGTTGCACTAATCTTGTGGTTCACCTTTGACAGCAGACTGGTATGGAATTTTACAGACTCCATGCCGGTCGGTTTATACCGACGTTCAGAGGATCAAATATCAAAACATTCACTGGTTCTGCTTAACAATGCGTTGCTTGAGCAGCACAATTCCCTGTTCAGTCAGGGAATTGATAACGGATATTTTTTACGTGACAACAATTTACTGAAAGAAGTTATTGCTGTTGCCGGTGATGTTGTCTCTGTTACCAGAGAAGGAATATACATCAACGGACAAAATTATCCTGGAACTGCTGCTGTTATAACGGATTCTCATGGTAATACTCTAAAGCAAAGCAAACTTACAGAATATTTGCTTAAAAAGGACGAGCTACTAGTTTTTGGTAATAGCTCTAGCAAAAGTTTTGATTCCCGATATTTCGGCATAGTTAAATCTGATGAAGTTATTGCAACAGTAAAACCCATACTGACACTAAAATAAAGGAAAAAGGGATAAACATGGAAAATTACCTATACGTTGATACTGAAACAACCGGATTAGATCCGTGTCGCGATGAACTGTTATCAGTCAGTGTTCTTGATAACGATAGCCGGGTGCTTTTTCACTCTTATATCAAACCGCGTCATCGAAGGAAGTGGCGAGATGCACAGAAAATTCACGGCATAACTCCTGAAATGGTGAAACACGCCCCGACTTATACGATGGTAAAAAAATATCTGGCAGACATTTTTCGTAATCGCAAAATCGTAATGTACAACGCTGCATTTGATACAGATTTTCTGGCTGAATCACTGACCGACTGCGATTCTATTTACTGCTGTATGCTAGAGTTTGCCGAATATAACGGCGAATGGAATGATTATTACAACGACTGGAAATGGATCAAACTCACAGAAGCGGTCAAAAAAGTATCGCCGCAGTTTACCTTCTGCGCCCATGACTCACTGGAAGACTGCAAAGCAACCCGTGAAATCTGGCAATTTTTGAAGAACATAAAAAACACAACAACGGAAGAACAAAAAAAATCTATGTAGGCTATATCGCCAACATAACATTAAAGTATAAAAGGAACGCATATGTTATTTATCGCTGAAAAACCGTCGGTAGGACGGGCAATTGCTGAACAGCTTGGCATTATCCATAAATCTGATGGTTACATTGACTGTAAGGGCAATCACACTGTTACATGGTGTTTCGGACACTTGTTTGAATTGGCTGAACCGGACGTATATCTTGGCTCTGTACCTGCAGAAGCAGGTAAAAGATTGTGGCGCTGGGAAGATTTACCAATTATTCCACAAAAATGGATAATTCAGCCAAAGAAAGACTGCAAAAAACAAATCAAAGTTATTGCAGATCTGCTAAAGACAAATACTTGTGTAGTTAATTGTGGAGATCCTGACAGAGAGGGTCAATTGCTCATTGATGAACTGCTGGAATACCAGAAATATTCAGGTACAGTAAAACGGTACTGGTGCAACGCAGTTGATCCCGTATCTATTCAGCGTGCTTTATCTAGTCTTAAATCAAATACTGAATATTCCGGGATGAAAGAATCCGCGCAGGCGCGAGGACGTGCAGACTGGCTTGTAGGCATGAACATGAGCAGAGCTTATACCCTTGCAGCTCATAAACTGATAACAATCGGTAGAGTTCAATCACCAACACTCAAACTTGTAGTTGATCGTGACCGAGAAATTCAACGATTTAGACCGATACCATACTATGTTATTAAGGCTGTATTTGAAGTTCCAAATGGCAAATTTACCGCAGAGATGATCAACGATGAAACAGTTGACGGGCTGGATTCAGAGGGCCGGTTAATCAAAACCGATGCTGTGAAAAAAATTCTAACAGAACTCAATAACCAGCAAAACGCTGAAATTATTGACTATTCAAATGAAAAGAAGGAAGAACGTCCTCCATTAGGTTTAAGTCTGTCTGATGTTCAATCCAAAGCATCGGCAACCTGGGGATATGCAGCGGATGAAGTTCTAGCACTGTGTCAGAGTCTATATGAGAAAAAACTCACAACATACCCTCGCACCGACTGTAACTATCTGCCTGTATCACAATACGATGATGCAAAAGCGGTTTTGTCAGCAGTAAAAAATACTACTCCTGAATTAGCAGACTTTATTAGCAAAGCAGATCTGACTGTTATAACAAAAATCTGGAATGATGCCAAAACCACAGCCCATCACGCAATTATTCCAACAATGTCTGCAGGAGCTAGTGACTCATTAAGCGAAAAAGAAAAGAACATTTATACGCTGGTTGCTAAGTATTACATCGCGCAATTCTATCCTAACTACCAGTATAACCACACTGTAATAAAGGTTAAATTTGAATCACTACCGTACACATTCAAAGCTACCGGCAGAGTTAATTTGCAACCTGGCTGGCGAGAAATACTCAAATCTACATCGAAGGACAAAGAGCAGGATCAACTGCCGCAGCTCCCGGTAACTGCAATAGGTGAACAAGCGCGAAAGATCCAAGCCGGATATATCCAGAAAACCACTACACCGCCTGCTAAATTTACCGAAGGTTCGCTCATTAAAGCGATGGAAAACATCTATAAGTATATTGACGATCCCGAAATGAAAAAACTGCTAAAGGATGGTGATGGCATTGGAACATCGGCCACAAGAGCAGGAATTATCAAAGAGCTGAAAAACAGGAAGTTTTTAGAAACCAGCGGAAAGTTTATTGTTTCCACAGAGCAAGGCCGTTCTATCGTAGATCAGATCCCGACTCAGTTCAAATCTCCCGCTATGACAGCACTGTTTGAGCGCGTGCTTTCACAGATTGAAAACCAAACAGCTAAAGCAGATGATTTTTTAAATCTTGAAATTCAGGAAATTACCAAAGAGATTAACAAGGTTAGAAATTCAAAAATCAAAATCGATGGAATTAAATCAAATGTCAGTCAAATTTACAAATGTATGACTTGCGGTGGAGGTCTAATTCGCAGAAACGGCAAATTTGGATATTTTTGGAGTTGTGAGAACTATCCTAAATGTAAAACATCATATAACGATAACAATGGAAAACCAATCTATAAAAAGTCATGATCCGATTATATGATCAATCATAAATCGGAGGATAATATTATGGAAATTGTTACGTTGCATAAAGTTGACGACAAGTGCATTATTGAAATTGATTTGGTAAAACTTTCCAGCATAAACGGCAATCTTGAAATTCATGTAAATTCAAAAGATTTCAGGGAAAATTCTGATAAATCAATTTTAAAACAGAAACTTGAATCGACTTCTGTTTTAGATGTGATCAATTCTCGAAAGGACGCTGTTTCCAAAAATTACATTAGGATCTCTATCAACGCGGCTAAAGCCATTCTGAAAAACGGAGTGAATACCACTCTCTATGATTTTGTCTCAACTGAAAGTTACAATGTACTCAACAAATACTACTATGGTACAAGAAAACTTTACGTAGGTTGCATCCGAAAAATTTACTCAGATATTGTGGCACTGTACGATCCATCAAATACGGTCCTGCCACCAATTAACCAGATTGACACTCTATTGAAAACAAAATATCTGCAAGTGACAAAGCATAAAACGCATTTCAAATCATTCAAGCATGAGAATTTTGAAACATTGGAGGAATACAGGGAAATAATCAGCACGTTCTTCATTGATGTTATCAATAACAATCCAAAATTGAAAATTAAAATGGTTCCTGAACTTGTTGTTATTTTGATGTGCGTGTGTTTGCGACCTTCCGAAACGTTGAGACTTCTTGTTAAGCTGTATAACAACGACTTCTCAGAAAGTAAAGTTCAGCAGGGTCTAAAAAAAGTGTCTATCAAAACGAAAATTAGTGAATGCTTTGAGGTCCCTATTACTGCTACAGTTCAAAGGGCTTTTTCAGTAGTACGAATGAATTATAAGGTCGATGATGATCAGAAATTTTTTAAATTAGTTAGATCTGTGGCAAGGAATATCAAATATCATTTTGGAGAAAAATTCAGCATAACACTGCATGGATTCCGCTCTCTTTTCAGAGATTCTATACCGTTAATTTATAGCAGTAAAAAACTTAATTTTGATTCGTCAGTTGCAGAGATGTGTCTAGATCATAAAGTTGGCTCGGCTGTAGTACAGGCATACGCTCGTACAAATCTGTTTTCACAAAGGGCTGAAATGGTGGAACATTATGCGCAATTCATCCAGGAATGTCTGGATGAAGCAAGAAAGCAGATAAAGGAGCAACAAAAGCATACAGGGGATCACTGAGTCAATGATTCAATAACACAATCATGCTCTTTGGTTTTTGAATTATAACTAAGTCCTATCATAATGATTTCGTGGTCAGGTTTGTTATTACAATATCTGCTGACATAGTTATTGTCTTTGATTTGCTTAATGGCAACATCTGCACCTGCATCACGTTTAAATTCAATAAGCATAATCGGTAAATCAACATTAGATAGCGGAACATAAACCAAATCAACAAATCCAATTCCTGATTGAACTTCTCTGTAGCACTCGTAATCTGAACCGGTTGACCACATCAGTCCGGCAATCAGGCAAAATACTAAAGCTTCCTCACGGTTATATCCGAGAACTGAAATATAAGTGGAATTATGAATATCCCCGATAATCTGTGAAACAGTTCCAGCATCACAGTTCTTTATTGCATGAAAGAGTTTTTCCGAACGTTCTATTATTGGCAGAGAGTTATACCATGACTGCTTTCTTACTATTGAAGATAAAGCAGATCTAATTTCACGGTTAGGTACAAAAGCTAAACGACAGGTCGATCCATTTCCCTTTTCTTCACAGCCTAAATAACCTAAACATACCAATAATGAAAATAACTGATCTTTGTTTTCTATGGAAACCATATCATTCTGAAAAGTCTCATAATCAAACATTATCTTGGCACCAGCTATCAAATTTAAAATATCATTCTTGATACCGTCAAAGTTCATATTTATAAGTCGTACAACCTCATTATTTGAGGAAGTTCCACTCCAATAACTTTGACATTTGCCATCAAAAATGGCAGAAATTACAGAATTGGGATTATAAATTTCCTTTCCATTAAGTTTATAACCATCATACCAATCTTTTATATCTTTAAGAGATAAGCTACAATTCGACTCACTTACGATCTTTTCCACCTCTGCTTCTGTAAAACCAAGATAATCTTCGTAAGTACCTGGCTTTAACATATTGTATTCCTTAAAATTATTCAGAGCAGATTCAGAATTGTATTTTTTGATTGGAAGTATACCGGTCAAATAAACCAAAGAGAAACACTCAATTCCTTTTGATGCTTTGAAAAGTCCCCTAAGTTTGTCTATATATTTTTTTTGAAGAAGCTCGTCATCGCGAAAATCGCGGTAAATCAAATCCCATTCATCCATGATAAATATAAATTTCATATCCATTTTTTTATGAATGAAGGATAATGCATCAGACAGTCCAATATTCCCTACTCTTTCTTTTTCTAATATAGGCAAGAAATCAGAACGTTCCCTTAATTCTTTGATAACGCTGTATTCAAAATAATCTACAATATCTAAGACATCCTGAATTTTTTCAGACCTTTGTGTATAGGTTTTATATGAGTCATAGACATCATTCATATCCACATATACTACGTCATACTTATTAAGAAAGTTTTCGTAATTGAAATTTTTGTACTTTTTACTCTCATACTCAGTTGCAATTTTCAACTTGGAAAAAACATTTTTACTGTCCATTCCCTTTGAAAAAAAGGATGCCAACATCTGTGCGGTAATAGTTTTACCAAACCTGCGAGGTCTAGTAAAAGCGACTAATTTTTCTTCACCTCCATCAAGCCTTTCTATCATTTCACCAATAAAATTGGTCTTATCAACAAAAGAGCTTTTTCGGCATATTTCGATAAACGAATTTTCACCGTCTGGATTTAAAAAGGTACCGCTCATAATTACTTCTCCACATAAGGCTACAACTGCATTTGTTACTGATTAATATAACATAATTAGTAATATTCTATATAAAAATGAATAATTATCATTCGTCGGATGTGATAAATGTAACCAGTAAGATGATTTTCAGTATTGGTATTAGTTATTGCTGATCCTGAATTATTTAGGATCACATTTAACCAAATAAAAAGGAGAGTTACTCACTCTCCCATTATTTGATTATTTGTAGTAAAAATTTAAATAATTAACAAGTAATTCAGCAAGTAAGCAATAAAACCGATTGAAAACAAGATAACATGTGATTTATAAACGAACATTTTTCGCTTTGTAACGCGCGAAGTTACCCAAATAGTTTTAAATCATGGTAGGATGTAGATCACATTTTTTATTTTAATACTATCGTATAAACACACACCCAATTATAATATACTAGTCAAATAGGCGCTTATCAAGCATTATATCGAGGTACCATGAATAAAGACGAATTATTAGAGATATCTAAAAATTTTTTCGGTTCTGTTTTTCAAGTTGAAAACGTGTCTGAAAAAATCAGGAATCTAACCTATCGCGAAGTTAAAAAAGTTTTTTCAGCTCACGACCCACGTGATCTTGACTGTATAATTTATCCGTACGAAGTTCTTTTTACTTTGATATTTCTAGCATCTTTGGCCGGGTGCAAAACCAAAGATGATATCTTTAATTTTTGGAAATTCAACAAGCAACACCTCGAGAAATTTTTTCCTGAGCTTTATGGTTGTATACCAAGCACCTCAACTATCACAAGAGCGCGTAATTTGATTGCTGCGAATGTTATGCAGGAAAATATGACTGCCATTTTCGGTGAACTCTACAATAAGATCAAGGTAAAGCAGAATGCAATTTCTGCTGCACATACCAATATCGCACAACAATCTTTGGCGATGCGGGATGTCCTCGGTTGTGACGGGCAGGAAATGAAGGCGACCGCAAGACGTTTGCCTAATGATGAAAGACAAACAGCTTTTCAGATTACCTCCATTGTAAGTTATAACACTGGAATGACTTTGGGACAGGTGATCCATCACAAAAAGAATCAGGAAAAAACAGCAATACTGGAACTGTCTGAATCGATTAACATTGAAGGCTCCATCCTCACCTGGGACGCTATCAATACAACTTCTTCACTTATAGATTCTGTAGTTGCCCGCGGTGCTGATGTTTTTGTCAGTCTCAAAAGTAATCAGCCTCATCTTTACGAGGAATGTATTGATGCATACAACGAATACAGCAAAGGAAATAAACTTTACAAATTAGGAGAAAATGCTGCAACCGGTTCGTATTCCTATGTTTCTGGCGGTAAGCACTTTGAGAAATCAATTGTTGTTCTCAAAGCTGACGACTGTATCAGTTCTGATTTACGTGATAAATGGAAATCAATTCAGTCTATTGCTTTCATCCATACCACTACCAATGATCTAACTATAGGCGAAACAAAAACATCATTCCGTGTATATATCAGTTCTATACCTCTTGATCTCGACTTATATCCGAACGAATCCCAGGAAATGATTCAGATTAGTTTAAAACGCTGGTGCGTGGAGACCAATCATTACCACCTTGACAGAGCTTTCGATCAGGACGGAGATAGATACGAAGAAGAGGATGCCGCCTACTGCTCAACCATCATGAGTAAACTGATAATGTCGGTATTCAACTTTGCAAAAAATGCATATAACAACGAGGAGATGCGATACAAAGGAGTTGCTACAACTTCAAATCTTCAGATGATGTGTTTGGACATAAATTTCAGCATGCTGCTGGCGGAATGTTTTTTTGCAAATGATCCTAAGAAACTTGTAAATCATGAATTATCTAGAAAATACAAATTCATGAAAACTCCTGAACCTCCGAAAGAAACGGATAGGGGTAGTAGCTACAATCTGCATCTGCTGAAAGACGATAACTGCGGACTGGCTAATTTCCTCAAAAAGAAGATTAGCAAGAAGAGTTCATAAAAACGGACTGTAATCCTTTACAAGTCATTGAGTATACAGGGAAAGTAAACCAACTGTAGTTTACAGGTTTTGCTCACCCTGAATAGTCTTCAAACCGCTTCTTAAATGGATAATATGTCGCTAAACCAGTCTAATGGGATTTATGCACTGTAGAATTCCGTTCTGAAAAATAATTTAAGGTTTAAAAAAATTAAAGTTTGAACTAGCTCACGCCGCGATCTCGAACTAGAAATTATGTAGTAAAAAAGCGGAGCGGCAAAATAAAGTAACCGGACGGAAAATTCAACCGGAAATTACTTCACCCTCCTGTTCCGGGTGCAGACAGATCGATCAGTGATCAACATATGGGAAAATATTCCTAAAAAGATGGTACATGTCGTACCATGTACAGATCTAAAAAAATCTTCCGCCGGGAAGTCCGAAAAAAGCGATGATCATAATTAATCAGATTGATATTTAAAACAGATCCTCCGGATTTATTTAATTAATCAGAATATTAATCAACAAACGGATATGCCAATTTGATTAATAGAAACAAAAAAAAATTTTTTTCATCATATAGTGCAAAAAAATTTTTTCATTCCATATTTTGTAACAGAAAATAAAAATGAAATTTTTAATTAATCAGAAATAATAATAATTTGAATAAATAAAAAAAACAATTATTAATATTTTCTAATAATAAATTGATTAATTAAAAAAATAATAAAAAATTCCCTGATAAAAAAACAATCGATGTAGAGGCAAAAAATGGATAAAAAAATACTATATTTAGAATCATCCATTACAAACAACACTAAATATAGTAAAACAGGAAAAACTAAAATAGAAAATTATAGCGCTATACTTTTCAACTGGAGTTCAGTGTTGAACTCCTCATTCATTTTATAGAAAGGCATCAGACAGTCATTGTCCACTGTAACCAGATCCATAAAATTATAAGATTTATCTCCGTCCTCCAGGCCTGTACCAAGCACCATGCACAGTGTCTGCACTTCACCCGGCTTCAGGGCAATAACATCCCCGATCATACGTTCCTGAAGATTACCCTCGTGGCAGTTTTTGAAGGAAATCACTGAAAGAACCTCAGCGAATTTAGGACCGCGACTCTTGAGCTGATCTACACATTTTGCATTTTCCACATAATTTATACATCCGCCGCCATAGAATTTAAGTGCGGTTATAGAATTCAGGGCAATCTGAATTTTTTCAAAACCAACATAAGGAAGATCTGCAATGTGTTGAATAATCACATAGAACAGACTCGAGTCATCGACATTTACAGGCACAGTATCTATGTCCCGATCGCACCCGAGCTCCTTGAGACTGTACTGTGACAGGAACAAATTACCGCAGTTTATACTGAGGAGCAGTTTCCTGCGCTCTGGTTCGTAAAACCAGTACCATTCAGCATTTGGTTCTATTCTCATTTTCCACCGTGTCCAATTCTAGCTGTTATAAATATTATTACTAGAACCAATGATAACTTCACCGCCTGATTTATATTTTTTTACATTTTTAATAATGGCGGAACTATCATCAACCAAATATATTTCACTCCATGTGGTTTTCAGAATTCATTCACTGCTTTCGCTTTTTCCGGCAGTAAAATTAATCATCTGATTAATTTTTTTATCGGCAGATGCAATTCAAAAGATATCTTCTCTTTTTTTAGAAAATATAGAACTGATGGGTAATTTTTAATACCTGGAACATCGTGCGTAATAAATTTTTATTATTTTTTTTTCTTGTTGAACATATTATATTTTTAATTATTAAATTAATAAATATCACCAAATAAAAAAAATAGATCACAGATCACGTTTCATTCTCAAAAAAAATTCTCCGGAAAAATAAAAAATTTTAAAAGACAAAATTTTTTTTCAAAAAATTATTTTTTAGAGCAGAATTCAAAATAGTATATATTTTTGTTTATATTATAATCAATTCGATTATTTTATAATCTATTTTCCAGATAAAAAAAATTAATCTCATAATAATCAGAATATTAATCATAAATATTTTTTTAAAGATCCGATCAAAAACGGTTGTCCGGATAAAGATCAAATAATTCACATAATAATTTTTTTTAAACGACAATTCCATTCATTCTTCAAAAAAATGCACTTATGAATAAATTAATCAGATTTGCAGGGTCTGTATAGAAAGATCCCGGACGAATTATCCGTCTCGGATTAATCATTTTTTTATAATGCCGCGAATACTTTTCAGATTTATGATTAATTTTCGGCAGGAGTTCCGTGAGCCGATCTATATTTTTTCATCCGCGCAAAAAAAAAAAGAAAACCGCTAAAAAAAGTCTCCCGCTTCCGGAAGACTTAAATTTGCGTATTCATGGATCCCA
>JAEEGG010024794.1_pt1 | contig 11604 bp, 8 predicted proteins | sample 9134161 | NCBI WGS metagenome assembly JAEEGG01 (sample SAMN16246543, study PRJNA631951) | gut metagenome | biome: gut microbiome; feature: rumen; material: CR-attached | host: Bos | place: Iran: Karaj | collected 2018-10 | reverse complement strand
TTGTGGGGCGTCGAGGAGACGTTGTTGAGGCCCTCGAAGGCCAGTCCGCCGCTCATGCTGCCGTCGCCGATGACGGCCACCACGTGGCGGTCGATGTGCTGCTGCTCTGCGGCAACGGCCATACCCAGCGCCACAGAGATGCTGTTGGAGGCGTGTCCGCAGGTGTTGGTGTCGTATTCGCTCTCCTCGGGCGAAGGGAAGGGACGCAGCCCGTCCATCTTGCGGTTTTCGTGGAAGAGTTCGCGGCGTCCCGTGAGGATTTTGTGTCCGTAGGCCTGATGCCCCACGTCCCAGACGATGCGGTCCTCGGGGGTGTCAAACACATAGTGCAGCGCCACCGTCAGCTCCACCACGCCCAGCGACGAGGCCAGATGTCCGGGGTTGTCGCTGAGTTCCTGTATGAGGAAGGTGCGCAGCTCCCGGCACAGCTGGGGCAGTTGTTCGGGTGTCAGACGTCTGAGGTCTCGGGGGTAGTCTATGCTTTCAAGCAGTTCGAGGGGCTCTTTAGACACGGTTTTCTTTTCTTTTCCCCGCAAAAGTACAAAAAAAGTCCCTACTATGGCCGCGGGAGTGGAGAGTTTTTTGTAAATTTGCCGGAAATACGTCGAAAACTGCGCTCTCCCGATGGATTCCTCTCTGCGATATGTGCTCCTTGGCAGCTGTTTTGCCCAAAATGTGGGGCAGAAGATGTCGGAGGCCGGATGGACGGCCCTGGTGAATCCTTTGGGCACGCTCTACAATCCCGCTTCGCTGCTGCTCACGGTGCGTGCGGCGCTGCAGGAGGGGCCCCTGCCGCTGTTCTTCGACGAAGCGATGCGGGAGTGGCGCTGCTGGTGGGCCAACACCTCGTTTCGCGCTCCGGCTCGCGAGGGTTGCGAGGAGCAGGTGAGGGGAGCACTCTCGCTCCTGCGTGAGGGGCTTTTGAGGGCCGACGTGCTCACGCTGACTTTGGGGACGAATGTGGCCTACACCGTCCTGCCCGAGGGGGCTTCTTCGCCCGTGACGGTTTCCAACTGCCAGCGTCAGCCCGACCGCCTTTTCTCCGAGTGGCGCCTCACGAGGGACGAAACCTCTGTTGCGCTGCTGGAGCTCATCCGCCTGGTTCGGGAGGTGAATCCCCGCTGCCGCACGCTGCTCACCGTGAGCCCCTACCGCTACCGCAAATACGGCCTCCACGGCAACGCGCTCTCCAAGGCGATCCTCCTGACGGCTGTCGAGGCGGTGCAGCAGGCCGAGCCCGACGTGCTCTATTTCCCCGCCTACGAGATTATGGTGGACGAACTTCGTGATTACCGATATTATGCCCCCGACGGGCTTCATCCCGCGCCGGAGGCCATTGACATTATATGGAACAGATTTCAACAATTATCGATTGGCTCAACCCCAATGCCGTAGAAGGTCCGGGAGAAGGCACCGTCGAGCATCTGCTCACGGACTCCCGCAGTCTGGCCTTTCCCGAGACCACGCTCTTTTTTGCCATCCGCACGGCTACGGGCGATGGCCATCGCTACATCCCCGACCTCATCCGTCGCGGTGTGCGTTTCTTCGTGGTGGAGTACTCAATCAGCAATCCCGACCCTTCGGTCACGTTTATCTATGTGCGCAACAGCCTTAAGGCCCTGCAGCGTGTGGCAGCCTGCCATCGGCGCCGCTTCAACATCCCCGTCATCGGCATCACGGGCAGCAACGGCAAGACCACCGTCAAGGAGTTTCTCTACCAGATGCTCTCGCCCGACCGCGTCGTGACGCGCTCGCCGCGCAGCTACAACTCGCAGATCGGTGTGCCTCTGTCCGTCTGGGGCATTCACGAGGGCACGCAGATTGCCATCATCGAGGCCGGCATCTCCAAGCCCGGCGAGATGAAGGCCCTGCACGACATCATCCGCCCCACCATCGGCATCTTCACGGGTCTGGGCCAGGCGCATCAGGAGAATTTCGGCAGCTACGAGGAGAAACGGCAGGAGAAGTTCAAACTCTTTGCCGGCGCCGAACAGGTTTTCCTCATCGGTGACGGTTTCGACGGCGCGCCTTATGATGCCGACCTCGCGCTTTGTGCCAGCGTATGCCGCTATCTGGGTATGAACGAGAAGACCATCAAGGCGCGTGCGGAGAACGTCCGCCGCATGCCGATGCGCATGGAGGTGATGTCGGGCCGCAACGGCTGCGTCCTCGTCAACGACAGCTACAGCAACGACCTGGAGTCGCTCCACACGGCCCTCGACTTTATCAACCGCCGTCCCGAGACGCGCAGCGTCACCAGCGTGCTCATCCTCTCCGACATGGAGCAGACGGGCATGACGCCCCGTCAGATGACCGCTGCCGTGCGCCGTGCCGTCAAGGCCTACGGCATCGACGTCTTCATCGGCATCGGCCCCGTGCTCTCGCAGATGAAGCGCAACAAGGACTTCCAGGTCATCGGCTTCCCCACCACCGAGGACTTCCTCGCCAGCGGTCTGGGCGCCACGCTTCATAACAGCATCGTCTTCATCAAGGGCGCCCGCAGCTACCGCTTCGAGCGCATCACGGCCACCTTCATGGAGAAGGTCCACGAGACGGTGCTCGAGGTCAACCTGCCCGCCGTCGTCGAGAATCTCAACCACTACCGCTCCTTCCTCCGTGTGCCCGAGGGCAACGGCATCTGGCGCACGCCGATCATCTGCATGGTCAAGGCCGACGCCTACGGTGCCGGCGCCGTCGAGGTGGCCAAGACGCTTCAGGATCAGGGCGTTGCCTATCTGGCCGTTGCCGTCGCCGACGAGGGCGCCACGCTGCGCCGTGCGGGCATCACTTCGGGCATCATGGTGATGAATCCCGAGATGTCGAGCTTCGACACGCTCTTCAGGTATCAGCTCGAGCCCGAGGTCTATTCCTTCCGTCTGCTCGACGCCCTCATCGATGCGGCGGAGCGCAACGGCATCACCGATTTCCCCATCCACATCAAGCTCGACACGGGCATGCACCGTCTGGGCTTCGACCCGCTGAAGGACATGCCGGAGCTCATCGCCCGCCTCTCGCGCCAGTCGGCCCTGTTGCCGCGCAGCGTCTTTTCCCATTTCGTGGGCAGCGACAGCGACGGCTTCGACGACTTCTCGCGCGAGCAGTTCCGCCGCTTCACTCTGGGCGCCGACGCTCTTCAGGCCGGCTTCTCCCACCGTATCCTGCGCCACATCTGCAACTCGGCCGGCATCGAGCATTTCCCCGAATATCAGATGGACCTCTGCCGCCTGGGCCTGGGTCTCTACGGCATCGACTCGCGCACTGGCGCCATGCTCTCCTGCGTCTCCACGCTCAAGACCACCATTCTCCAGATCCACGACGTGCCCCGCGAGGAGACCGTGGGCTATTCGCGTCGCGGCGCCCTGGAGCGCGATTCTCGCATCGCCGTTCTGCCCATAGGTTACGCCGACGGCCTCAACCGCCTTTTGGGTTGCGGGCGGGGCTACTGTCTGGTCAACGGTCACAAGGCGCCCTACGTGGGCAACATCTGCATGGACGTGGCGATGATCGACGTCACCGACGTGCCTTGCCAGGAGGGCGACACCGCCGTCATCTTCGGCGAGCAGTTGCCGCCCGGCGTGCTCTCCGATCTCATCGGCACGATCCCCTACGAGATCCTCACTTCGGTGTCCAACCGCGTGAAGCGCGTCTATATTCAGTAGTGCTTTATTCAAAACTGCCTAACACACTCATACACAACATCATTATGTCTGAAGAATTGCATATATCCTCCGGCTCCAAAGAGGAACGTTACGTCGAACTTCTGCCGCAGCTGCGCGCCGTCCTCTCCAGCGAGTGCGACCCCATTGCCAACATGGCCAACATGGCCAGCATGCTCCACGAGACCTTCGGCTTCTGGTGGACGGGTTTCTATCGCGTGATAGACGGCGAGCTGGTGCTCGGCCCCTTCCAGGGTCCTCTGGCCTGCACGCGCATCCGTCGGGGCAAGGGCGTCTGCGGTACGGCTTGGGAGCGCGGCGAGACGGTCGTGGTGCCCGACGTCAACGCCTTTCCCGGCCACATTGCCTGCTCCAGCGAGAGCCGCAGCGAGATTGTGGTGCCCGTGAAGCGGAGTGGGGAGGTGGTGGCTGTCCTGGACATTGACAGCCGCGAGCTCGCGACCTTCGACGAGGTGGACCGTCACTGGCTGGAGGAGGCAGTTATGATGCTATGAGGGCGGTCGTTCAGCGTGTGACGGAGGCGGGTGTGCGCATCGTCGGCGTCGCCGGCATCGACCCGCAGGAGGAGCGCGCCATCGGGGCGGGCTTTCTGGTGCTTCTGGGCGTGTCGGACGACGACACGGAGGAGGACCTCCACTGGCTGGTCAGGAAGATAGCCCAGCTGCGCGTCTTCGACGATGAGGCGGGGGTGATGAACCGCAGCCTCACGGACATCGGGGGCGAGTGTCTGGTGGTGAGTCAGTTCACGCTCTTTGCGAGCTACAAGAAGGGCAACCGCCCCAGCTGGTTCCGTGCCGGCAGCCACGAGCACGCCGTGCCGCTCTACGAGGCCTTTTGCCGGGAGCTGCAGGAGCTCATCGGCCGTGAGGTGAAGACGGGTGTCTTCGGCGCCGAGATGAAGGTGCGCCTGCTCAACGACGGGCCCGTCACCATCTTCATGGACACGAAGAATCGGGAATGACGGAATTATGGAATTACGGAAATTATAAATGAAACATTATTTCCTTTCTCTGATATGTTGCGTTGCGATGGCGATGCCGGCGGCAGCGCAGTCGTGGATATGGTATCCCGGCGATATGGACATCTGGACGGGTAACCGGATCAACAACCTGCGTTCGGAGCGCGGCTCGTTTTACCCCGCCTTTTGGCGCGCCGACAGCCATGAGCAGACGGTGGAATTTGTGAGGACGGTGACGCTGGACGCCCCCGAGGAGATGGAGATACATGTCGAGGGAGACTACGGCGTTCGCATCGACGAGTTGGATTATCTCTTCGGCATGCCCGGGCGCTTCACCGTGCCGGCGGGGCGTCACACGCTGCATATCGCCGTGCACAACAGTGAGGCTGTCCCTGCGTTGTGGTTGAAGGGGCCGTCGGTGGTGAGCGACACCACGTGGACGGTGACCAACTACGCGGAACCCCGCCGGGCCGACACCTGGACGGATCGCGACGGCAGTCCCACGTTTCCGCTTCCCGACCTTCGCCCTTCGTCTTACCGCCTGCCTGTGACGCCCGTGCTTCCCGCAAGCGTACGCCGCGAGGGTCGCGAGCTCTTTGCCGAGTGGCAGCGTGAGGGCATAGGCTATCTGTTATTGGAGGGCGTGCGCGGCAACGGACGCGTCAGCATTTCTTACGGCGAGAGCCCAGACGAAGCCCGTGACAGCGCTCATGCCTATCTTACGGACTGCGTCGTCTTTTCCGCCGACAGCGTCACCGATCTGGCCACGCTGCGCGTCTCTGCCCGCAACGGCTCCGACTACCGTCTTGCCTGCAGCCGGGCCATGCGCTACGTATTGGTGGCGTGCGAGGGCGACGTCACGGTGGAGGGTCTCACGCTGCTTTCCGAGATGAAGGATGTCCGCCTCAGCGGTTCCTTTGAGTGCAGCGACACGCTGCTCAACCGCATCTGGCAGGTCGGAGCCTACACACTGCATCTGACCGACCGCGAGGTGATGATTGAGGGCATCAAGCGCGACCGCTGGATGTGGAGCGGCGACGCCATCCAGTCGTATCTCATGAACTACTATTCCTTCATGGACACGCCCGTCGTGCGCCGCACCGTCTGGGCCTTGCGCGGCAAAGATCCTGTGCGCCAGCACATCAACACCATCCTCGACTACACATTCTTCTGGTTCAACGCCGTCTACGACTACTATCTCTATACGGGCGATGACGCCTTTGTCCGCCGGATCTATCCCCGCATGCAGACGCTGATGGATTACGTGCAAGGCCGTCTCAACGACCGGGGCATGGTGGAGGGCCGTTCCGGTGACTGGGTCTTTGTCGACTGGTCGCCCCGCGACATGTCAAAGGACGGCGAGCTGGCCTTCGAACAGCTCGTCTACATGCGTTCGCTGCAGACGATGCAGCTGTGCGCCGCTCTGACGGGCAACGATGCCGACGCCCTGCGCTACGGCACGCTCTTCGGACGGTTGCGTGGGTGTATTCTGCCAACGTTCTGGGACGAGCGTCGGGGACTGCTGGTCCATCACACGCGCGGCGGCATCCCTCAGCAGGAGGTCACCCGCTATGCCAACATCTTCGCCGTGCTTTACGGGCTGCTGGACGAGCGCCGGTCGGCCTCCGTGCTCGAGCGTGTGCTGCTCAACGACTCCGTGATGGAAATCACGACGCCCTATATGCGCTTCTACGAGCTGGAGGCGCTCTGTGCTTTGGGACGCCAGAGTCAGGTTCTCGATGAGATGCGCGCCTATTGGGGCGGCATGCTCTCTCAGGGCGCTACGACTTTCTGGGAGACCTACGACCCCAAGGAGGGCTATCCCGAGCGTTTGTCGATGTACGGCAAACGCTACGGCAAGTCGCTCTGCCACGCTTGGGGTGCTTCACCTCTCTATCTCCTGGGCAAATATTTCCTTGGTGTCCGCCCCATAAAGCCCGGCTATGCGGAGTGGGAGTGCCGTCCCTGCCTCGGCGACCTCAAGTGGATGAAGGGCGATGTGCCCACGCCTCACGGCAGAATACATGTCGAGATGACGCGCAAGAGCGTCACCGTGGAGGCTGAGGGCTGCGGCCCCGGCCGCCTCATCCTCGGCGACAAAGAGGTCGCTGTCCATCCCGGCGAGCGAATCACCGTCAGACGTCAGTAGAAGACAACGTTCTCCACGTGGTTGCCCACGTACATGGGGATGTAGTCGCCGGTGGCGTACCAGGCGGGCTTGCCCTTCATCTTGTCATACAGCCTGCGTCCGTTGATCTTGAGGCCCTCGAAGGTGATGTCTTTCACCTTGCGCTCCTCGCTGTAGCCGTTGATGACGGAGAGGCAGGGTTGCGTGCCGTTGTATCGGATGTTCCTGAAGCGCACGCCTTCGATGCCGCGTCCGGGCGCCGTGCAGTATTTCTGGTTGTAGCCGATCTTGACCTGCAGCAGGCTGCCCTGGTGGATCTGTTCCACGCGGATGTTCTCGAAGGTGACGTTGCGCACCAGGTTGTTGTCGCCGCAGTTGATGGCCATGCAGCCCTGATAGTCCACCTGAGGCTCGCTCTGGCAGAGTATGTCGATGTTCTCATAGCGCAGATTCTCTATGGTGTCGCCGCGCTCCGAGTTGCCGTGGATGCCGATGAAGATGGGGTGCGCCACGTCGGCCCACAGTGTGGCGTTGCGCATGGTCACGTTGCGGCAGTTGCCCGAGAAGCCCTTGCGCGTGGCGTAGGCTGTGGTGCAGTCGTCCGAGTTGCGGCAGAACACGCGTTCGTAGAGCACGTTCTGCGAGGCGAAGACGTTCAGGCCGTCTCCCCATCCGGGGTGGGAGATGCTCTTCACTTCGCGCAGCGTCACGCCGTCCGAACCGCCCACGGGGCAGGTGTTCACCGTCAGCCCGTCGATGAGCACGCGCTGCGAGCGGTGCACGTGGCAGCCTTCGTAGCCGCTTCTGGGGCGGGCGATGCCGCGTCCCAGGATCTGCACGTCGTGTGCATCCTCGATGGCGAAGGTGCCGGTGAAGTAGGCCCCGGGAGCCAGATAGACCGTCGTGTTCGAGGCCACGCGGAGGGTGTCCTGAGTGTAGAGGCCCGGTGCGTAGTACGTGAAGCGGCGTCCTTCGGCCTTGGCCTGCCGCTCGGCCTCCTCTTTGGCGATGACGGGCTTCGAGGTGAAGAGCAACAGGTTGTTCGTGATGTCGCCGTCGAACTCCACGCTGAGGTTTTCCGGCTGGAAGAGCAGGAACTGCACCGTTGAGTCGTTCTGCTGGTTGGCGATCACGCCTCTGTAGTCGGGTCGCACGCGCACGTTCCTGTATTTTTTGTTTTTCGTCACCACGCGCACCTTCACGCTGCCCGTGAAGTCAAACCAGGCGTAGCTGATCTCGCTCTGGCGGTGTTTGCTGTCTCCTGCGGGGGCGTTCACCTTCGCCATGTAGGTGTCGATCTTCGTCCATTCCTTGCTGCCCAGCGCCTGCACGTACACGTCGTAGTCGTGCTTGAGCGGCGCGCCTTCGGGGGCGGGGTAGGCGAAGAGCCGGTGCAGACGCACGCCCTCCTTCACGCCCTTCACGTCGAAGCGGTCGGCCTCCGGGTCGCGTATGATCTCGCCCCGACGCTCCGCTTTGCGTTGCAGCTCGAGGAGCTTCTTCGTGTAGGGCATCTTCAGGCCCTTCACCGTCGTGTAGTGCTTGTAGGCCGCATCATAGATGCAGCGGATGCGTCCGCGCTGCATCGCTCCGGGTTCCGTCCAGTCGCAGTAGAGCCCCGTGCAGTCCTGCCAGGTCTCGAAGGGCACGTCGTGCCCCAGATTGTAGCGGGCCGTGTATTCCAGCCCCTTCATCAGCCTGTTGTCCAGCGCGCCCCAGAGGTCGTCGCCCTGCGTCCAAGCCATCTCGCAGATGTCACACAGCGCTCCGAGTCCCAGCTGCACGTGCGCCTGGTCGCGCCCCGTCTCCTGACACTGTCCCGTCTGGCCGATGTAGCGGGGCAGCGCTCCGTTGTCGTTGGCGTTGAGGTGGTAGTCGATGGCGGCCCGGTAGAGCGCGCTGTCTTCCAGGAAGATGGCGCAGGCCATGCGGCAGCGGTTCACGATGGCGCCCCAGTTGCCGTTGGCGTAGGGGCTGTCGGCCTCAAACTGCTCCATCAGCGGCAGGATGGCGCGCCGTATCATCGCCGTCCACTCGGGCTTCTGATGTGCTTTTGCCTCCGTCATGGCCCTCACCAGCCAGTAGGCCTGTATGGTGCACAGCGGCGCGTCGTGTCCGTCGAAGCGCTGCAGCGTCGTGGCGTAGGCGTTGATGATCTCCAGCGCTTTGTCCGTCTCTCCCGTGCGGGCGCAGTCCCATGCCGTGTGCATGTCGCGTTCGCTGCCGCCTTTCGTGGCTCGGTGTTCGCCGTCGCGGGCCACCACCTCGTAGGGTCCGGCCATCTTGTAGGTCGTCTGTGCCTGCACGTCGGCCGCATTCATTGCAAAACCGCTTGCCGCAAGCAGCAGGGAGAGAACAATTCGCTTCATTTCAAGTTGTCGTTATAAAGGGTTTATGGCTATAACTGACTGCAAGACCGGCTTAGTAAGCGAAGCAGGCGCGAACCCGGTATTGTACGCCCCTCTCGTTCTGGCGGGCGCCGCCATCCTCGGAGAAGAAGGAGGCATTGCCGTAGTTTTGGCATGTGCTGGACCAATAGTCGCCTCCATCGAGCCCGTAAGCAGTGTTCATGGCATTGCGCTTCGCTTGGTCGTCGGCGCCGCTTTGGGCGTCGCGCATGTTCGTCCACTGCCGCACGCCCGGCATGAACCAATGAGCCGGCAGAGAACCGCCACCGGGTATCGTTGCGCTGTAGTTCCAGGCGAAGTGTGCTGCGGGACTCTCTCCATAGCCGCCATAATAGCTATCCAGCTCCTTGGTGTTGCCATAGCCGTTCAGTTCATCATACAGACCGTAAACATAATTATTGTCACCCCAGGCCAGTACGCCCTCTGGTACGTCGGCAGAGGCAATGACCAGGATGCGGCTGTAGGGCACACTAGCATCCACATCGGAGGTGGACACATAGGCCACATAGCCTATCTTGGTGCCGCTGACACTTTCGGCAATGGCGCCCTCACTGCTAACCTCCCAACCTATGTAGCTGGAGCAGTCAGCACCGCTGTTTATCAGTAACTTCAGCTCTGAAAGGTTGGATGCCTGGGCCGGCAGCTCCGCCATTCTCCAGGCGACGTTATAGCCGTGACTCGCTTCGTAGGTCTTGCCGGTCAATGTCTTTGTGTAGTATTTCGTGCCGGTGGAGGCGGTCACTTCGATGTTCCCTTCAACTACGCTGTGCATCGCCACATAAATGGGGCCGTCGGCTGGCGTGCGCTCAACGGTGTAGAAATGAGAATTCGGAAGGAGCGAAAGAACATTGAGAGTCAGTCGCGTGATGTCTTTGGTGATGTCTTGGGTGCCGTCGCTGTTCTTCAGCGTGATGGCCAGGATGGGCAGTCGGTTCTCCAGGGTGAGCTCGGGCAGCACCAGGTCCGTCATCTTTCCGCTGCAGGTGGCCAGGTCGCAGTTGGCGGCGACATACGACAGCGTGCCGTCCTGTGTGTCGAGCGCTGAATAGTTGATGTTGTAAAAGTCATCGGCCATTGAGGCAGGGTAAACGTAAGTGACATCACACGTCGTCTGTGGATCACGCAGCGAGAAGGTGAACTTTGCCGTCTTGCCGCCATTGGCGATGTCGTCTTCTGTCAGGGGGTTGCTCACGGCCATAACGCCGGCCCCAAGTATATTTTCCGCATATTGAAGCGCCATCTTCTCGCCCACAGCGAAGGTCTTCACGCCTTCGGGAGTCAGTGCTTTGGTCTGTGCGCCTCTGTTGACGGTGGTGGTGAGCACCACGATGTTGTCTTCCTTGGCGGTCTGTTCGGCGGCGGTCTGCGGTGCGCTCTCGGTGATGTCGTTGTCGGTGGCGCAGCCGCTCATCAGGGCGCCCGCCAATGCGAGGGCGGCGATGCCCAAGTATTTCATTGTCTTCATTGTTTCGTTCGTTTCAGCGGGTTAATCACTCTTCAACTTCGTCCGTCCAGTCGTAGTCCTTCAAGTCGGCCTCGCCCGGGACAGTCTCACTGCCGCTAAGCAGTTGATTCTCTACTAGCAACGTGCTTACCCTCATTGCCGGCTTTTGATACGTTTTCTTCATCATTTTCTATGATCTATTTATATAATCGGCTACAAAACTACTGCAATTTATTGAAAATTAAAGCGCCTTGTCCGTAAATTTTTATTCAATGTATCATTTTTGTCACTATGTGCATCATTTTTTGCATTCCCACCACAAAAAAGCCCCGCCGGGTGGCAGGGCTAATTAGTTTCAGCATTCAGCCTTCAGACATCAGCCTTCAGACATATTTGCTTTTGGCTTACGGCTGATAGGTGTAGGGACTCTCGGCGATACCGTCTGCATACACCGTGCCGCCGATGGTCACGGTGCCGCAACTGGCCGTTGCACCGTTGCCTGCGCCGATGCTCTTAGCACCCTCGCCGCCACGACGGGCTGTTACTTTGGTGACGGTGTTGGCGATGGTGATGGTGCCGCAGGCGGACGGGACGGAGTCTCCATTCCTACTTTGGGCAGAGCCGATGCCGGCTGCGCCCGGTCCGCCAGTGGCGGTGATGGTGCCGCCGTTGATGGTGATGTCCTTGCAGGATGCCCATGTGCCTGCGCCGATGCCTGCGCCGCCGCTGGGACCGCCGTTGGCGGTGATGGTGCCGCTATTGATCACGATGTAGCCGCAGTCAGCAACTTTTGAGCCGCCGATGCCGGCGCCCTCGCCGTGGCCGGTGGCTGTCAGTGAGCCGTCACCCTGAATGGTGAGTGTGGTGGTTGCGTTACCGTTAAAAATGCCGGGATAATCTGCACCGAGACCCTTGACGACATTTGTGCCTTTCAGGATGATGGTGGCGTTACCCAGGCAGTCGATGCCGGGATAGTTGCCCGACAATGT
>JAEEGG010024793.1_pt1 | contig 11605 bp, 4 predicted proteins | sample 9134161 | NCBI WGS metagenome assembly JAEEGG01 (sample SAMN16246543, study PRJNA631951) | gut metagenome | biome: gut microbiome; feature: rumen; material: CR-attached | host: Bos | place: Iran: Karaj | collected 2018-10 | reverse complement strand
TCACAAGAGCCTCAAGTCCAATAAATCCGCCCCCAATGACCTCGTGGCGATCCTTGTGGCTGCCCATCGGGTTCTTGCTATCATTCAGGTGGATTGCGTACAAGCGCTTCAAACCTATGACCTTGTCAAACGATTCAAGTACATCGTCCAGATGATTCACGATATCGTAACCGCCATCAAAGACATGGCAAGTGTCCAGACAAACGCCAACCTTCTCATCAAGTTCTACGCGGTCTATAATCGCACGCAATTCCTCAAATGTACGGCCGACTTCAGAGCCCTTCCCCGCCATCGTTTCCAACAGCACCTTGGTCTTTAAATCCTTGTGCAAAATGTTGTTCAAATGCTGCGAAATCAAATCAATTCCGACCTCAACACCTTGCTTTACATGGCTACCGGGATGGAAGTTGTACATGGCATGCGGAAAATGATCCATGCGGAACAAGTCGTCCTTCATCACATCCTGGGCGTACTGTCTCAGCGACGGATCTGCGGCACAGGCATTCAGCGTGTAAGGTGCATGCGCTAAAATCGGAGCAAATCCATGAGCGTCCATAAACGCATTCAAAGCTTCGGCATCGGCCTTGTCAAACGGCTTTGCGGCTCCGCCACGCGGATTACGCGTAAAGAACTGGAACGTATCGGCACCGATGGAGAGGGCGGTCTCGCCCATCGCCAAGAAGCCGCCTGTAGAGGATAAATGACATCCAATATGCATAGCTAGAAATCGTAATTGACGGAAAGCGCCCCGTAAATGTCTCTATAATCCTCGGATTCATTATCCGGGCGATAGTTAAGGAACATGCCCCAAGAGCATTCCATGCTAAGCTTTTCGGTCAGCTGGAACTTCAAACCTGCAGAGAGGTCCAAATCCATTTCCATTTCGTCAACATCTTGGCCATCTTCTTCACGGCTCATAAAGTTCTGGCGAATGTTTCCATGCAACATAAGATCAAGGAATCCGGGATTCAGCTTAATTGTGGCATTGTCCATGAGGCTCCATTCAAATTCACTCATGTCATTGCGGTTATAGAGTCTGAACCTGGGCGTCACAGCAACTGTGTTACGGACCCAATCCAAAGTCGTCGTAAGGGAAATCGGATAGCGGGCATCAAAATAGTCGCCACCATGGAAGTAGTAGCCAAGAATCCCATAAGTTGCATCGGAGAAATCAAAGCCATCCAGCAAGTCATCCTGGTTGAACTTCGACCAGTCCGTACGATAAGTCCAGACGCCACCAACCTTCAGCACGTTTTTCGGGAACCTGAATGTTGCAGCAAGTTCAACCGTATGCTTGAGCAGTCGTTCTTCGAACTGCGTCGCCAGATATTCCTCATCCTGCAAGTCGGCATACTTAGCCCAACGCGCGGAATCAATCTTGAGCGTATCATCATCAGTTATAACGTCGACGGTCGGCTTACCCTTTCGACGGTCAAACCAGGAATCCGAATAAATTCCCGACGAGGCAAAATAATTGCCGTGGAGTCTCAGCGGCGTGCTGCGAGTACGGTAATCGAGCGTATAGCGAGCAACAACCTCAACGGAATCACGTACCTTGAAAGTATTCTTCAAGTCAAAGTCATGAATGTAAAGCGTTCTCGATGCATCCTGTTCATGATTCTTGAGCCAATCGTCATCTGCACCCGGCAAAAGCCCCAGTTTAGAACCTTCGGCAAAGCCAAATACGTTATACGCATCACCATGGCCAGAAGCGTTTTCAATATTCAATTCATAGCCAAAATGCAGCTTCCAGAAATCCTGGATATCCTGGTCAAGTTTAGCTCCCAACTGGCGGGAATTCTGCAACAAGTCCGGTGAGCCAGCGCTATAATAGTTGCGGCCAACAAAGCGGAAATACGCATCGAGACTCGTCGAATTTTTCTTCCAGTTATACGCACCCGACAAGGCTAGGTTCTGTGCAGTCCATTCACCAGGATCGTCATCCTTTTGGTCACGATAGTTTTTCAAGGCTGTTGCAGCTTCTTTCAAGATGCGCTTAAGCTCGACACGCATATCTTCAACGGACATATCCGTATTGTCGCCAAAAAGGAGTTCCAGTTCTTCGCGGCCCATACGGTTCACCAGCGAAGAATTGTTCATCAAGCGGCGCAACTGCGCAAAGCGGGAGACATCGAGACCAGCCTCTTCAAACACGGCATTCACAGCACGGTGTGCCACGACATTCACCGTATCGGCCCCACCAAAGCCAAGCTGGACATTGTAAGAGCCACGGCCACCAAGAACCTTGCCATTGACTTCGCCAAAGAACGTCTTCGAAGAGAACATCGGATTGGACAAGTTTACGTTACCCACAAAACCATCACGTACATACGGCTCTTCCAGATAATCCTTGCTACCAATAAAACCGACAGTCGCATTCACATTTTTAGAGGCGTTCCAGAGGAGCTTGCCGCCAATAACCATCTTTTGAGCTTCGGCTTCATCAAGACCAATATACTTGTTGTACTGATCCGGGTCTTTTTCGCCAGGCAACTTCGGCGCAGTGTTTTCACCGCCAAAAACGCTAAAAACGAGCAACGGCGATTCAGACTTGCTTGGGTTCAGCTTAAAGTCATAGCCCGCACCAAAAACATCGACGCCACCTAAATACAGGTCACCTTCAGAGACATAGAAATCGCCCAATATGAATTTTTGGAACCGATCTTCGTACGAGACCTGTACAAACTTGGGATCAAAATGATTCCACTCATCATGGGAAACATCCATCGTGAATTCGATCTTTTGACCAAGCGGCGATTCAATCTGGACAAACGCATTCCACGCCCCATAAAAACCGGGCACCTGGAAATAGTTCCTATACTTTTTGCCGGGGAAAATCGAATCACTGCCGTTTACAAAAACTTCGTTCGATTCATTTTTTTCGGTCACAACGGAATGATATCCAAATTCAGCCCCGACAGAGCCGTTTACGGTCCAGGACGATTCAGAAGGAGTCGTATTAGCAGAATCAGGAGCAGACTGAGCTAAAGCAGGAATAGCAGCAACAGTTGCTAAAGCAAGTCCTCTAAAAATCATTTACTCACCTCATAAACCTTGGTCGTCTTGACAGCATAGCCGCTCTTGTGAATCACTTCGATATCAAAGCGGTTCTTATGTCCACGCTTCAATTCTACAGGAATCTGGTAGTCCAAGTTTTGGATTTGAGACAAACGTTCCTGCAAAATCACCTTTCCATTCTGACGGACTGTAACTTTATTCAAGAAACTCGGGTCGTATTCCGGAACGCGAATCTGGAACTGCAAAGTCTGCATAATGATATCTTCGACTCCCGGAGGTGCCGGCGGAATCGGGAGATATTCATGCTTGTTGCCAAAAACCTTGACGGAGAAAGGCTTCATCGGGTAGCAGCCCAAGGTCTTTTTCACGCTATTACGGCCTGCATCATTTTCAACAACAAATTCATATTCATGAACGCCACTGCGCAAAGCAAGGCGTTTCGGCATATTGCGCTTTACGCTGACTTCAGAAACCGGAGTACCGTCCATCACGGCAGACACACGGGCTTCGGTCCCCTTCTGCACATCAGATACCGTAACGTTAGCCACACAGCGCAAGGAATCGTAAGAGGAATACTTAATCTGCGGGACCTTCAGCTTCACTTGTTCTTCGGCCTGTTCAGCAACCTGGGCAGAAGCGGCGCTTGCCTGAGCAGCACTTGCCGAAAGAGATTCCTGATAAGCAACATCAGCCTTTTCTGCAGCAGCCTTCAAATCTTCCAGGGACAAAGAAGAATCCGCAATAAGTTCGTTCAAAATCTTGGCAAAGCCAATATCCCCCGAAGACTTCAGCTTCAGGACTGCGAATTGCCCCCTACCAATAACAGTTTCACCTTCTGCAATGTCGAGCGAATCACCCGAAACCGTATCGGCAACCCAAAGTTTCCCGTTCTTCAAGCCGGCAAAAACAGTCGTGTTGTTGCCACCAATAACGCCTGCAGTACCGCGAATCGATGCAGCAGCCGTACCCGCATGGAAATTTACTCTGTTCTTATTCCTTTCGACATCAAAACCCATGTAGCCTTTTTGAATGGCCGTCTTGATTCTAAAGAAACCATCTTCATCTTTTTCGATAAGGGTATCGATACGGACTACAGATTTCTCTGCAATCGTAATCACGCTGTTGTCGCCATTTAGCTGCAATTCGATGGCACCGCCATCTCCAGTCCTAAAACAGTCCTTGCTATCTATTTTGCCACGGGAAACAGGTTTCCATTCTGCATCGTCGGCACAGTTCCCTTTACTCTTATCTGCTTGCGGTACAACAGTTCGAATATTACCCACTTTTTCAGCCGAAACACTCGCAGGTACAATCATCGCGAGCAACAAACACGGCAAAGACAGATGCTTAAACATAGGACCTCTCTAATTGCTTATTCTTACAATAAATTTACTTTTTTTGGATGAAATTAGTGCAAGATTTTAAGGAAGTTGAGCGAAAACACACATCAACCGCCAGCAAGCTTTACGGTGTATCCCTTTTTCTCGAGTTCGGCCTTGAGCACGTTACGCTTGTCACCCTGGATTTCGATATTGAAGTCCTTGACGGAACCACCGACACCGCACTTTTGCTTTAATGAACGGGCCAGATCCTTGAGGTCGTCTTCGTCCATCGGCACGCCCGATACAACGCTTGCCATTTTTCCGCCACCAAGGCGCTTGAGCATAATGCGGACAACGCCATCACCCTGCGGACGGCTGGCCTTGGGCTTTTCTTCTTTTATTCGGCCTACGCCGCTTGCAAAGACTAAAGTAGAACGTTCTTCGACGCCCATGTGGAACCTCTCTTTTGGAGGAAAGATAAAAAAATCCCGGTCGGAGACCGGGATTCGATTCTTAATGTTTTATGACTTAGTCTTCATCGTCCGAAGAAGATTTCTTTTTGGAATTCTTCTTGCTTTCTTTCTTCGGCGATTCAGCAGCCCTTTCGTTTCCGCGAAGCGTCGGACGGCGGTAGCCAAAGCGAGTCATCATTTCGTCGGTAGACTTCAGCACGTCGCCAATCTTAGACTTTTCGGTTATCGGCGGAACTGCGCAACGGAGCTTGGAGCGGAGTTCAACTTCGGTCTTCACGATAAACGGACCAGTACCATAGAGACGGCCATTTGCATCTCTCAATTCACCGTTCAAATCCGGCTTCATTTCGAAGAAGAACTTCGCGAGACCAGCCTTGTCTACATAATCCGGATCATCGATCTTCTGTTCGAAGCGATACTTGTCGACAAACTGACCGCTCGTCGTGAAGAACCAAAGCGTCACACGAGCCTTTGTGGAGTAGAGGTTCGCCTTGCTGTAGTCCTTGCTCTTGCCCAAGGATTCACGGAATTCTGCCGAGCAGTATTCCTCGATGTATTCCTTGACCGTAACCTTCTTACTATCCTTGGCATCCACACCATCGAGCGGAATCATATCGCCGTTGATGATGATATCATCCAAAGTAGCAAGACCGCCAACAGCGCTCACAAGCGGCAACTTCATATCAATCTTGACTGTCGGACCGATATGACCCTTATAACCCGAGTACGGTTCTTCGCCAGAGCCCTTCTTGGTTTCGCCACTAAAGCCCTTGAGAACTTCCTTTTCCTTCTGGGTCGTCGGATTCAAGATGCTAACAGCATAAGTCTGATCCTTCTCAGGAGGATTATCTGCGTAGTACTTGTTCACAGAGTCAATCGAAACGATAATCATCGGTTTTTCGAGGTCGATATCGACATCCTTAGCCTTCTTCATCATCACATCGACCGTAGCGACAGTTTCGTTACCGGCCTTGTCGCGATAAACACGCTTGATGGTGTTCACGCCCTTGTTAAGGCTCTGGAAGTTCAAGGTATCCTGCTTGACGCAGTTATCCATATCGCCATCGACGGCAATGCACCAGTCCACATCGACATAGTTGGCATAGAGCACGGCGTCCTTCTTCGGGGACATAATGACAACCTTCGGGGCAACCTTGTCGAGCACCATGAACACGGACCTGTCAGCAGAGTTGCCAAACTTGTTGGTGTAGGTGTAGGTCACGAGATAGCCTCTGTCACCTTCGTCGTTAGCAACAATCTTGCCCTTTTCGTCAATGACGTAAGAAACTGTGGCCTTGTTGCCTTCGACACCCTGAGCGTCGTAAGTCACCGTAAATGCGCCAACACCAGTCTTCAGGTCAACAACCTTCTTTTCGTCATCCTTGCTAGAAGAGCTCTTCGGGACATCGACCATCAGGTTACCTTCGGAGTCGCCGTACAGGATTTCGCCAGATTCGGCATCGGCCTTGTAAGAGACGACCACGTCCTTGCCCTTCACGACCGTAACCGTGGAGACTTCGATAACAGCAACATCCTTCTTCTTACCATTGGAGCCAACAACCGGGACCTTAATCACTTCGCCCTTGTCATCGACATAGTAAGAAATGGTAACGGTATCGCCATTGACAACCTTTTCGTAAGAGACCTTCGTCTTGTCGCCATTAATCGGCATTTCCGTAGTCTTACTCGGATTCTTGTCGAGCGACGGCTGAGCCTTCGAAATATCTACAAGCGTCTTGACCACACTGTTCGGCATAGCGACAGTATCCAAGACAACATCGACATTGAAGGATTCTTCGAATTCGCAACCCGTGACAGTATCCTTCACAGTGACTCTGACATCCTTGTTGTTCTTGTTCACGTAGATCGAAGAGTCCTTCTTATCGACGCCTTCAACAATCGTGTAGATATTGTCGGCTTCGACCTTCGTCTTCTTGGCATCGACATCGACAACAGGGGCTGCTGTACTATAGCACACGATAACAGTATCAGCACCAGCAATATCCTTACTCGGGTTCTTATACGACCTAATAACAGGGCGACAACCTTCATTCTTCAGAATTTCGGTATCGGACTTCGTTTTGCCATCCTGTTTCCATTCCACAAGGAGTTCGCTTACATTCGTGTAAACCGTATCCGGGTTGAGGTAGACAGAATTACCAGCCTCAACACGAGTAATCTCGACCTTAGTCTTTTCGATGACGTTACCGACCTTGATAGTAATATCCGTCGTATCGTTGAACTCACCGTCGGTGACATAGACCTTAACGACATAGATAGAATCGCTTTCGTAATCAAGTTCATCCTTCAAAACGATGTCGCCATTCGGTTCGATATCGAATGTCTTGTCTTCTTTGACAGGATAGAACTTCAAGTCACTAAACTTCTTGTTCTTTGTATCCGGATCCTTAGCTTCGACAGGTCCCTTCGTGGTACCCGGCTTGGAATCTTCCGGGAACTTGAATTCCTGCGGAGTGATTCTCGGAGCTTCGTTCACGTCAATGACGTTAATGACGATATCCTTTTTCGTGGTCAAGTTTTCCGCCACAGACTTGACACTCACCTTGATGGTGAACTCCTTCATCTCTTCATAATCAATCTTGGCACCCGGGAGCACCTTGATTTCACCAGTCGAGTACACCGTCACATACGGATTGTCTTGTGCAAGCGAGAACACTAAATCGGTATCGCCATCCGGGTCCGTAGCTTCGAGGAAACCAATAGAAGTTCCACCTTCCGAATTTTCTTCAACTTCGAATTCCGTACTTGTGATTATCGGGAATTCAGGCTTATCCTTAAGCGTAATCGAAATCATCGCCGAAGTCGTCAACTTCGGATACTTTTTAGAATCCTTATCCGAAAGGGATATTTCCAATTCAAACGAATGACGCTTTTCTGTTTCAAAGTCAAAGTCGCGCTTCGTCTGAATCCAGCCATCCTTGGTAATCGTGAACAGAGCTGTATCACCGCCAATCGGAGCAAACACATCCTGAATAAAGGCCTTGGAAGTATCTATATCGCTAGGATAGATTCGACCAATAGGATAGTTCGCACCCATATTTTCATAGAACGAGAACGACGGCGTGCTAGAAATAACAGGCATTTCGTTCACATCGACAATGTTAATCGTCTTTGCGACATAGGCCGTCAACTGTGCAGAATCAACCACAGCTACATGAATTTTGTGAGTATGCTGAATCACTTCATAATTCAGCCTATCACCATTTTTCACAATAAGGCAAAGCTTATACTTGGAGCCATCTTTCTTGAGTTTTGCACCAAACAAACGATCCGCATCGGTATCGCCCTCATCCGTCACGTAAGGAATAAGTTTTGCCACCTGGCCTTTATCTTCATCCTTGACTTCGTAACAAGCAATTTCCATACCTGTCGGCGAATTCTTATCGATTGTATTTTCTTCGACATCGTAACCCTTCTTGCCATCATCGATAATCTCCGGAGGATCCGGATCGTTAATGAGATTGATAGTCACAAGGGTCTTAGCCTGACCATTTTCAAAATCATTTCGTCCAATCGTTTTACCGTATTCTTTACCATTATCCGTAGCAGTAGCCCAGACAATGTATTGTTTTTTCGTTTCGTAATTCACAGTTTTCTTGAGAGTAATCTTACCCTCAGAATCAATCTTGAAGTAATCCGCATCGCCCTTTTCATCGTAATCCGAGAGAGCATACTTAAGCACACTCCAAGTGTCTTCATCATCGGCAACGACAGAGCCTACAAATTCACCCTTAGGTGCATTTTCATGAATTTCAAAGACATATTCTTTTTGTTCGTATGTCGGGACATCGTTCACATCGTTAATCATGATGGTCAAATCCACAGCCGTTGAGAGCGTAGGATCATCGCCATCTGTAGCCACTACACGGACATAGTATTCATTCTTTACTTCGTAGTTCAAGCTGTTATCCGCAGCAACCTTGATTGTTCCGTCCTTGTCAATCGTGAACGCCTTGTAATCATTGGCGGCCACATCACTAGCTTCAAGTGTATACAACGGCATAGCACAAGTTGCCTTATGGCTACCCTTACAATCATCATCCGTAGCCACGACAACGCCGACCTTTGCGCCCTTCTTGGAATTTTCATCGACATTCATGGCCGGAGGAGGATCCGGCAACACAGGAGGTTCAGGCTTATTCTTAAGAGTAACTGTTACAGGAACAGTCTTTGTATGCTTTTTATCTGTTACAACAACGTCAAAATGATATACAGGCGTCGTTTCGTAATCATACTTAACGTTACTAATGGTAGAGATTTCACCTGAACTGATATCGATATCAAACATGGCGGCATCGCCATTTTCAATTGAAAAATACAAAGTACTATACTTAGGTGTATAAACATCTGGATCGTCAGCTTCTGCTTTACCAAGTATAGTAGCTTCCTTTACATTTTCAGCAATTTCAAAGCAATATCCACCATCAACACAATCTTCGGGCAGATTGATGAACTTCGGTTCTTCGTTTACGTCATTAACGCGAAGCACAGTCTCCTTGGTAGTTGGATTGTCGCTACCATCAACAATTTTCAAAGTGACATTGAAAAGAGCCCCATTTTTAGATTCCTTGTAGAGTTTTTCGTAATCCAAATTCGCTTTAGTCTTAATGGCAAACGTTGTCAAATGAGTAGCCGGGTCCGTTTTGCCTTGCGGAACCACTTCAAACAGTTTTGCGGCATCAGTTCCATCCTTACCCGTGATGGTAATCTTCAAATTGTCAACATCGTCAGCGTCATCGTCATAGACAACGATATAATCACCATCCAATTCTGTATCCTTCGATACATTTTCATTAATTTCATAAAGATCGGAAAGAACCTCAAACCTAGAAGGCTTATTGACATCTGCAATCTTAATGATGACCTCAACAGTCGTAGAAAGAGGCGGATTCTCTTTATCTAGTGCTCGGTCTGATATTCTGACATTAAATTTGTAGAATTCATGTTCATTGAAGTTGAGTTCTTCATCTTCCTTAAGCGTAATTTCGCCCGAATTCTGGTCAATTTCAAACGGCAAATCAGCACCATCAACAATGGCAAAATTCAGCTTATTAAATTTAAGCGGATGCGGATGCAAAGCATCCTTGCAAGCCGCTTCTGGCGTTGTAGAGCAGGAATCCGGGTCTGTTGCCCAAAGAACACCCACAGATCCACCACCAGCGAGGCTTTCTTTTACGCCTTCAAAAACAGTATCACGGCTAACAGGGCGTTCATTGACGTCTGTAACGACAAGAGTCCTATCAATGATGAAATCATTTGATGGACCTTTAGTATGAACTGTAACCCGCACCGAGTATTTATTGTTCGGGTATAATTCCTCATAATCAAGGTATTTAGTGCTATTTATAATGATACGGCCATTTTCTTCATCGATTCCAAAGATATCCGCACCTATTTTCGAAGGTTTTCCATCCTGCAAGACACTACCAATTTCATAGTATTCAATATCACCGCGAGAAACACCGGCATCAGTAAGCATCTTGTCAGTAATTGCATCAACTTCATCATTCCTTGCCTTATCTTCCCTGACAGCCACTTCACCTTTGGCTACCACAACATTCTTCGGTTCATCGATATTTTCAATCTTTACAGTAACTTCAACATCCTTGGAAAAACCAACATCAGAAACCGTAACAAGGAATGTATATGAGTGCTGAGCACCAACTCCATCATACTCAAATTCAGCAGCGGAGGCTGTCTTAATATATCCCTGATTGTCTACAACAAAGTTCTTAGCATCCTTAGCATTACTACCAGTATTGTTCGTCGAAATTTTATAGGTAAGCTTGCTAAAGGTAGTACTGCGCTTATCCTCATCGACAGCTTTAACCTTGCCATTTCCATCAGCACATACACCTTCTTTGTGTTTTTGGTCACAAACAAAGCTCGCTCCAGAAGAGTGTTCCAGCAAATAGAACGTTCCACCAGTTGCCGTAAACGGCTCATTAACATCGAGAACAGAAATCTTTGTTTTCTTGGTCACGGTGCTCTTGCCATCTTTAATGGTAAGAGTCACATCATACTTAGCATCTCCTGTGCTAGCATTTTCTGCGCTCTGCTTGTAAAGAGCTTCGTAGTCCAGCAAGGATTTGTTCTTTACAAGAATCGAAATCGTTCTATAGCCCTTATCGTCAATAGCTGTTTGTTTCAGGTAGAAGATGTCTGCCAAAGTTTTATTCTTCAACTTGGTGGTGATAGAATCAGCACCAGTCAAAGCTCCCGACAAAGTCAAAGTCAAAGTTTCAAACGATCCAGAAATCTTGTCATTATCAAAAATCTTGAAAGTACCAACAACAGCATCAACAGCAGAGTTTTCATTGATAGAATATTCCTTGATATCGCTAGGAATCGGTTTTTCATTCACATCCTTGAGGTTGACCGTGATATTTGCCGAAACCGTATATTCGCCATCAGAAGCCGTCACCTTGAATGTCCAAGTCGATTTAGTTTCGTAATCCAGAACACTGCCGTCCTTAACGACAAGCATATTGTTCTCTTTTCCATTTTTGGGAGTTACAAAATTAAACGGAACATCAGAAGGCAGTGAATATGTCAAGTTGTCACCATCAGGGTCACTCGCTTTTGTGAAAAGACCGACTTCCGTATTGACAGGCCAGTCGCTACCATCCGGTTGTTTTTCATACATTTCGAAAGTCTGTTCTGAAATAGTCGGCTTATCATTAACGTTCTTGATCTTAACAACAATCTTAAACCTATCCTAAGTCAGTGGACCAGCATTGGTAACACTAGCATTCTTTTCGGTTTTAGCAT
>JAEEGG010024792.1_pt1 | contig 11605 bp, 5 predicted proteins | sample 9134161 | NCBI WGS metagenome assembly JAEEGG01 (sample SAMN16246543, study PRJNA631951) | gut metagenome | biome: gut microbiome; feature: rumen; material: CR-attached | host: Bos | place: Iran: Karaj | collected 2018-10 | reverse complement strand
TTCAATGGCATCCCCTTCAGCCAAAACGGCCATTTTGCCCACGATATTGCCGCCGGCCTCCCGGACAAGCTCTTCCATCGCCCGAAGGCTCTCTCCTGTGGAGATCACGTCGTCGACGATGACGATCCGCTTGCCGCGCATTTTTTCCGCATCGGCGCTGTCGATGATCAGGGTCTGCACCTCTGCTGTGGTGATGCTGCGTACCTCAACTTTAAAAACGCCGCTCATATACGCCTTTGCCTTCTTACGGGCCAGGAGATAGGGAATGCCACTCTGCCGGCTCATTTCGTAGATCAGCGGAATGGCTTTGGCTTCCGGGGCAATGATGTAATCGCACTCCGGCATGCGCTTCAGCAGTTCGGCGGCTGCGTGGATCGTCAGCTCCACATCCCCGAACATGACAAAAGCGCCGATCGAGAGCTGATCGTTTACGGGAAGAACGGGAAGATCTCTTTCCAGGCCGGCAATATTCATTCGATAGACAGGCATGCTGTTTCCTTCTTTCTTTTCGGTACTGTTTCCGTTTCTTTTATGATTATATCAAGCAAAAACGTATTCTTCAATCTCTTTCGGGCAGATTAATCGTGAATCCATATCCGGAAAGGAACGGTAAGAATGACGGAACTGGAACGGGTGGACGCCTGGTGGCGGGCGGCGAACTATCTCACCGCGGCACAACTGTATCTGCTTGACAATCCTCTTCTCCGGCGGGAGCTGCGCAGGGATGACATCAAAAGAAAGATCGTAGGGCACTGGGGTACCTGTCCCGGGCAGAATTTTATCTACGCACACCTGACCAGCCTCATCCGAAGACACAGGCTGAACATGATCTATATCTGCGGTCCCGGACACGGAGGCGCAGCTTTGGCGGCAAATGTCTGGTTGGAGGGCACCTACTCCGAGTTATATCCGGATGTCAGTCCGGATGAAGAGGGGCTGCGCAGACTCGTACGACAATTCTCTTTTCCCGGCGGGATCCAGAGCCATGCGGCTCCGGAGCTGCCGGGCTCCATCAACGAAGGCGGCGAACTCGGCTACAGTCTGGCGCATGCCTTCGGCGCCGTGCTGGATGATCCCGGGCTGATCGCCGCCTGTGTCATCGGAGACGGCGAAGCGGAGACCGGCCCTTTAGCCGCAGCCTGGCAGTGCAGCCGTTTTCTGGATCCGGAGCATGACGGCAGGGTCCTCCCCATCCTGCACCTGAATGGATATAAGATCGCCAATCCCACGGTGCTGGCCCGGATCCCCCGGGATGATCTGAAGAAGTATCTGGAAGGCTGCGGATGGACTCCGCTGTTCGTGGACGTGGGCAGTGCCCTCGCCGCCCCCTCTCTGCCTCTGGAGCACGCCGCAATGGCAAAAGCACTGGAGATCTGCCTCCGGCTTCTGAAACGGGGGAAGTATCCGGTGCTGGTGCTCCGCTCACCCAAGGGGTGGACAGGCCCGTCAGATACCGTGGACAGCTTTCGAAGCCACCAGGTTCCCTTGGACGTCCTGGCCGAGGATGGGCCGGAAAAACTCGCCGCCTGGCTGAACAGCTACGGTCCGCATGAACTGTTCGACCCGAGCGGCGCGCCGAATGAAGAGATCCGCGCCCTGGCCCCATCCGGAGATCTGCGCATGGGGGCCAACCCCAGGGCAAACGGAGGCAGGCTGCTGCGAACCCTGCGTCTGCCGGACTGGCGCGAATACGTTTTCCCGGTGGAGGAACACGGGGAGCAGGACGCCGGCGACATGGGCGTTCTGGCTCCCTATGTGTCGGATGTGATGCGGCTCAACCGGGATGCGAAAAACTTCCGGATATTCAGTCCGGACGAAGCAATGTCCAACCGCCTGGGAGATGTGTTCCGGGAAACGGGCAGGCGCTGGATCCTGCCTCGAATGCCCGGAGATGAATTCTTGTCCCGGGACGGCCGTGTTATGGATTCCCTGTTATCCGAACATCTCTGCCAGGGCTGGCTGGAAGGCTATCTTCTCACCGGACGGCACGGGGTGTTCTGCAGCTATGAAGCCTTTATCCGCATTGTTGACTCCATGGTCTCTCAGCACGCGAAATGGCTGAAAGCCTGCCGGGAAATCCCCTGGCGGCAAAGCATTTCCTCCTTGAACTATCTCCTGGCGTCCAACGTCTGGCAGCAGGATCACAATGGTTTCACGCACCAGGATCCCGGTTTTCTGGATCATCTGGCCAACAAAAAGGCGGATGTGGTGCGCCTCTATCTTCCTCCGGACGCAAACTGTCTTCTTTCCTGCTTCGATCACTGCATCCGCAGCCGCAACTATGTGAACGTGATCGTCGCATCCAAACACCCCCGCCCGCAATGGCTCAGCCGGGATGAGGCCGCAGCCCACTGCGCCCAGGGCCTCGGGATCTGGCGCTGGGCTTCCAGCGACGGGGGATGCGAACCCGATCTTGTTATGGCCTGCTGCGGAGAGACGCCGACCCTGGAAACCCTGGCCGCGGTGACCATTCTGCGCGAAGCCTTTCCGGACCTGCGTCTGCGGGTGGTGAATGTGGTGGATCTGATGCGGCTTCAGCCCGCCAGGGAACACCCCCACGGGCTGGAGGACCAGGATTATGAAGCGATATTCACCCGAGACAAACCGATCCTCTTTGCCTTCCATGGTTATGCCAAGCTTGTGCATGAACTCACTTACCGTCGGAGAAATCCGCTGCTCCATGTCCGGGGCTACAAAGAGGAGGGCACCATTACAACGCCTTTCGATATGCGGGTGCAAAATGATCTGGATCGTTTCCATCTGGTCATGGATGCGGTCAAACTGATCCCGGAACTGAACAACCGGGGCGCGTTTCTCATCCAGGAAATGAAGAACAAGCTCCGGGCACACATGGATCACATCCGCAGATACGGAGAAGATCTCCCGGAGGTCCGTGATTGGCGCTGGCCCGGCAAGCCGCCGCACAGCTGAATCCCTCGCCTTCCTTGCGGACGTTTCCCCGTTGTGATATACTTTTCCCGTATTCGACTGATCATCGTGCCTGTTCGCCCAGTCGAGGGAGGCATTATCACTATGTATACCTGGATTTTTGAACGAGCCGTCTGTCCGTACCCCATTGACGGTCGCCTTTACCGCAGCTGCCTGATCCGCAGGCCTGCGCTGCTTCTGTATTTTTTCCCCAGACTCCTGGGTCTTCTCCTGAGCCTGTTCAGCAGCAAGCTCGGTTCGACCCTTCGCTGGAGCTTCCTTCGCCGTGTCCAGCCGCAGGACACCGCACGCTTCTGGAAGCGGCAGGCAAAACGGCTTCCCGCGCTGCCCGCAGCCTCCGGGCAGGTTTGGCTCACCCGTCTGCCGGAGGCGGCGGTGGCTCCACTGGCCGAATTGGCAGGGGCAAAACTGTACTCCGGCGGGACATGGAGCGAGCTCGCCCGTCAGGCAGACCTTCGGGCAGGACAGCGTTTCGCGGATGCCTGGCCTCCCTGTATCCGCAGGCGGGCAAAGGTGACCTATGTGCTGGGTCGGCGGATGATCCCGAAAGTTTCGGAGTATCTGCTTCGAAAACTGCTGCGGATCCTGTTTACGTTTTTTGCCCTGGTCATCATGGGAATCGGTATCGGTCTTTTGAGCCTGTATTTCGCAGCGGGCGATTATAAACTGGAAATGGTAAAGACCTATTTTGCCGTTCCCCTCATCCCCCTGCTGAACATCCTTCCCGTTATCACTCTTCTTTTTCTTCTGTACCTTCTGTTCAATCGGGCCCATCTGGCCCTTCTCTTCACCGGGATCCTGGTCCTGGGCTTTTCCCTGGCAAACTATTTCAAACTCTCCCTGCGCAACGACCCTCTGTTTTTCAGCGATCTGGCCTATGCCTCAGAAGGCGGCGGCATGGTCATTGCCCGATACGGCCTTTCTTTGAACTGGAAGATGGCCGCTGCCGCGGGGGTCTGCATCCTGGCGGTCATCTTTGCGTTTTTCTTCATCCGCGGCAGGCTGCGTTCTCCGCGCCTGCGATGCTTCCTGTTTTTGCTGCTCGCTTTGTTTTCCGTATGGGGCTGCAGGAATTACTACTTCAGCCAGGCGGTCTATGAATCCACCTCCAATAACGTTCTTGTCTCGCCCTGGTCCGCAACCGGCCAGTTTGTTTCCCGGGGATTCGTCTATCCTTTCCTCAGGAGCATCCAGGACGCAAAACGCTCCGAACCGGAAGGATACAGCGCGGACGCTGCCCGAACGATCCTGAATGCTTATTCGGACACGGATATCCCGGAGAGCAAAAAGGTACATATCGTGTCTCTGATGCTGGAGGCATACAACGATTTTTCCAAGTTCGGCGTCCCAAAACTGAGGGATTTCGTTTACGCTCCCATGCATGAACTGGAGTCCAGAAGCTATCACGGCGAACTGATCACCAACATCTTCGCCGGCGGAACGGTGGATACGGAGTGGAGCTTTCTGACGGGGTTTTCCGAAGCTTCGGATTTCCGGGCAGACTGCAACTCCTACGTCCGCTATCTGAAGTCTCAGGGATACTATGCCGAAGGCGGTCATCCCTGTTACGACTGGTTCTATAACCGGGGCAACGTCAACCGCTACCTCGGATTTGATGAATATTATTTCTACGAAAACAAATACGGAGCCGTAAACGGCTCCATCATCCGGGACGACCTGTTCATTCCGGATCTCTACGATATGCTCATGGAACATCTGGACTCTTCCGACGATCCCTATTTCAGCTTCAGCGTCACCTATCAGAATCACGGCCCATATGATGCGGATACCTATTGGTACGATTCACAGCCCGTTGTGAATGCAGGGTATACGGAAGCGGAATACAATATCCTTCGCAATTATTTCGCCGGGGTCGCCAACACGGGGAAGAATGTGGCGGAGCTGGCAGACAAGCTGGATGCGTTGGACGAGCCGGTGGTTCTGATCGTATTCGGAGATCATAACCCCTGGATGGGAAACGGCAACAGCATCTACCAGAGGCTGGGGGTGAATTTCGATTTCCGTACGACAGAGGGCTTCTGCAACTATTACTGCACGCCTTATATCATTCATGCCAACGATGCGGCAAGGGATGCTCTGGGTTTTGATTTCGTCGGCGAAGGGCCGAAGATCAGTCCCTGTTTTCTGATGAATCTGTTTTTCCGGCTGGCCGGTCTGGAAGGAAATCGATACATGCAGGTTGCAAATGAAATGATGGACGCTTCTCCCCTGGTGCATACCTATGAACTGTACTGGCAGAACAATGCCGTGACGGAAGCGCCGAGCGAGAAGATCCGGGAAGTCCTTCGCCGATTCCGCATCGCGCAGTATTACTGGCGCTGGACCGCTCCTGGAAAAACCCGATAGCATTTGCCTGCAAGAAGACACAAAAGGCGCTGCACTGAGGCCATGCCGCATGGCCGCCGGTGCAGCGCCTTTTGTCAGGATCGACTCCCGTTTTCAGTCAGTCATCATTTTGGCGGAGCACCCGCCGTCTGCGTCCGAACAGACGGCGGATTTCACGCCGTGCAAGAGGTGCAAGAGGATGGAGGTAACTTATGGAGGAATTATTCCAAAAAGCGGAGCCGCATTCCGCTTCAGGAAGCAGAAATAATAAAGAACGGATGCCTCATTCCAAAAAAGGAAATTGAAGCATCCGTTATTCATGCAATCAATCCACGAGTGGACCGCTCGTGTTAACCCGCAGCATAAACTGCGAAACATACACTCGTAAGTCTTCTGACTCGCGATAGGGAGAAGAAACTCTCCTGCGCCCGATTCCTACCTTCCCAGGAAGATTCCCAGTGGCTGGCTTTCGCCCAGACTTTACGCCTTCGGATCGGTCTCACGCTTACAGCGTCGGCAACGCGGGGCTTTGCACCCCATTCCATCTACATCAGGACCTGATCAAACTGATCATACGGCCAAGATGACAAGTGCATTTAATTGTCGCTTGAACTGTGCCTATCATAGCATACCAGAATGTATTTGTCTATAGGTAAATGCATAGAATCTGAAAACAATTCTCGATTTTCCTATGCATCTCTACCGATAAACAAGACACTCAGTATCGGAAGCTGCCCCGATAGACCATCACCGCGTCTCCTGTCAGGGTCACGCCCGCATCGTCGTAGACCACCATCAGATCTCCGCCGCGCACTTTGACGGTCACGGTCTCCCCTTTCTCGCACAAGCCGTTTTCCACAGCCGCGATCACCGCAGCGCAGGCGCCGGTGCCGCATGCGTTGGTTTCCCCGTTTCCCCGTTCATAAACGCGCATTTTCAGCATATTTCGATTCACGACCCGGACGAACTCCGTATTCACCCGCTGGGGGAATATCTCGCCGTGCTCAAACAGCGGGCCAACCGTCTCAACCGGAAATCGGTCCACCCGTTCCACGAAGACGACGCAATGGGGGTTCCCCAGAGACAGGCAGCTGATGCTGTACCTGCCGTCGGCGATCTTCACCGGTCGGTCCAGGATCTGATCTCCCGGAAGATCCACGGGGATCAGAGCGGGACGGAACTCCGGCATGCCCATCTTCACCGTGACCAGGCTCACCTCTTCCCCGCTGGTATAGAGGCGCAGTTCCTTTACTCCGGCTGAGGTCTCGATCCGCATCTCTTTTTTTCTGACGCGGCCGCTGTCATACAGATACTTCCCAACGCAGCGGATCGCGTTCCCGCCCATGCCGCCGTCCGTGCCATCCCGGTTATAGATGCGCATACGGGCGTCCGCCACCTGGCTGGGGCCGATGAGCACGATCCCATACCCGCCGATGCCCCGGTTCCGATCACAGAGGCTCACGCTCAGGGATTCCGGACAGGATATCCCCTCCTCCGGCTCCTCGATAAAGATATAGTCGTCGCCCGTAGCCTGCATCTTGGCAAATTCCAGCGTCTGGCGAGCCGAACGCATATGGCTGATATCCACCAATTCCGTATTCTGCTGATTGAACCGGCCGGCGATCATGTCCGCCAGAGCATTTGCCGTATCCAGCGATGTGAAGCAGGGTATGGACCGAAGCAGCGCCCGCCGGTGGAGCGCGATATAATCCTCCACCGTGTCATCCATCAGTGCGCCGGTGTACACGATACAGTTGATCCATCCGCTGTCCAGCAGGTCGAAAACGTGGTCGCTCTCCCGGATGCTCTTTACCGTTTCCACGTCGATCCCCAGCTTGGTGATTTCCTCAGCCGTTTCCGGGGTAGCGTAAATGCGGAAATGCAGATCGTCCAGCTTTTTGGCCAGAGAGACGATCTCCGGCAGATCGTGACTGTCCACGCTCACCAGTACGCCCGGTTCCTGGTCGGTGCCCGGCTGCAGGGTCATCCCTGCGGAGGTCAGCCCCTTGAACAGCGCTTCCGGCAGCGTCCTGGCGATCCCCAGGACCTCGCCGGTGGACTTCATCTCCGGACCGAGGTAGGAGTTTACATCCGTCAGCTTTTCAAAAGAGAACACAGGCACCTTTACGGCGCAGTAGGGGGGCGGATTCAGCAGTCCGGGCTCATAACCCAGGTCCTTCAGCTTCGCGCCCAGCATCACCCGGGAAGCCACATCCACCATAGGCAGACCGGTGACCTTGCTGATGTAAGGCACGGTACGGGAAGCCCGGGGATTGACCTCGATCACGTAAAGACGGTTCCGGTAGATCAGGTACTGGATATTGACCAGGCCCTTTGTCCCCAAAGAGAGAGCCAGCTTCCGGGAACATTCTACGATCTCCTCTGTCATCATGTCGTTCAGATTGTAGGGGGGGTACACTGCGATGGAATCGCCGCTGTGTACGCCTGCCCGCTCGATATGCTCCATGATGCCGGGGATCAGGATATCCGTACCGTCGGAGATCACATCGACCTCCAGTTCGGTCCCCTCCATATACTTGTCCACCAGAACCGGGTTTTCGATCCCCTGAGCCAGAATGCGCTCCATATAACGTCGGGCATCCGCTGCGTTATGGATGATCTGCATGTTCTGGCCGCCGATCACATAGGAGGGACGAAGCAGCACCGGATAACCCAGCTCCTCCGCCGCCGCCAGGGCCTCGCCCAGGGTGTTCACGCCCTTGCCCTTGGGACGGGAGATCCCCAGTTTTTCCAACAGCTGGTCGAAGCGCTCCCGGTCCTCTGCCAGGTCGATGCCCGAGGCGGAGGTCCCCAGGATGGTGATCCCCTGCTTATCCAGGAATTCCGTCAGAGCGATGGCCGTCTGTCCGCCGAAGGCTACCACGACCCCCACCGGCTGCTCCACCCGGATGATCTGCATCACATCCTCCGGTGTCAGCGGCTCGAAATACAGCCGGTCTGCGGTATCATAGTCCGTAGAGACCGTTTCCGGGTTATTGTTCACGATCACCACGTCATACCCCATCTTCTGGAGGGTCCAGACGCAGTGTACGGAGGAATAATCGAATTCAATGCCCTGTCCGATACGGATGGGGCCGGATCCCAGGACCATCACGACGGGCTTTCCGGACCGGCGGAAGCTTCTGGATTCGCAGACTTCGTCCGCCGTCGCATAGAAATAGGGCGTCTCCGCGTCCATTTCCGCGCCGCAGGTATCCACCATCTTGTATGCCGCCCGGAATTCCGGCAGTTCCCGGGCTCCGGATATACGCCGGATGGCCGCATCCGTATAGCCCAGCCGTTTTCCTTCCCGGTAAAGCGCCGGAGTCAGTCCCTGCTCAAGGGCTGCCTCATACTCGGCGAGACGGCGGATGCTCCGCAGGAACAGCAGGTCGATCCGGGTGATCTCATTGATTCTTTCCAGGCTGATCCCCTTCCGGATCGCTTCATATACGGTGAAGAGACGGCGATCATCGCATTTCTTCAGCCGTTCCTCCACCGGTTCATTCGTCAGCGGTTCCGCCCGAAGGGTGTCCAGATGGATCTCCGCTCCCCGCACCGCCTTCATGAGCGCCATCTCGAAACTGCTGCCGATGGCCATGACCTCGCCCGTCGCCTTCATCTGCGTACCCAGCTTATGGGATGCGCCGGGGAATTTGTCAAAGGGCCATTTGGGGAACTTCACCACGATGTAGTCGATGGTAGGTTCAAAGCATGCGCAGGTTTTTCCGGTGATGTCATTGGGGATCTCATCCAGCGTGTAGCCCAGGGCCAGCTTCGTGGTGATCTTGGCGATGGGGTACCCCGTGGCCTTGGATGCCAGAGCCGAGGAACGGGATACCCGGGGATTCACCTCGATCACGGCATATTCCATACTATCGGGATCCAGGGCAAACTGACAGTTGCATCCGCCCACGATCTCCAGAGCGGAGATGATATTGAGCGCAGCGCTGCGGAGCATCTGGAACTCCTTGTTGGCCAGCGTAAGGGTGGGGGCGACGACGATGCTGTCCCCGGTATGCACGCCAACCGGGTCCACGTTCTCCATGCTGCAGACGGCGATCACGTTGCCCGCGCTGTCCCGCATGGTTTCAAACTCGATTTCCTTCCACCCGTAGATATACTTTTCCACCAGGATCTGGGTAATGGGAGAAGCGTCCAGGCCGGTCTGCGCCACGACGCGCAGTTCCATCTCCGAATAAGCCACGCCGCCGCCCGATCCGCCCAGGGTGAAGGCCGGCCGTATGATCACCGGATATCCGATCCGTGATGCGATACGAAGGGCGGCATCCAGATCATTGGCGATGTCGGAAGGGATCACCGGCTCGCCGATGGCTTCCATGGTCTCTTTGAAGAGCTTGCGGTCCTCCGCTTTATCGATGGCTTCCGCATTCGTTCCGATCAACCGGACGCCGTGAGACTGCAGAAACCCCTCCGCATTGAGCTGCATCGCCAGGGTAAGGCCCGTCTGCCCGCCCAGGCCGGCCAGAAGACTGTCCGGTTTTTCCTTCTCGATGATCCGTTTGACAGAGGCGGTGGTGAGAGGCTCCAGATAGATCTCATCGGCAAGGGCTTTATCCGTCATGATGGTGGCGGGATTGGAATTAACCAGCACCACGCTGACTCCTTCGCTTTTCAGCACCCGGCAGGCCTGGGCGCCGGCATAATCGAACTCCGCCGCCTGCCCGATCACGATCGGGCCGGATCCGATCACCAGCACCTTTTTGATGCTTTTATCCCTCGGCATGCTTTTCGCCTCCCATCAGCGCGCAGAAACGGTCGAACAGGAACGCCGTATCCGCAGGTCCCGCGCAGGCCTCCGGATGAAACTGGACGGAGAACGCCCGAGCCTCCGGGTAGTCCACACCTTCACAGGTCTTGTCGTTTGCCTGGATATAGCGCACCACGCCGTTCTTCAGGCTTTCGGAAACCACGGCATATCCGTGATTCTGGCTGGTGATATAGGTCCTTCCCCCTGCCAGGTCGCGGACGGGCTGATTTGCGCCCCGATGACCGTATTTCAGCTTCACTGTCTCTCCGCCCTGGGAGAGAGCCATGAGCTGGTGTCCCAAACAGATACCGAACATGGGAATCTGACCGAACAACTTCCGCAGTTCGGCGATCGGCCCCGCATTTTCAGCCGGATCTCCTGGGCCGTTGGAGAGCATCACGCCGTCATAGTTTCCAGCCAGGATCCGCTCTGCCGGAGTGTCATAGGGATACCGTTCAACGGTGCAGCCTCTTTTGCAGAGCTCACGGAGGATATTTCTTTTCTCCCCGTAATCCAGCAGGGCAACGCGGAACCGCTCTTCGCCCACCGCAGGATAGGTTTCCTCCTCGGGGGTAGATACGCAGGCTACCGCATCGATGATCCGGAAAGCTTTGACCGCCTCCAGGGACTCCGGCGGGGTATCGCAAAGAATGGCGTTCATCACCCCGTGCTCCCGGATGATCCGGGTGATCTCCCGGGTGTCCACCCCGGAGATCCCGGGCACGCCCCGTTCCTTGAGAAATTCGTCCACCGTGCCTTCCGAGCGGAAATTGGACGGCTCATTGCAGAGGTCCCGGACCACATAGCCCCGTACCTGACAGTTGCCCTCAAAATCTGCGGGGATGATCCCGTAGTTGCCGATGGATGGGAAGGTCTGAAGCACGATCTGTCCGTAATAACTGGGATCCGTCAGGGTCTCGATATAGCCGCACATGCCGGTGGTGAAAACGAGTTCTCCCACCCGCTCCGCATCGGCGCCGAACGCCCGACCTTCAAAAACCTGTCCGTCCTCCAGGATCAGATATCTTTTCTTCATACTGCCTCAGCTCCTGCAAGGGTGGCCGCCATCACCGCCTTGATGGTATGCATCCGGTTTTCCGCCTCCCGGAACACAACGGACTGCGGCCCCTCAAAGACCTCGTTGGTCACCTCCATGCTGTCCCGATGGAAACGCTCGCACATTTCCCTGCCGATCGTCGTTTTCTTGTCATGATAGGCAGGCAGACAATGCATGAATACGGCGGTTTCGGGGGCCATATCCATCAGCGTCTTGTTCACCTGATAAGCGCCGAGGATCTTGATCCTCTCTTCCCAAACCTCGGTCGGCTCCCCCATGGAGACCCAGATATCCGTATAGATCGCGTCCGCTTCCTTTACCGCCTCTTTGGGATCGGTAACGAAGCGCAGGGTGGCGCCGGTCTCTTCAGCGATCTCCCTGCACTGCGCCTGCAGCTCCGGCGCGGGAAAATACCCCTCCGGCGCGCAGGCGGTGAAATGCATGCCCATTTTTGCGCAGCCCACCATCAGAGAGTTACCCAT
>JAEEGG010024790.1_pt1 | contig 11605 bp, 10 predicted proteins | sample 9134161 | NCBI WGS metagenome assembly JAEEGG01 (sample SAMN16246543, study PRJNA631951) | gut metagenome | biome: gut microbiome; feature: rumen; material: CR-attached | host: Bos | place: Iran: Karaj | collected 2018-10 | reverse complement strand
ATACGCTCAATGCTCTGGTAAGTGGAGAATACCACCAACATTCCTTTGCGTTTATCATGCTGCAAGGCATAAAGCTGTTGCTTGATTTGTTCCACGCTGGTTGAGGCTGGGAATGCAAGTTCCTCTACGGTGGTGATATTGGTGTCGTCATCCTTGGTATGGGTACTGCTTACTTCGCTATCGGAGCAGATACACATCGGGCGAATGGGCTGTTGTGCATCGAAGCTCCATTCCCGAAGCGTTTGTCCAAGCAGGGCGATACTGGGGACGAGGAATAACACTTTGCCATTGTTGGTCAACGCCTCGGCGATACGAAGTGAGGTGAATGTCTTTCCTGTGCCACAAGCCATAATGAGTTTGCCACGGTCGTGCTCCTGATAATACCGCAAAGCCTCATCAAGTGCATCTTTTTGATGGTCGAGCAGATGTTTGTGCTTGGTAATGGCTTTTGTGCCGCTGATGCCTTTGTCAAGTTCCTCCCAATCGACAGGCATTTCCGCCAATTCGGCCAGGTGAAGCACACTTGCTGGAATAGCCTGACCGCTGAAACTATCGGCAGCATGTGAAGTGAAGCCGCCATCAGTGGTATCTATCCACAATCGGAAACTGAAGTAATGGAGGTTGTCCTCATCGTCTTTGAATGAGCGTGATGAGGTGGCAAGGAATGTATCCACTGCTTCTTTGTCAATCTTGGCTTGGGCACGATAACATTTGCATTGGATTGCCCAATAATGGTTATCATTGGTTTGCGCCACAAGGTCGATGCCCGTGTCGTGCAGCGAAATGCTTTGGCGGAAGGGAAACTCACTCCACAACCACACCTGTTGCAACTCGTTGCAATAGGGCGGAATGGTGCGGAGCATAGCCTGCATAAGGCGTTCAAATCTTTTGCCTTTGTCGGCTTCGGAGTGCGATTGATTGCGGTAGCGGTTGATAACGTTCTCGAAATGGCTCATGATGTATCTCGGTTTTAGCGTTTCGCCTTCCCGTTACAACACAAAAAAGAATCCGTGAACTTCTGTCGTGTACGGAGGTTCTCGACTACCTACTATCACAAACAAGAAAGCCCACGGATGTTCCGTGAGCATTTCTGCCTTCTCGCGTGATAGTATAGAAATTGTCGAGATTTCCGTACACCTTGAAAAGCAAAAACGCTTTATATCAATATGTTATATAATCAGTTGTATCTCTATTTATTTGCACTTTTGGGGTTGATGGGTGCAAAGATAGGAAAAATAAAGATTGAAGAATAAAGTTTACAAAAAACCATAGTTTTCAGAGCATAGGATGAGATGCCTAGCTTTTCTACTATCGAATTACAGCCTCTTATTTATCAACAGCAATCATATATTATCAATAGTTCGTTAAATTATGAACAACTACGCAGCGTCAGCGACACCATAATATAAGATTTCTTTGAAATCGTTGGTATTTTATAGCTTGTTCGGTAGTTTGCCTGACAGCACTGAAAACTGTGAATCATCATTGCGTTGTGGACCAGCGTCTTGACATTGGCTTTTAAAAGACAGAAGAAGCATTTGTAACGATGGGCATTTGCCCAAATATGAGCAACTTTTCGAAAAAAAAACTTCAAATCTACTGCACGTTTGAAAAAATGCAGTAATATTATTTCTCTTCCCAATACCTATCATACAGACCTTTCAACCGTACAATAATCACGGCCATCACATTGGCAAATGAAAGCGATTCCTTCCACTGGATCTTTTTCAAGAACACTTCCCAGCGCTTCAGGCGCACTTCATCGGTGCAAAAGTCATCATTGAATAGTTGCAGATTCGTGTTATACGCCAACTCACGATTGTCGAAGGTGACTTTAATGGCCTCGTACAGCATTTCGTCGTCAAGTTCCTTGGTGGTGAGAATCTGGTAGCAATCGAAGAAGTCCTTCATGCGGCTGTTGTTGACATCGCGCTCCACCATGGCGTGGAACTTCTCAGCTACAATAGTCTCTAGCGAATAGGCTTGGATGTTGATGCTGGGGACATCCTGAAGCAATAAGGGGAAATCAACTATAACGGGTCCTGGAGTCACTACATCGCCGAATCCAATATCCATCGACATGGGATAGACGATGGTATCCATCTTTGCAGTGACAAAAAAACGAGACCCAGGATAATCTTTTTCGACAGTAATCGGCTCTGAACGAAGTCCATCAACATCGAAAGCGACACCGTCTTCCAAGCATTCGATACTCAATATTTCACGAAAGACCTTTTCCAAATGCTCACGGTCACGACTGATGCGCTGAGCCATGAAGTCGATGTCGATGGTGGGTCGGGTTTCCAAACCGTTGAGCGCATAGAGCAGTGAACCGCCCTTCAAAAGAAAGTTTTCGCGATAAGGGCTTACCGACACACGGTATAACAGACGCTCATTGAAATAACGAGCCAACAGATACATATATTTGTAGCCTGATGAACTCATCAGATTGAGCAACCTGGTCTTGACCGACTTACCGTAGTTCTTTATAGGTTTCGTCATTCTATTGCAATTTCAAGGTAGTTATTCATCACTTTTGTTAGTCGCAGCTTTTGCGCATATTCGGAAAGACGGCTGAGGTTGCGTTCCTTCAGGCGGGCATAGCTTCGGATTACTTCGGCACACACATCCAGTCCAACTTTATTGCGGTATTTCACGGCATCGCATACACTCCGCTCCAAATCGGTCATGCGCACCTGAAAACCAGAAATCTCTTTTTGCACGATGCCAAACTCCAGGTTTTCTTTCTTCCAATAATAGAGGTTGATAGGCAATTCCTCGGGAAGCACCATCTTTCGCTTGGCTTCGATGGCGATACAAAAGGCTGGCGGAACTGTAGTACAAAGCTGATGATGCATCCATGCAGTGTAGAGACACACGATGCCACCAGGCACGATGCGCTCTACATCGATCATTGTGTTGAGCATGGCAGATGGCTCGGCATACACGCCATGCCGCAGTCGCACTATGTCACCTTTACTGACCGCTCTGCGCAGTCGCTCATACTCTGCCCTCCCCTCCAAATCCTTTGTGGAGATGACACCTCCTTTAGATGCTATTTGTTCAGAGACTGTTTCCATATACAAGCATTTTTCGGTTGCAAAGGTAGTGTTTTTTCCTTTATTTCGTTACTTTTGAACGGAGAATTTAAATAATCTCCGTAGAAAATACATGTTTTCACAGAAATCACCCTCTGTTTGCCGAGGAGTTTTTACTGACTCCAATCGCACCTTGTATTGGAAAAGTTTCTTCAGAAGAAGTAAGTTTGGCGAGGTATTGTCGTTTGTTGCTGTTGGTGAACTTATTTATTGCTGTCCGCTAAAAGACTTTAGCAGACAGCAATAGTTTTTATTACAAAAAAAATCGCGCCTCAAAAAAGCGCGATTCTCATTGTTTTATTTCCTGTCTCTCCCAAACAACGATCCAATCCATTGTCGGTTGAGCCGTGAGATGTTCTGCCGCTTGATGAGTTTCGGACACTCGGCCTCGCAGGCGTATGTATTGGTGCAGCTGCCAAAGCCCAACTCGTCCATCTTGCAGACCATTTTGTGTACGCGGTCGGCAGCCTCGATTTGTCCTTGCGGCAACAAGGCCAAATGGCTGACCTTGGCACCTACGAACAGCATCGCGCTGGCATTTTTGCAAGCTGCCACACAGGCACCACAACCGATGCAGGATGCGGCATCCATGGCCATGTCGGCTTTATGCTTCGGAATCGGAATCATGTTGGCATCAGGCACGCCGCCCGTGGTGGTGCTGATGTAGCCTCCCGCTTGGATGATCTTGTCGAAGGCGGAACGGTCCACCACGAGGTCACGAATGACTGGGAACGGCTTGGCGCGCCAGGGCTCGATCCAAATGTCATCTCCGTCATGGAACTTGCGCATGTGGAGCTGACAGGTGGTGATGCCGTCGTCGTTGCCATGCGGGCGGCCGTTGATATAGAGTCCGCACATGCCGCAGATGCCCTCGCGACAGTCGTTGTCGAAGCACACGGGGTGGGCAATGCGGTCGTTGATGAGCTGCTCGTTCAGGATGTCAAGCATCTCAAGGAAGGAGCAGTCGGGCGAGATGCCTTCCAAAGGATAGGTTTCGAAATGGCCCTTTGCGCGGGCGTTCTCCTGACGCCAAATATGTAATGTGAATTTCATAGTTGTCTTTTTATGACGTGGGACACGGGACTTCGGGACGCGGGACAACGACTCGTTTCACGCAGTCTCGCGTCTCGCGTCCTATTTATAGTTTCTATTTGCGATTGTAATATGTTCGTATACCAGTGGCTCTTTCTCCATGGTCTCGGGTTGGCCATGACCTTGGTATTCCCAAGCGGCGACATACATAAAGCGCTCGTCGTCACGGAGGGTCTCGCCGTCTTCGGTCTGGTGCTCGGTGCGGAAATGGCCACCACACGATTCCTCGCGGTGCATGGCGTCATCGATGACGAGTTGCGCGAGCTCAAAATAATCTTCAAGTCGATAGGCCTTCTCCAGCTCTGGATTGAACTCATTGGCAGTGCCTGGAATGAAGACAAATTTCCAGAACTCATCTTCCAATTGTGAGACCAGCTTCTTCGCTTTGGTGAGACTCTCGGTATTGCGGGCCATGCCGCAGTATTCCCACATGATCTTACCTAACCGTTTGTGGAAATCATCGACGGTCTGTAGAGACGTGGCGCGCCGCGTCTCTACCTGTCCGATTTTCAACAAACGGTTAATGCGTTGCCGCACCGCCTCTTCCGCTGCATCAAATTCTGGCGTTGTGGCCGAAATCTTTCCCACATAGATTTGGTCCGCGAGATAGTTCTGCATGGTGTAGGGCAAGACGAAATAGCCATCGGCCAAACCTTGCATCAGCGCGGAGGCACCGAGTCGGTTGGCGCCATGATCACTGAAGTTGGCTTCGCCAGCGGCAAAGAGTCCCGGGATGGTGGTCTGCAGCTCGTAGTCGACCCAAAGACCACCCATGGTGTAGTGGATGGCGGGATAAATCATCATCGGGGTCTCGTAAGGGTTCTCGTCCGTGATCTTTTGGTACATCTGGAAGAGGTTGCCATATTTCTGTTCCACGACATCCTTGCCTAGGCGTTGGATGGCGTCGGCAAAGTCGAGGTAGACAGCATAACCTGTGCCTACGCCATAGCCGGCGTCGCAGCGCTCCTTGGCGGCGCGGCTGGCCACGTCACGGGGTACGAGGTTACCAAAGGCGGGGTAACGACGCTCCAAGTAATAGTCGCGGTTTTCTTCAGGTATCTCTGTAGGTTTCAACTTCCCAGCACGGATGGCTTCGGCATCTTCCTTTTTCTTAGGCACCCAAATGCGGCCGTCGTTGCGGAGGCTCTCGCTCATTAAGGTGAGTTTGCTTTGGTAGTCACCATGCACAGGAATGCAGGTCGGATGGATCTGCACATAGCAGGGGTTGGCGAATGCGGCTCCCTTGCGGTGGCACACCCATGCCGCGCTACCGTTGCTGTTCATGGCGTTTGTGGAGAGGTAATAGAGGTTACCATAACCTCCAGTGGCCAAAACAACGGCATGGGCGGCATAGCGTTCCAAGTCGCCGGTGACGAGGTTGCGGACGATGATGCCGCGGGCGCGGCCTTCCACCACGACGAGGTCCATCATTTCGCAGCGCGTGTGCAGTTTCACCGTGCCTCGGGCAATCTCGCGACTTAAGGCACCGTATGCGCCGAGCAGCAGTTGCTGTCCTGTCTGCCCTTTGGCGTAGAAGGTACGACTCACTTGTGCGCCACCAAAGGAACGGTTGTCGAGCAGTCCGCCATAATCGCGGGCAAAAGGCACGCCTTGGGCCACACATTGGTCGATGATGGCACCGCTGACCTCGGCCAGACGGTACACATTGGCCTCACGGGCGCGGTAGTCGCCTCCCTTGATGGTATCACGGAAAAGGCGTTCCACGCTGTCGCCGTCGTTTTGGTAGTTCTTGGCCGCATTGATGCCACCTTGGGCAGCGATGCTGTGGGCACGGCGTGGTGAGTCTTGGATGCAGAAGATGTCGACATTGAAACCCATGGCACCGAGTGAGGCAGCTGCCGAGGCACCAGCCAAACCGGTGCCGACCACGATGATGTCGAGCTTGCGCTTGTTGGCCGGATTGACCAGCTTCTGCGAGGCTTTATAATTCGTCCACTTTTCAGCCAGCGGACCAGCAGGTATTTTAGAGTCAAGTTTCATTCTTTATCATTTTTTTGACTTCGAGACACGGTACTTCGGGACGATTATCCCAGTCTCATAGTCTCGCGTCTCGCAGTCTCGTGTCATAATTATAGTCCGAAATACACCCCGATGACCACGACAGCGAACATCAGGCACACTACCCATGTATAGATTTGGCCAAGCACCTCAATGGCTTTGCCGTATTTGTAGTTATATAGTCCAAAAGTCTGGAAAACGGCAGCAAAACCATGCCGCAGGTGGAACCATACGACGGTAAAGAACACCAAATAGGCAATGATGATGTGCAAGACCTTGAATTTCTCACGGGCTTGGTGGTAGAAGTCAGGCTCAACCTCCAGTCCGGCAGCCTCAAGGACGGCCTTGTCTTCTTTGTCGAAGTTGGTGAGCCAGTTCTCCTTGGCGGAATACTCTCCATGCTGTTCGGCATAGTTGAATGCGTCGGGTTGCGTGGTTTTCAAGGCGACGACGTCTTCCGTTTTGGCCAAGTATTTTCCTTTTACCAAGCCAATCTTCACGAAATAAAAGTCGGTGAAGTGCATGATAAGGCAGGCGAAGATGAGGATGCCCGTCCACACTTGCAGTTTGGAGCCAGTGTGCGTTTTGGAACGTTGCGGTTTATGGTAGCCCTTGGGTCGGGCCATTTTGTTGGTAACGGCCAGCCAAATGGCCAAAACCACATGCAACAGCAGTGCGGCAATCAGGCCTATCTCCATCACCTTAACGATGACATATGTGCCCATGAAGTGGCAGAAAGCGTTGTACCATTCACCACCATCATGCCTCAAAATGAGGAGATTGGCACTGGCATGGAACAGCAGAAAGAAACTCAAGAAAGCACCCAAGGCACCGACAAGGATCTTCTTGGAGATGGAATGAATCTTTGGAATATTCATGATGATAAGTTTTTTCAGTTGGTTATTTCTTAGGCGCTCCTCCACCAAAGTCATCATACAAGATGTTCTCGGGTGCCACACCCAAATTGTCAAGCATGTTGACCACGGCAGCACTCATCGGACCGGGACCGCACATGTAGTATTCGATGTCCTCGGGAGCTTTGTGGTCCTTCAGGTAGGTGTCGTACATCACATTATGCACAAAACCGGCGGTATATTTCACACCCTGTGCATCGGCAGCGGGATCGGGACGGTCTAAAGCCAAGTGGAAATGGAAGTTTGGGAAGTCTTTCTCGAGTTGCAGGAAGTCTTGCAGATAGAAGACCTCGTTCAAGGCGCGAGCGCCATAGAAATAGTGCATCTCACGGTCCCTTACATTCAAGGTACGGGTCAAGTGCATGATTTGTGCACGCAAAGGCGCCATACCAGCGCCACCGCCTACCCAAATCATCTCAGGGAGCGAGGTCCCTGAGCCTGCGGTCCCTGAGGTCCCTCGAAGGGTCGAAGGGCCGGCCTCAACATTGGCATGCTCTTTCACATGGAACTCTCCATAAGGACCTGACATGATAACCTTATCACCAGGTTTCAACGAGAAGATATAGGATGAGGCAATGCCAGGATTGACATTCATGAATCCCGAACGATCAGGTTTGAAAGGAGGCGTTGCGATGCGCACCGTCAGCATGAAGACATCGCCCTCGGCGGGATAGTTGGCCATCGAATAGGCACGGATGGTAGGTTCGGTGTTGACGCATCGCAAGTCAAACATCTTGAATTTCTCCCACGAAGGCAGGTATTCCTCCCCTATCAAATCCTTGTCGAAGTCGGCATATTTGATGTCGAACTTCGGTATCTTGATTTGGGCGTATGAGCCAGGCACGAAGTCCATGTGCTCGCCAGCGGGCAACTGCACCTTGAACTCCTTGATAAAAGTGGCCACATTGCGGTTGCTGACCACTGTGCATTCGTATTCCTTCACGTTCAGAATCGACTGCGGCACCACGATTTTCAGGTTTTCCTTCACCTTCACCTGGCACCCCAAGCGCCAGTGGTCTTGAATCTGCTTACGGGTGAAGAAGCCTACTTCGGTGGGCAAAATCGTTCCGCCGCCTTCCACTACACGGCATTTGCACTGACCGCACGAGCCTTTGCCACCACAAGCAGAAGGCAGATACACTTTCTGTTCGGCCAACGTGGCAATCAACGTGTTGCCCGTCGGAACGGTCAGCACTTTGTCGTCGTTGATGGTGATTTTCACCTCACCTTTGGGCATGAGTTTGTTACGCACCCATAGCAACAGGGCAACAAGCAGCAAGACGATGCCTAAAAAAACAATAATGCTAAGTAATATATTGGTTGTAAAATCCATAATATCAAATTTTTATGCCCATAAAGGCCATGAAAGCGATGCCCATCAAGCCAGTGATGATAAATGAGATGCCTACACCCTGCAGACCTTTGGGAACTTTGGAATAGCGCAGTTTCTCTCGGATGGCGGCGATGGCCACAATGGCCAACAACCAACCAATGCCTGAGCCGAGACCGAATACGGCAGCCTCACCCACGTTGCTGAAGTTGCGCTCCTGCATGAAGAGCGAGCAACCCAAGATGGCACAGTTCACCGCAATCAGCGGAAGGAAAATGCCCAAGGCGGAATAGAGCGACGGCGTGAAGGTCTCAATCACCATCTCCAGAATCTGCACGATGGCTGCGATGATGGCGATGAAGAGGATATAGGTCAGGAAGCTCAAATCGACAGAAGCCAATTTTGGGCTGATCCATGACAAAGCACCAGGCAAAAGTAGATATTTGTTGATCAGATAGTTGACTGGAACGGTAACGACCAACACAAAAGTCACAGCAAGCCCTAAACCAGCGCTTGTTTTCACTGTCTTCGAAACGGCAAGATACGAACACATACCAAGAAAGTACGCGAAGATCATGTTGTCGACGAAAACCGATTTTATGAACAAGTTAAAGTATTCCATGGCCTATTAGTTTTGGTTGTTCTCTTGCATTTCGGGGTTACGGGTACGCTGAATCCAGATGATGACACCAACTACGATTAACGCCATCGGAGGCAAAATCATCAGTCCGTTGTTTTGATAGCCAGCCTCGTAGAACGATTGCGGGATGACCTGATAGCCAAGCAATGTACCTGACCCAAACAATTCACGGAAGAAGGCTACAATGACAAGTATCAAACTGTAACCCAGTCCGTTGCCCAAGCCATCCAAGAACGACTCTCCTGGCCCATGCGACAAGGCAAAAGCCTCCAAACGCCCCATGATAATACAGTTGGTGATGATAAGTCCAACATAAACAGATAGTTGCTTGCTCACATCGTAGGCAAATGCCTTCAGGAATTGGTCAATCAAGATGACCAAGGTGGCCACAACAACAAGTTGCACGATGATACGGATACGGTTGGGGATGCCTTTTCGCAGCAGAGAGATGATGAAATTCGACAATGCCGTCACGACCGTCACTGAGAGGCCCATCACCAAGGCAGGCTTGAGTTGGGCGGTCACGGCAAGGCAAGAGCAGATACCCAGCACCAACACGGTGACGGGATTAGTCTTGCGCAGAGGTTCTATAATGAGTTTCTTCAAGTTAGCCATAGTTATTCTCCTCTCTCTGCTATTCTGCTTAAATATGCCGAATATTTCTCCAAAGTATTGTCAATCATTTCTTTAACTCCATTCGAAGTCTTTGTTGCTCCAGTAATGGCATCAAATTGAATAGGAACGAGGTTTCCATTTTCAAGTATCTGTTTTCCAGAGAATTGACCTTTGAATTTCTCGGTTGTGATTTCACCGCCCAAACCAGGGGTCTCCGACTTGTGGTCGAAATTGGCCCCCAAAATGGTCTTGCCATCTGCAGCAATGGCGAGATAGCCCCAAATGGGACCCCAAAGCCCGTTTCCTTGCATGGGAATGACACTGATTTGGCGATCGATGACAAATAATGGAAGCGTGCCGTCCTCAGAGATATTGCCGCTCTCATCCAACAGAAACGAACCCGTGCAATGCTTCTCGAAAAGCAACGGGGCGTTTTTGGCATCCACGTTGGGAATGCCCGCCGCTGTAAGGATGTTGATGCGTTTCTCGTTCTTCTTGTTGCGGTCTTGGAAGGGCTGTAACCACAAGGCCGTCACCGTGAGCAACACCGCCACAATAACGATTAAAATAGTGGCGTACAAGAAGATATAACGATTGCTATTGACATCTTTCTTCATGACTTAACGGTTTTTGAGAGTTTTAAGGCACGATGTTGGCGCATTTTGATGTTTCTGGCCACCACGCAGTGGTCGATGAGCGGGGCGAAGCAGTTCATGAGCAGGATGCTGAGCATCATACCTTCGGGATAGGCAGGGTTGATGACACGAAGCATCACGGCGAAAATGCCGATGAGCAGGCCATAGATCCACTTGCCCGTGTTGGTCTGGGCCGCAGTGACAGGGTCGGTGGCCATAAAGACCGCACCGAACATGAAACCGCCCATCAGGTAATGGTAGTAGAACGGCACTTGCATGTATTCATTGGCTCCAATAGCATTGAATAACAAGCCCATGAGACCACCACCAAGGATGACAGAGAGCATGACACGCCAACTGGCGATACCCGTGAACAACAGTAGGGTCGCACCGAGTGCGACCGCAATGACAGACGTTTCACAGGTAGAGCCAGGAATGCTTCCAATCAACATATCCAAGGCGGAAGCCGAAGGATGCATGCCAGCGGCCAATTCAGCCAAAGGCGTGGCACTCGTGATGGCGTCGGTGCCCCAGAGGTCGGCGGCAATCCATACATTGTCGCCCGACATCCGAGTGGGATAGGCGAAGAAGAGGAAGGCGCGCGCCACCAAGGCAGGATTGAGGAAATTCATGCCCGTGCCGCCGAAAACCTCCTTGCCGATGATGACGGCAAAGGCAACTGCCAAAGCAAGTTGCCACAAAGGTGTGGTGACCGGCACAATCATCGGGATGATGAAACCTGTGACCAAAAAGCCTTCGTTCACCTCATGGTGACGTATCTGCGCGAAGATGAATTCGATGCCCAAACCGACGATATACGACACTGCCAACATAGGCAGCATGCGAAGGAATCCAAACCAGAGGCAGTACCAGAAAAAGTTGAGAGTTGAGAGTTGAGAGTTGAGAGAAGTGGGGGCAGCGAGGTAGTGCTGATAGCCGATGTTCCACATGCCAAAGAGCATGGCAGGAACGAGGGCGATGACCACCATGATCATGGCGCGTTTCAAATCAATGGCGTCACGAACATGGCTACCGCGCTTGGTGACCCGATTGGGTGTGAAGGCAAAAGTTTCGAAAGCCTCAAAAGTGCTCTGAAGCCATGCGAATTTCCCGCCCTCCTCAAAGTTCGGCTTGATTTTGTCAACAAAACGACGTAGGTTATTGAACATTATAATCCCTCCTTTCTCAGTTTTTCCAACGCCTCACGGATGATGGCTTGGATGTCGGTTTTCGATGTGTCGATGAACTCGCAAATGGCGAAG
>JAEEGG010024783.1_pt1 | contig 11607 bp, 17 predicted proteins | sample 9134161 | NCBI WGS metagenome assembly JAEEGG01 (sample SAMN16246543, study PRJNA631951) | gut metagenome | biome: gut microbiome; feature: rumen; material: CR-attached | host: Bos | place: Iran: Karaj | collected 2018-10 | reverse complement strand
CGGAATCTCGCCTTTCACCTCCACACCTTTCACCATATAGGTCTCGGGCTGGAGAGTGATGGTGCCGATGTTGCCCACGCTGATGTTTCGAGTCACCGTCTTATAGCCGATATACGACACTTTGACCATCACTTGCTGCGCCTTGCAGGGAATCACGAAGTCGCCGTTCTCGTTGCTCACGCCGCCATTGATAAATGCTTCATCATGCAGCAGGGAAATGTTGGCGAATTCGATGGGGTCCCCATTGCCATCGACCACCCGTCCGATTACCTTTGTGTCCTCTTTCTGGGTACACTCGATGAAGATGTCCTGGTTATCGAAGGTGAGGTGCATGGGATAGAATCCGCACACCTGACGAACGGCATCGCTGACAGAAGCATTCTCCAAACGGGTGGTCACAGTAAAGTCCTCCAGCTCGTCGAAAATAAAGTTCAGCTTATAATGATCCTGGGCATTATCAATCCAGATGAGGGCCTCGCTGAGCGATGCATTCTGGAAATCGTGCGATAACTGTTGTGCTCTTACGCTCATGGCAACAAGGCACAATATGAGTATATATATTCTTTTCATGGTATTGGCATTATTGAATGGTGATGGTCTCTTCGTTGAATGTCAGATGCACTTTCTCGAAGTGGTTGATCTTGTCGATAATCTCCTGAAGGGTGTCGTCGACCTCCCATTGCAGATAGAAGCGGATGGTGCGGGCGGCCTTGTTCTTAAACTCCACCTTTACGCCGTAGCCATCGGCCACATACTGCATGATCTGCTGAAGTTCTACATTATTAAAGATGACAGGTGTCTTCTTCGTGGGCGTCATCTCCGCACCGTATGTCTTCTCCACTTTCTTGATATCAGGCTTGCGCTCCGTCAAGGTCACTTGGGGCTTATCCTCCATCTTGATGAAATGGCTGATGGCTGCGTAAGCGATGCCCGACAGCATGATCACACTCACAATTGCGGCTGCTACCCGCATCCAACCCTTTGATTGGCTATTCAATTCGTGTAATTCGTTGTTTTGGTTTTTCTTAAAACTCTTCCACGCCTCGTTGGCATCAGGCACAGGAATATTGGTCTCATCCAGCATCTGGTCGAGTTGCTCGTCTGTGTATTTCTCAGGGTGCAGCAGCATCCTGATCTGCTCTTCTTTCTTCATGCTTCTCTGTTTTTAAAAGTTGAACGTAACTTCCTCAACCCCTGCACAATATGCTTGTTCACTGCAGAAAGACTGATGCCCAGCGAGTTGGATATCTCCTTGTACGACTGATCCTCATGGAAGTGCATCTTGATGATGCGACTGGTTTGAGGGGTAAGTCTTTCATCGACGTAGCGGTTCACGGCATCAACGATCTCTTCGTCGTACGCCTCGCTGTCGATGGCCGCTGGCATCAGGTATTTGACGGCTTCCTGATGTGTCTGACGTTGTGCAATAATGTTGAGGCAGCGATTACGGACGCATGTCAAGAGGAACGTTCGCTGAGACTCTTCCTTGATAGAGACGGTACCATCCCAGAGCTTAGCGAAGATGTCTTGTACCACATCTTTCGCCTCGTCTTCGTCGCCCAACAGAATGTAGGCTGCCTTATACATCCTGTTGTACTCCGAAAGGAAGAGTTCCTTGAACTGTTGCTCTTTTGCTTGCATCTTTTCGTCGCTGTTTTTACTATATATACAGATGGGCTTAAGAAATCATTACCCCTAAGGTTGCAAAAAAAGCTAATGTTATATTGTTCTCGTCATATCAATATTGCTCTACGAAGTCGCGTACCAGACGGAATACGGGTTCGTAGCTGTCGAAGCGGACGGTCTTATACGTGTCGAAAATGGTGTGGTAGTACTGGAAGGCATAGAATACCTTCTTGCCCAAGTTGCCCAAATGGTCGTAGTGAGCCGTGAAGACGTAACAACTATCGTGACGCTCGCCCTGGACCTTAGCATAGCCGCGTCCCTGATACCTGGCGCTGCTCAGTTCCTTGATCACCCGCTTGTAATGCGTCAGGTCCTGCGCCCCAACCATTGTGGCCGAAAGCACCATCAGAATTATTGTAACAGTCTTTTTCATATCGTATTAATTGTCTTTTGCAGTTCTTCCAGGAACCGGGCGGCGTGCTTGCCATCCATCTGGGCGTGGTGGAATTGGAAGGAGATGGGCAGTGTGGTCTTCAGCCAGCCCTTGCGGTAACGGCCCCATGCCACGAAGGGGTTGGTGTAAATGCCACTGTACTGGTTGACGATGCTGTCGAGTTCCGTGCCAGTTACTGCCGATGTGCCGACAATGACGGCCTCTTCGTCCAGGATGTCCTGACAGGTCTGGCTGATGGTCTCTGTCAGATGCAGGTAATTGGCATTAAACGCCTCCAGATCATCGCAGACGGCAACGTCGCAGAAACTGAGTCCGCCCTTGATATTATCCACTATCATGTTGATGGCCATACGGTCATATTTATATAGTTTCCCGTTTTGGGGCAGCATGTAAAATTCGTCTATCTTTGATGCAGCCTTGCCAATGCACCAGCAGAGCAGCATGTTGAATTTCATACCGCGCTGCCGGCTCACTTTACAGAGCCTCGTCACGTCGAAGGTTTTGGTGAATGTCACCATCGGCATAGGCGACTTCGTCCACAGTTCGAATGCAATGGCTCTATTGGTGTCCTTGGGATTGATTTCCTGTTTCATTGTCTTATTGGTTTTCGACTGCAAGGACGGTGCAAGCCGAGTGCAATAAAGCTCGCTCTAATTGCCGAGGCGCTGCTCGTTCTCGCAAACTTGTTTGCAAAGGTACGCATAATTGTCGAGACTGCCAAATATTTGGGATAAACTGCACTGATTTGTGAAGAATGTACGGAACAGTAAGTTAGTTTTTTGTGATTCTGAAAGTGCAACGTTCGGCGCCTTTGAGAATTGTATCAATAATCTGAACATCATACTTGCTCTTAGGTTCCAACTGCGAGAGAATATACAAGATGCTCTGTCGCGAGCACTCACATTGCTGCGGATGGTTTCTCAGCCCACATTTAACTTTAGGGCACGTACATTCCAAATAATTCAGTTCATATACCTTCCCTGGCTCAATCACCCTACCCGTATAGGACTTGCTGTTGTACCCTTCCGTATAGATCCTGTCAAAATCCCCTTCATACTTGGTGTATATTTGCTTATGTATCTGGAGAACATAATCCTTAACACATTCAATTGCTTCTTCTTTATAGCGCATACCTTTGTTTCATTACTTTTCAGCAAACGAACCAATCTCTATCAGATTTCCGTCTGGGTCGGCCACATAACAGGTGCGCTGTCCCCAAGGTTCTGTGGTGGGAGGAAGAACAGAGGTGGCGCCATTCGCGAGCGCATGCTGGTATTCTTTGTCGACATCGGTGAAGGTGGGTACGTCGAATGCCAATTCTACTGTACCGTTGAACCCTTCGGGATATTGAAATTTCCGAGAGACCATCTGCTCGAAAGCGTCACGCGGGAAGAGGATGATACGCATTTCACCTAGCGTCATCTCCACGTTAGGCTGGATGCCGTCCCAGTCGGTGGTGAATCCGAATGTCTTCGTATAGAAATCGACAGTCGCTTTGTTGTCGCGGGTGAAAATCCCCACGGTGTTGAATTTGAATCTTGTTTTCATATCTTTCATTGTTTAAGTTCAAAGAAATAGAAGTTCGTCCAGCCGGTGTTCTCGGCGTAGAGATGCTGTTTGCCGCGATACTCGAAGCCGAGACGCTCGTATATCTTGTGGGCGGGCGTGTTCGAGGCGAGGGCATCAAGACGGATGGCCTGCATGTCTCTGGTGTGGGCGAGATGGATGGCCTCGAGAATCATCTCCGAGCCGATACCTTTGCCCTGCGCGTCAGGACTGACGGCGAGGATATGAATCACAGCCACCCGGTCGTCGGACACTTGCTCAGTCCAGTCGATGGCGTGATAGTCCTCGCCCTGATACATCGTGACAGCCATCGCGCCGACGATGACGTCATTTTCTCTATATAGATACATGCTTCCTTCGCCGATATAGGCTCGGATGCCTTCCGTCGTCGGGTGTTTCCCTTTGCTCCATCGAGCGTATGTAGCCATCTCAGGCGTACGCTCCGTCACATCATCATAAAAGGCGATGATGGCATTAAAGTCGTTTTGTGTTGCTAATTCCAATTTCATAATCTTATCTGTTTGACGCTGCGAAGGTATATATGTTTGTCGAGACAGCCAAACATTTGGGATATTCTGCGTCGATTTGTGACGAACGACATTACTTTTTCATTGTCATTTGTTTCTCCTTTGCCATCTTCTCCGCAAAGGCATTCTCTCCGTTTTCGCGGATATAACGGATGCAGGCAGCTCTGTCGCTATTGAACAGGAAAGCAAATATCTTACCGACAAAGTTGTTGTGAATCTTGCAGTCCTTCACATCTTTGTCGCAGTCGGCACAAGTATGGAAACCTTTCTCTTGACAGCACTTGCGAATCTTGCACCATGATGCTTTCTCGTTCTCCTTGCACCCTGGGCATCTTCCATTGAGGAACTTCTTGCATACTCCGCAATATAAACCACATGCGGCAATCTGCTGGGGGTTAATTGTTATATTTTTCATTGTGTAACTCATTTTATCCTGATCGCCCCAAATGATATGGGACGATCAGGACGGATTATTACTCTATTGGTATCTGAATCACCGACAGCCACTTCTCTGGGTCTTCCTGGTTCCAGACCCCGTCGATGTAGCATGTGCGATGCTGGCCTGCGACCTTATAGCCGTGCTCCTCGATGTAGCGGAAGGCCTCTGTGAACGACTCGTAAAAACGTTCGTAGGGGCCTGTGTGCTTCATGCAGATGGCGCGGGGCACGGCGGGCAGGCGCTTGAACTGGATGATGGCGCTGTCGTGGCCCATCTCCTCCACTTGTTCGCAATACTCGATGTCGATGTCCGTCGGCGTGTACTCCTTGTTGTGTTCCACGGTGAAGCAATAACCTGGTGGCGGACACTTACAACCGAGGCGTTGCATTTCGGGGCCGATTTTCTCTACACACATAGGGCCGATAGCAGCGTAGTTGGGAATGACTTCACGATGGCTTGCCACGATGATTTCGGGCAGCGATTGAATGCTAAATTTTTCCATTGTCTTCATTTCTTTGCGAGCGTTCCTCCAGTCGAGCAGCTGGTTGCGACGTGCTATCAGTGCCTTCAGCTGTGCCTCCGTTTCCCTGATCTTCTCGGTCATCTGGCGGATGGTCGGCGTGTGCGAACCATCATCGAACAGGTCCTTGATCTCGTCTAACGAGAAGCCGAGCCGTTGCAGGTCGCGGATGTCCTTCAACTGTTGCATCTGGTCGATGCAATAGTAGCGGTAGCCAGTCCACTCGTCCACCTCGTCAGGCGCGAGCAGTCCTTTCTGCTCGTAGTGACGCAGGGTCTTTACCGTCACCTGCATCAACTGTGAGAACTCTCCGATTTTTAACCTTGTTTTCTTACTCATATCGCGCGATGTATTTGCTAAGCGACTGCAAAGTTAAGGCATGACCTTAGGGACGAGTCAAGGGAAATGAAGACTTTAACATGGATTTAACACTTCGTTGTTCTTTCCTTTACTCCCGGCCAGTAGCACCATGCAATAATGGCGGGAACGAGGGATGAGATAAATTGCAGCCATCTGAAATCATAGATGCAGCTAATGCTTCCAACCAGCGCACGAAGGCTATAGAGCACGACGATGGTGATGATAGCCGTGCGCGTCAGAGGCAAGCGACGGATGTCGCCTGTGGCAGAGAGGGCATAAAGTCCTGCAAGTGTGAAGGCGAGCACAAGACCGATGGTCAGGCCATACAGCATCCAGACATGTCCAGAAACCATCTGATGCATAATTTCACGGATGCCGTAGGCTTCGAATGCCTCGTCCAGAGCGAACAGGCAGCCGATGTGACCAATAGCTATAAGGAAGTGGAGCGCTGCTCCGAGTCGTAATCTTTTCATTGCTTTATCTTATTGCGTTAACAGTTGTCTGGCAATATTTGCTATTACTTCCTCAGATGGTGAGTGTGTGGTGAAAACGACGATGATGGCGTGGCTTCCATCAGGCATGAGAATGATACCTGCATCGTTCATGTCTTGCACTCCTTCAGGTGATGGGAATCCTGTACCTGTCTTGTGTACGATACGAGCATCTGTGGGTATCGCAGCAGGGATTCGTTTCAGTCCTGTCGAGCAGTTTGCCATCGTCTTCCAGATGAATGTCAGATATTGGTTGTCGTCTTTATGATGATAAAACCACTCGAACAAACGAATTATTTCGGCGGGGGTAGAACTGTTTTCGACGGCCTTCGTAGGGTGCTTGTGCATCTGTTCCTCTGTCACGCGGATATGGATATCACGGAATCCAAGTTTTCTCATGTACTTCTCTACTGCTCGGGGCTTGCCGCAATGCTTGAAAAGGAGTTCGCACGCATTATTGTCGCTCTGTGCGAGAGACAATTCCAGCAGTTCCGCATACGAAAGGGCCATCTTACCTTCAAATCGTTTTAGCATTGGCGACCATGTGTCTTGCATCAGGTCTGCCTTATCGACAACGACATTATCATCAAGAGCCAAACCTTTCCGACTCAGGTAATCGGCGACGTATAACGCCTGTGGAAACTTCATCACACTGTGCATGGCAAAACGCTCATCCTCGTTAATGCCAATAATAGAGTCATTGCGCATGATACAAGCACCATAGCTGGTACTGTCATTTATTGGCGTTTGCGCCTGATGAGGCAAGACGCCAGAAATCAGAAACACTAAGACAAAAAGGATTTTTTTCATTTCTTTTTCATCATACCTTCAAAAATACCATTCACGGTCTTAACGAATGCTTCGGCAGGGAGCATGGGTGTATCGAGATATGCCTGTGTCTCGTCAGAAATCTTTTCTGCAGCCTTGTATTCTGCACCAGCCTGCTTCACTTTTGCCAAGTAGGGAGCTGTGATACTCTCAGTATTGGGACTCATAAAGAGCGAACCCTCGGCACAGCAGATGTAACTGATGTTTTTGCCATACATGTGGCGCATGGCAAACAGCAATCCGTCGAAGTTGCCCTTCATGTTAGGCAGTCCTGCTGTCGAAATCAAAACTGTTTTCTTGGTGCCTTCTTCATAGCCATAGTGGTGAGCAATACCATCAGAATCGACATACATCAAAGGCGAGTTAAACGATACTGTTCTATCCATCAATGCCTTACAATGCGATGGCACGCCATAGGCGTAGAGTGGGATCGACCAGATAACGAGGTCGGCCTGACGGATCTTCTCCATTACCTCGGTTGCATCGTCCTTCTGCACACACATACCTGATGTCTTAAACCAACAAGCATAGCAGGCCCTGCAGGGATTGATATTAAGCCTGATGGTAGTTACGAACTCCACTTCAGAAGCCTCGATGCCGAGACCTTCCAGAAATGATATGGTAAGTTTAAGCGTTGTACTACGCTCCTTATTTGCTGATGCGTTAATGACTAATACTTTCATTTCATTTTTAGCTTTTCGATAAACAATAATTCTGCATCCTTACTGAAGTCGAACTGGCGATAGTCGTCATACGACAGTTGGATGTCTGGAGTGAAAGTCTTTGCCATAGGATGATCTGTGGGGAAGCAACTCTGCAGGGAGTTGGAGGCAGAGCATTCAAGACCTGTATTCGGCAACTTGAATCGTGTAACTTCCATAAACGTGTTGGGTGCCTGCCCGGAAGTTACGCCTACCACCTTGGCACCCATCTTCCACAGCATGTATGCGGTATGGAAAGCTGAGCTGAAGGTCTGCACGTCGGTAACCACATAGATTTCTTTTGGCGTGTAGATGGGTTCACCGTCTTGTGCTTCGAGAATGCTCTTGTCGGCACACATAAACCAGTCGAAACTGCTGATGCTTGAAGATCGTTCAATGAAATCACCCATCTTCAGCGGTGTTCCTCCATTCTGGTTGAGTTGTTCTAAAGTCGTATTGTTCTTCTTGAGCCAACCGTCCGATACTTTGGTGGAAAAGTGCATGCCTAAGTCGGTATCCATGAAACGCTTGCCGTAGAGCTCGTACAGCGCAGCATACATGATCATCGTCCAACCACCGCCATTGCCACGCAGGTCGATGATGAGACGAGGACTGTTGGCCGCCTTCATCTCACGTAGCATCTTGGCAAAGACATCAGCCACAATCACATCCGATTTCAGACCGTAGTTTTCGAGGTTTGGTATGTCGGCACTCACTATAGAGTTGATGCACATTACCATCGTTTGTCTGTTGTCATCGATGAAACGGTATTCGAAGTTATTATGTGGGAAACGTTCATCAGTAGATGTCCATACAATGTTTCCCCAAAACGGACCGTTGGGATAGAAGGGAAGACTGACGAGCGTATCCTTGCCATTAACCAAGCGGAACTTCATCGATACCTGTTCCTTATTGAATGTAGGGAATAGTTGTCGCAGGGTGTTAGTATTGCCAATGTTTCTGCAAGCATTACCCATCAGTCCATAGCGATTTTCTGAAACGACAAGTTTGTCGAGGCGATCAAGTATCGATTCTAATGGCTCACCTTCCACCTCGCATAACATCGCTCCTTTCAAGGGTTCCAGTTCTGGAGTATATCCATTGACGATGATGCCATCGGGGATAACCTTAAATTTCAGCGGTATCCATTGGTCTTCTACTTTCTTTGGCGCTTTATCATACCCTATATAAGTATGTCCGTCGTGGAGTGCCGAGAGCAATCCGGTTACTTTGGCCTGCATGTCGTTAAGTGTCAAGGAGTCGCGGCTGGCCAGCTCATCTCTCAGCTGCTTCACGGCCTTGTCAAACCCATCCTTCCCGCCAAAAGCGCTATAGGGATCGGGATGTATCTGCTCCAATTGACTGAAGAAATAGTCGTAATCCTGAAGCAGACTGTCTTGCTTGGATATATAACCGTTTTGCGCCTCGAACCCCTGTGCACTTGCGAGTGTCGCCACAAACAGGGCTAATGTAACTATTGTTCTCATCATATATATATTGTTCTTTCATTGTTTGTAATCGGCAAGCGTTTTGACCTCACAACCTTTGCTTTCATAATAAGCGAGCATCTCTGGGAGCTTCTTCAGGTCGTAGCTGGTGATGCAGTCGGAGAGAACATGCACTGTGTATCCAGCCTTGGCCATGTTGAAGCACGTTGATTTCACGCAGCCTGTAGCATCCGCGCCAGCTACGTAGAACTCATTGATGCCGTTCGCAGCGATGAAAGCAGAAAAAGCCTCGCTCGTAAGGGCGTTACTCTTCGTCTTCACGAAAATATTATCTGACACGACCTTCATCTCAGACACCAGTTCCTCACCTTTAGTGCCAGGTTTGAACGTCCGCGTAGCAGTGGTGATGTTGTTGTGCTTAATATACACAATGTGCATTTCCTCTGCCACAGCCCATTCGATGGCGGCATTGATGTTGCCGATGATGTCCCGATAGTGTTTGGTGATGTCGTTCTGGATATCAATAACGACAAGTGCTTTATTGTTCATCATTTACCCAATAACAAAACTACGTGGATAGAAATCACTATAGAAACGACCATCGGTGGCAGTGAACTTCAGAACGCAGTAGTTCGGGTCGGTTACACCACCGGGATAGTACTGCTCATCGCCATTGCGCCAGATCATTTCCTTGCTCTTAGCATCCGTCAGCACCTCCATCGTACCACGCAGCATCATACCTTTGAAACCCTTAGCATCACAGAAATAGATCGAGGCCTTGGGGTTAGCCTTGTATTGAGCCACACGTATTGAGAATGTGTTGGTTGTAAAGTAGAAGGTTTTGATGCCCTCGCGTTTACGTGGCTTCAACATGGCCTTAGTCCAAGGAAAACCTTCTTGGTCTACTGACGAGATATAAGCGATGGGCAGTTTGTCGGCCATCTGTGCAATGAGTTCTTTAATGCCGGCTAAAGCGGGATTGACCTTCGGTCGAGCCTGCTCACACTCGGGAATCGAAACAAGTTCCGATTCCTCTCGCTTAATCGCAGCCTTAGCATTCATAGCTTCATCGTTATTCACATCCAGCGTTTGGCGCCATCGCTTCAGCTGGGGAAAATACGTTTTCATCATGCCGATGTACTCCTCTTTGGTAATAGGTTTTTCTACCCCTTCATTTACAGCACCTACAAATTGAGCACAATGCTCAATCATCTCTTCCATCGTACAATCCTGCAAGAACTGGCCGTCCTTGTAGCAGTACATGCAGTAATCTTCATTCTTACTTCCGTCGGCGTTGGTGCCGAGGACTTCCTCTGTGAGCGGCATGCCGCAACTCTGACAAAATTTCTGTTTCATACTATTATCTTTTTATATGTTTCGATGCGGCAAGGACGGTGCAAGCCGAGTGCAATAGAGCTCGCTCTAATTCTCTGACCGAGGTCAGAGTGTGGCGTTGCAATGTCGAGGCGCAGCCCGTTCTCGCGGTTTTTCAACCGCAAAGGTACGCATAATTGTCGAGGAAGCCAAATTTCTGGGATATTCTGCATCGATTAGTGACGAATGGCATGAAAAGTTCTTATATAATGCCCCTCTTGAATGGCGGCAAACGTGGCAACAGTTGCAGCGATTGAGATGGGAATGATTGACCATACTGTCATTGGAACTGCAATGAAGAGTAGGAATCCCGTTGCCTTGTTAGCTGTAGTATGAGGGAATTGGAAGCATCGGTACATCACAAGTGCTAGAGCCTGCAATCCTGAGCGTAGAAATGATGTTCGGCAACTGAGTCATTCTTCGTATCCTAATTGACCTGGTAGGCGGAGTTTCTCCTTCTGGGGGAATGTGGCCTCGTATGCTTCGAATGCCTCTGGGTTCTCGTCGGCCACAAAATAGCCCTTGGGTGGACAATAGGTTCCCTCACGATTACCCCAATAGCCAGGTATCAATTCTTGGGCGAGGAAGTAAGGCACTTCGGCTTCGCGAGGCTCTGCGTGATAGTGAATCTTCATCTTGCTGGCAAGGTCAAAGCCTGCGTGCTTGTAGAACTCAATATTGCCCTCCATCTGCAGAAGACCAATACCTATCTCCTTAGCTTTCTCAATCGCATATTTCAGTAATTTCAGACCATAGCCATTGCGCTTGTAGTCGGGATGGATGCTGATGGGGCCGAAAGTCCACGAAGGGAATACCGTTCCATTGTCAAGCGTAATCTCTGCTTTCGAGAACATCACATGGCCGATAATCTTACCAGGCGATTGGTGCTCACCATCGTCTTCCTCCATCACAAAGTCCAATTCAGGGATGAAGTCGGGATTCGTTCTATACTGATTGAGCACGTAATGCTCTGTGCATCCAGGACGATAGACATTCCAGAATGCCTCTCGCGTGAGATTCTCTACCTCACGATAGTCTTTGGGTTGTTCTAATCTTATAATCATTTTTCTTTGATTTTATTTGTTTGACGTTGCAAAACTACCAAGACACCCGCAATGGCCAGTACAATACTGCCGACGATGACTGGAGTATCGGTCAGGAAGATGACTGGCGTTTTTGCCATTTGCATGTCGCCAAGCCCCAGCCAGCAGTAGATTGCAAGGAGCGTAGCCGTCAGATTATGACCTGCATGGAGAGCAACGCCATACCAGAT
>JAEEGG010024781.1_pt1 | contig 11608 bp, 14 predicted proteins | sample 9134161 | NCBI WGS metagenome assembly JAEEGG01 (sample SAMN16246543, study PRJNA631951) | gut metagenome | biome: gut microbiome; feature: rumen; material: CR-attached | host: Bos | place: Iran: Karaj | collected 2018-10 | reverse complement strand
TTTTGCAAAGTTTTTCCAACCAATGGTTAGCTTTCTTGATAACAGTAGAAAATAATTTATTTATTAATTTAAAATTTTAAATTGTGATGAAAAAAGGTTTGTTTTTATTCGCCAGCATGCTTTTCGCTGCTGCTATCGCTGTCTCCTGTGGCAACAAGAACACTGAGGAGGAGGTGAACGCTGAGGATTCCACCGCTGTGGAGGAAGCCACTGTTACGGAAACCAACGTTGACGCTGCCGCCCCTGCAGTCAACAAGGAGGAGATTCTCTCCAAGGCCCGTGAGGCCGGTCGTGCAAAATGCAACTGCTACCAGACCGATCCCGCTTCTGTTGAAGCCTGCATCAAGGCCATTCTGGAGCAGAGCTATGCCGCTTACAAGGACGATGCCGATTTCCAGGCTGAAATGAAGGCCGAATTCGACCGCTGCGTGAAGGAGAAAGCTACTGAAGCCGGCAAGAAAGCCGCTGACGAAGGCGTGAAGAAAGCCGCCGGAGCCATTTCCGACCGTTTGAACAACAAGAAATAATTCCTTCAAACAGGTAAAAAAAAGGCGGCCAACGGCCGCCTTTTTTGATTTATAACATCGCCTCAACCTTCTTTATGTATTCGGCTGTGGCCTCCTGCGTCTGCCGCACGAAACCGATGTCGTTGATCTCCCCGTACAGTTTCTTGAACTCCTCCTCGTTGCGGGTGGTGATGTGGCGGAACGGGTTGGTGTAGTCCTTGTTGCGGGAATCATACACCTGGTCGCAGATGTACTGCTGTATCTCTATGGAACGGCGCATCATCTCCTTCCATTGCTTTTCCGTCAGGTTCTGGCTCTCAAGCAGGTAGCAGAGCGAGAGGTAGGCATGGCTCTGCTTGTCGGTCGGATAGCGCTTCCAGATTTCATCGTAGCGTTTATGAATCTCCTTCCATTTGTCAAGGATTCCGGCGTTGATGTCGGCACGGATGTGGTCCAGATCCTTCTCCATCATTATTTGTCCGCCAAGGTTAATCCATACCTTCTGGCGGCGGTGGTTCTTGCCCAGTTCCTTGGCAACCTCCTTGAAGTGGCTGATGTTGTGCTCCTCAATATAGGCGATAACATTCCGCACACCATAGTGTATCAGCATGTCGCCGTAGGCGTGGTAGGCTTCGTATGCCTTAAGGATCCGGCAGTTCCGCTTGCTCTTTTCCATGCGGTCGCCGAAAATGTCAAGCGCATGCACGGTGGCGGGGTCGCCGTTGAGCAGTTTCTTGCCGGTTTCGCGCAGAGTCTTGGTGCTGAGTTTGTCATACGGTTTGTTCTGTGAACGGTACCATGCCTTGGCTGTGAAAATCTCCAGCAGTTTGCGGCCCAGGATCACCTCCTCCATGGTGTCGGGCGCGTAGGTGTCGAATTCGATGTGCTGCACCTTTGTGATCCGTTTGTCACGTTTCTGGTACTTGTCGGTGTTGCGTGCCAGGGCGAACATGTTGTACATCCACCAGAAGGCAGGCATCACCTCCAGTTCGTTTGTCCGGCTGTTGTTGCTCACCAGGGAGAAGGGCAGCTGGATGTCCAGTTCGGCCGGATAGTCCGCTTTGGAAAGCAGGGTGTAGGAGGCAAACCGTGAGTTGTGCTTTACGCTGGCGCAGAGCCCCGGCCAGAAGCCGCGTCCCGCCTGTATCTCCCCGTCGGCGGTCCGGCTGTTGTGGTTGGAGCCGATGGTGGCGCCTGCGGCGATGTTGCTCTGGCCCATCACCACGCTCGAAATCAAAAACGAGTTGTTGTGGTGCTGCTCGTGCGATGGGAAAATAAGGTTGTTCAGCACCTCGCAGCAGGAGATTGTGGAGTTGTCGCCCATGAAGGAGTTGATCAGCCGCGCCCCGTACTTCAGGTTGGAGTTGTTTCCGATGACAAACCGTATGGCTGTGATGGAGTAGAAGATGTGGCATCCGTAGCCGACAATGCCGTTGACCAGAATGCAGCCCTCGCCGATTTGCGACGGCTCCTTTTCGCTTGAGTTTATGGTGATGTTCTTTATTTTGCTCGCCCCCTTGATGTAGCAGTGCTCGCCGATTTTGGCATCCTTTATGATCAGGGTGTTCTTGATGACGGTGGAGCGTCCGATTGTGCCGTAGTAGCCACGACGGTCATCCACGGTGTTCTGGGTGATCTCCTTCAGTCGCTGCTGAAGAATTTCGTCATCGATATATTTGGCCCACATGTAAGCGTCGGCGGTGATTATGCCGTCAAACGGCAGGATGGCGCGTTCGCCCGATTCGTTCATCAGTTCGATCTGCACCCGGACCTCCTCGGGTTCCCCTTTCTTTACAATCCCGTTGCCGAACTTGGCATGGTTGGTGGTGGTGATCTCCTGAATGTTGAAAAGGATGCACTGGTCGCCGATAATGTAGTTGGCGATGTAGTGCACCTCGTGCATGGCCACGTTGTTGCCGATGTCGCAGTTCACGATGTTGCAGTTGGTGATGCCGATCGGCAGCCGCAGGTCATGGTATTGCAGCACATTGTGGCTGATTGCGCCGATGCGCACCAGCCCGTGGAAGTTGTTGCCGCTCACTAAGGAGGGGTCGAACGGGTCGCTGACCAGCACATGATCCCAGTTGTCCGACATATTGTTGTTCTTCACCAGTATTTCCAGTTCCCTGGCAGTAAGATGCCGCCAGCCGCTGCGGGTGCGGATGGCCTTCTTTGCCTGCATTTCGCGTAGATAATACTCATCTTTTCCTTTGGGAATGTATTCCTCGTCAATAAATCCGCTGTTAAGTTTTTCAAAGGGAATAACGGTTACTTTATCCATTGTTTGTCGTATTATTTAATAAATGTATTTGCAAAAGTAGAAAAAAAATCGGTACAAATGGAATGGAATTTGTTCAAATGGAAAATATTTTTTTGATTTTTGCGTTGGTGGGTACGTATGAAGTATAAGTTCAACCACAAATCACTGTCGTTTGAGGTCGAAGAAATTTCTTTCAGACAGCGGATTAAAAAGATTTTGTCCTATGCGGCCACTGCCATTGTCTTCGCGGTGGGCTGCCTGCTGATATATGCCAATTTTTTCTCATCCCCCAAGGAAAAGCGTCTGAAAAGGGAGCTTGAGGCGACCAACCTTCAGATTGCCTATCTGGATCGTCGTGTCAACCAGCTCTCGCATGTGCTTAAAGGGCTGGAGGAAAAGGATGACAACCTCTACCGGGTGCTGTTGGACGCGGAGCCGGCAAAGGAGCGCAACGCCTATTGGGCTGTGCAGGAGGCGCCACCTTCGCAGCATGTCACATCAAAAATGGTTGAGGATCTTTCGCGCAAGGTGAACCTGCTGATGCTAAGGACAGGCAAGGAGCTGGAGTCCTATGCCGAGCTGTGGGGGATGCTCCAGAACATGGATGAGCGGATGAGCCGCATCCCGGCAATATCTCCGGTAAAGAACCCCAAGGTGGTTTCCGGATTCGGAATGCGCTACCATCCTGTGTATAAGATTCTGCGGCGGCATACAGGTGTGGACCTGATCGGCAAGCGCGGCCAGCCTGTCTACGCCACGGCGGACGGGACGGTCAGTTCGGAAAATCCAGGCTCCGGCTACGGCATTTCCGTTGTGATAAACCATGGTAACGGATACCAGACAATCTATGCGCACCTTTCTAAGGCCAATGTCCGTCCCGGACAGAAGGTGAAACGTGGGGCTGTGATCGGGCAGATGGGCAGTTCGGGTTTGGCATCGGGTGTTCATTTGCATTACGAGGTCGTCAAGAATGGACAGAAGGTGAATCCGGTACATTTCTTCTATGGCGACCTGAGCCCGGAGGAGTATGAACAGATTCTTAAAGATGCTGCGGTAGTCAATAAGGCGCTGTCATAGCGTCAGGTGCAGAGAACATACAGGTCGTCCCGCTGGTTGATGAGCAGCAGCGGGAATCCCTTCGCCTTTTTCAGCAGCCGCTTCTCCTTGCGTCCGAAAATCCAGTCGGCAGGGGTGGGGTATCTGGTGGTCATGCATACCATAAGGCTTCCGTGCACCTCCGGCGCGAAACGCAGCGCATAGCTTTCAATCTCCTCCCAACAGTCGTCGATGTCGTGGCGGGTGCTGGGGATTTCAAGGTTACGGTAGATTTTTTCGGTGAATTGCAGGTTTGCCTTCAGCTTCTGTTCCAGATAGTCATCCCTGTAGTTCTTGTACAGCAGGTGGATGTCAGCGTGGTAGAAGCGGTGGAAATAGCCGGCCCATAGCGCCTTTTCCTTTGAATAGACGGATGTGTCCAGCGGCAGCAGGATGCTGCGGTAACTGTCCGGTCGCGGAAGCTGTCCGCCCACGACCAGGGCCGGGATTCTTGAACCGCGGATCCAACGGAGAGCCCTCTTTACTGTAAAAAAGGCCGGTTCACGGTCGGGAGCTGCGCCAATCACCAGCATCATTGCGTTGACCGATTCGGCGATGGCGGGCAGTTTGCGTTTCAGCCCGTTCTCATACGGATGCCATGTTACAGGGATGCCTTGCCTGTCCGCCACATGCAGGCTGTGCCGCATCGTCTCGCTTTCAGGTTCCGTGGCTGGTGTAAGAGGAATGATGCAGAGTTCGGCGTGGAAAATCATGCTGGCCGCCACTGCGTGCGCCACTGCGGTGTCTCCATATTTGCCATGGTCGGTCAGGGCCAGGATTACAAGGTCTTTTTTCTTTTCCCGCAGTTCCCGGGCAACCGGTTCGGTCTCGTCCCATGGTGTGCCGTCATATTCCGCACTTGATTCCCATGCCTCACGTGCAAGTTCTTCGTACGGGCAGGGTCCGTTACCTTCCTCCGGTTTTTCCTTTTCCCTCTCCATCACATCTCCAATCCTTTGACGTGGGGTTTGCCTGCGATATAGGCTTTCAGATAAAATGGTTCGAAATAGGCAACATCCTCAAACTGCCGTTCCTGCCAGCGGCGGTAGGCGGGGTAGGTGAGGTGTCTGGCGGAGCAGCGGATGTCGCTGAACAATGCGTTGTCGCCCTGCAGTACAGTCCTGCATTTTGTTGCGCCGTTGCCGCAAAAGAGAATCCGGTGCTGCCGGAGCTCTTCCGCAAAGGAGTCTTCACCGATAATGCTGTTGGTGCATTCTGTCATCGGGTTCCCCTGCAGGTCGTACAATGCGCAGTATACCTCCATGCGGCGTGCGTCAATCATGGGGCATATTATGTCGGCGTCCGGGAGGGACTGGCATGCGCCGTTGGCAATTCCTTCCAGTGTCGGTACCGCGATGAGCGGTTTGGAGAGGGCGTAGCATAATCCCTTGGCGGTGGAGACACCTATCCGCAGTCCGGTGTAGGAGCCGGGTCCGCTGCTGATGCAGACCGCATCGATTGAGGCGATGTCGCAGTCCGCACTTTTCAGGCACCGGTCGGTCAGCTCCAAGATTTTTTCAGCATGGGAATGTCCCTCCGCCACCTCCTCGCAGGCGATGCACTCCGCATCGGCGGAAAGGGCGACCGAGCAGGTCTCCGTGGCGGTCTCCAGACAAAGGATTCGGGTCATAGCGCGGCTTTTTCTTTTGCGAGCTTCTGCAGATGCCGCTCCTTCCAGGCTTTGAATTCAGGAGTGTTGCGCATCTCCGGATATGTGTTCTCGTAGAAGGGGATGTCCTCGTCCGAAGCGGAGAAGAGGCTGTCTATGCGCTCCATCTGCTGTGCGAAGCCGGTCGCATCCTTCTGTTCGTAATACAGGTCCAGCTTGTAGTTGTAGAAATCGTACTGCACGGGAATGTAGGCGGTGAGGCTGTCCAGCATCCGCAGTGAGGCCTTGGCGTCGCCCGAGGACTTGTATCCCCAGGCCAGGTAGAGGAAAAATATCGGGTCGTATCCGATTGTCTGGCCCAGTTCGTCGCAATGCTTCCGCACTTCGGGCATCATACCGTTCGATATGGCGTTCTGCAGGCAGAAGAACGAAGTTGTGGCGCTCCTTTCGGGGAACACCTTCAGGAATTCCCGGCAGGCCTGCAAAAGGGAGTCGTAAGGCTGGCTCTGGCTTATCAGGTTTAGCTGCATTGCCCTGGCGTAGATGTTGTTTTTTGTGGCCTGCTCCACCCATCTGAATATGCTGTCAGCCTGGTCGAAGGCTTTCTGTCCGATCAGCCGGTTGACCGCAATCAGCTTTTCGTTGATCAGGAAGTGGTCGCCGGTGATGTCCAGATAGGCGCAGGCGTTCATGTTCCATTCGTCGCTCCAGTACATGCCCGAAACAGGGTCGCTTATGTCAATGATGTGAATGCCCTCCTTGTTGGCAAGCATCATCCAGTCTTCAAAGGTGATTGTCTCGTTGTAGATGCGGAAGGTGGCGATGGCGGTGTCGTGCTGCATCCTGAACCGTATCAGCTGGAAGTCGGCGCCTTGTTCCACACGGGCCAGCATGCGTCTGCCGGGTAGGAAATATTCCTCCAGAAAACGGTCCACATCGGGACGCATCGTCTCCGGAATGTCGCCCTGGCCCATAATGCGTTCTGCGAATGCCTTTTTGTCAAAGGCTTCGGTAAAGACGGAGGGGTCGGGATGCTCGCCGTAGGCGGCGGTGAGTATCTGCCGGACAAAGTCTATGTATTCATCCTCCGGCAGTATGACAGGTTTGTGCCGGCAGGCGGTGAAGAGGGTAAGCAGCAGCAGTCCGGCCGCTATGCCTTTAAATGGTTTCATTCCTTTTCGTTTTTGTTCTTGTCGATGCGCCGTGCCAGCAGCGGGATGAGTTTCATGCAGATGAGCAGAATCAGCATGAAGCCCAAAACACCCAAAAATCCAATGAGGAAAATCTCCCCATTGGACAGATGGTGTGTGTCGGCAAAGCTGAGGTGCCCTGTGGCACCTGCCAGCGTGTCGCGCATTTTGTTACAGTATGGCGTTGATCTTATCCATCAGGTCAGGCTTGCGGATGGCTCCCACATGCTTGTCCACTATCTCGCCGTTCCTGATAAAAATGAGGGTCGGGATGTTCTTGATGGCGAATTTCATTGTGACCTGCGGGTTCTCGTCGATGTTGACTTTGCCGATCAGCACCTTGCCTTCCATCTCCTTTGCCGCCTCTTCCACAAACGGGCCGATTGCACGGCAGGGACCGCACCATTCCGCCCAAAAGTCCATCACTACATATTTGTTGTTTTTAATCAGTTCTTCCCAGTTCTGGTCTGTGATTGCTAATGCCATAATAAATATTAATTTAATGTGAAACTATTTCAGTGTTACGATGGCCTCCCCGATGTATTCCTCTTCGGTGAAAAGCTGGGCTGTATATGTGCCGGGAACTGCAGTGTCCCCATCCCGCAGGTTCCAGTACATCACCACCTCCTTGGCCTTGTTCTCATATGGGACTGTGGTTTTGATTGTGTATTGCAGGATTTTCCCCTCATTCGTGAAGGTGTAGGCATCACCCTTGCCCAATGCCAGCACCTTGCCGTCCGGAATGGAAAGCCGGCAGTAGAGGTTCACGTTGCCGGGGGTTGTGATGGCGTTCTCGCCAAGAGTGAAGCAGATTTTGAACTTCTCCACCCGCTTGCTGCGGTTTGTGACCTCCTCCTTTTTTCCTCCCGATTTCATGGTGATTCCCTTGACCGAAATGTCATAGGCCTTGAGCTGCGAGGCGGTCTTGATCCGTTTGTTCAGGGAATCCTGCACAATTGTCATCTGCTGCTGCACTTCGGTCAGCCGTGTGTTTTCGGTCCTGATTTTCCTGTTCTCGATGGTAAGGGTCTCGTTGGCCGCATATAGCGAATCGAGCATCCGGACATATTCCTTCCCCTGATTCTGCAGCAGTTCCAGTTTCTTCTTGACGCGCCTGTAGTCGGATTGCTGGCTGATCAGCTTCTGGATCTCCTCCGCCTGAGCCAGAATCGCGCTGTCTTTCGCGGTCAGCTGGTTGTTCAGCTCGCCGTATTCCTCCTTTACCAGGTTGTAGGCATTCATGATGGAGTCAAGTTCGCCCTGAAGCTCCTCCTGTTCCGCAACAGATTCCTTCAGGTTGTTCTTGGTGGTGCTGGTCCGTATCAGCGAAAGTACAAGCAGTACGGCGAGAATGATTGAAAGTGCCAGAAACAGGTTGCTGAGTTTCTTGTATTTCCGGCTTTCGTCATTTGGATTGTTCCTGTATTCGTCCATATGTTGGCAATATTATTGTTTTATGCTTAAAAAATTGTACAAAGATAGACAATTCTCCCATAGCTTTGACGTGTGGAAACCATTTTTTGTGCAAATTTCTTTGCACTGAAAACCAATTTGTTTTGTCTTTTCAGCGGATGGATGCTTTTTTTTTGATGCTGTTTTGTATCATAATTTGGTGCCAGTGGTTGGGAAATTGTGTACTTTTGCACGTTCAAAAAAATATGGATTCATGCTTGTAAACGGAAGAAAAATCATGTTGAAGTGCGGGCTGCTGCTGTTGTGCGGCGCGTTATTTTTTGCCTGCCGCTCCAAAAAGGAGGATATTGCGGGTCCTGTCGCCATGACCGGGCTGCCTTGCAGAATCATGTGCGGCGAACAGCCGTCGGACAGCCTGCCTGTCCTGCCTGATGTGTTGCAGAACCAGTTGTACCGTTATCTGAAGCATGTGACCGGTACTGGTATCCGCCTTAAGGCCCCGCTGCCGGAATCATGGAGGATTGAATCCGGTATTGAGAGCCCCTCTCCGGATTATGACATCTGGATAGTCTCCGGCGGCGACGACGCCCAGTACAAGATGCTGCTTACCGTCACGGTGCCTGAAAAGGAGGTGGAGCGTGAGCTGGTTTCAGCCCTGCTGGTCGCCTACAGCTGTGCGGAGGAGCAGCGCTACAGGATTGAGAGCGAGGAGTGGTATGCGGAAATGACGGAGGAATATTCCGTGACGGTGTTCAAGAAATATGAATCGCTCCATTCTCTTGGGGACACCACTGCGGAGACACATGCCAACAGCGAGAGCACTGTTAAGGATGAATACCGTCTGCAGCTGGCGGAAGGACGTTTCGTATATCAGGAGCCGGTCTATACCGAACAGTACAGGGCGGTCATCCAATTCATGGACACCTCGGAGTCGGCTTTTTCCATAGATTCACAGTGGGTGGCTGACGCCATGGTCATGCAGGAGGCTCTGGAGCCTGAAAATGTGCTGTTCATGGAGATTTTCGACCGTTTCCAGCAGGTTATGGTCACCAATTATGAGGGGGAACTGATGGACGAGGTTGACCTGTCCGACTTTCTGAAAACCTACCGCCGTGGATACATTATTCTTGAAAAGGGTAAGAAGCCCCGTTATCTCCGTTATTGCCCCGCTTCGGAGGCGCTTGAGAAAATCTTCGGCTTGTGGGGGTTGGAATACAATCCCGCCGATGAGGATGTGATTTCTTGTGATGCGTAGCGGAAATGCCGGTTAAAGCCGGTTCTTCCCGTATTTGAAGCGCGGATGCACCACTTTTGGCTGCCATCCGTCGGCCTCTTCGGGCGTCACATTGGCGTAGGAGAGGATGATTACCACATCGCCCACAACCGCTTTGCGTGCTGCGGCCCCGTTCAGACAGATGATGCCGCTGTCACGTTCGCCGGCAATCACGTATGTCTGCAGCCGCTCGCCGTTGTTCACGTTCAGCACATCCACCCGTTCGTATTCTTTCAGTTCCGCCGCCTCCATCAGCGTCCGGTCAATGGTGATGCTTCCCACATAATTGATGTCGGCTTCGGTCACCACCGCTCGGTGTATTTTCGATTTCATCAACGTTATCTGCATCTCTCTGCTATTTGAATTCAATGTTGTCAATCAGCCGCACACCGTCCAGCCAGACGGTGATGCAGGCCACCACATGCGCCGCATCGGCAAAACTGCTGATGGGTTGCAATGTCTCCGCATCGGCAATTTGGATATATTCCAGCTCAAAGTCGTTGTCGCTGCCAATCCGCTCCTTTATCCATTGCTCCACCTCCTGAAGGGTGTGTCCGGCCGCCATCTCCTTGGCCTGTTTCAACGTCCGGTAGATGAAGGGGGCCTTGGCCCGTTTGTCGGGATGCAGCAGTGCGTTGCGCGAGCTGAGCGCCAGCCCGTCCCCGGCGCGGACAATCTCAACCGGCACGATTTCAATCGGATATTTTTTAAGCTCCACCAGCCGCCGGATTATGGCCACCTGCTGGTAGTCCTTCTTGCCGAAATAGGCGCGGTCGGGCTGCACCAGCTCGAACAGCCTGCTCACCACCATGCCCACGCCCTGGAAATGGCCGGGGCGGGAGGGACCCTCCATCACCTGCTCGAGTTCGCCGAAATCGTAGTGTTCCATCGGCTGTTCAGGGTACATCTCCTCAACGGAGGGGATAAATGCAATGTCGACGATGCCGCTGACCGCCTCCGCATCCTTTTCAGGGTTACGCGGATACCGCTCCAGGTCTGTGGGATTGTTGAACTGTGTCGGGTTGACAAAGATGCTGCAGACGGCAATGTCGTTTTCCTTCTGTGCCAGCCGCATAAGCGTCAGGTGCCCTTCGTGAAGCGCCCCCATTGTAGGTACAAACCCGATGGTTTTCCCCTCCTTTTTGAAGGCGGCCACCGCCTGTTGCATGGCATCCCTTGTGCGAATTATCTCCATGTTTTGTTCCGTTTTGGCCCATTTTGCAGCGGCAACGCCCTTTTGATGTCGCACCCGCTGCGGTTAATTAATATAAAATATTGTGTATGAATAATATATTTGTAATTTACAATTATTCGGACACAAGTTGCAAAGGTGAAAAAAAATTCAATATGATTTGCAGATTTCCTATTGATTTTTCATGTACATTTTTTTCAACTTATTTCATGGTCGCACAATTTTCCGCGCAAGACCGCGTTATGAGTGCGAATTTTTTAAAGTGGAAAAAAATGAAAACTTCCATTCGCTTCTATAACGACCGCAAATCGGTGTCTTCGACATCGGTGGTTTCGACAAGCTCAACCACCGATGCTCCGGTGCCTGAGCCTGTCGAAGGCACCGCAACAAAACCTAAATTGCCATGAAAGGATACATGTACATATTACTCTGCGATGATGGCAGTTACTATACAGGAAGCACTAACAATTTGGAATTGCGACTGCAACAGCATTTTGCTGGCGAAGGAGCAAATCACACGAAAAAACATCCTCCCGTGGAATTGCTTTATTATGAAGAGTTTGACAGAATTGATGAAGCGTTTTATAGGGAGAAGCAGGTGCAGGGTTGGAGCAGGAAGAAAAAGGAAGCTCTGATCAATGGAGAAAATGAGAAATTGCCGGAACTTTCAAGAAATTATGCTCAATATGGAAGGCCTTTGACATCGGTGGTTTCGACAAGCTCAACCACCGATGCCTCCGGTGCCTGAGCCTGTCGAAGGCACCGTTACAATTTTTTCAACTTCTTTCAGTTTAAGACAGGCTCGCACAATTTTCCGCGCAATGCAGCGTTATTGTGGTGTATTAACTTTTTAAAGTGGATTAAAACATCGGTAACATGAAGAAAACCATTTTGATATGCGCGGTGATGGTTGCACTCGCCGCAATGACCATTACCAGCTGCATAAGCTGGAAGGAAATAAATTTGTCCGACGAACCTTTCTGTAAAACGCCAATTGTCAGAGCCGAAATAAAATTCCGTATAGACTCCGCCAACTACAGTATAGGATGGACTGAGCCGGAACCGTAGGA
>JAEEGG010024779.1_pt1 | contig 11609 bp, 8 predicted proteins | sample 9134161 | NCBI WGS metagenome assembly JAEEGG01 (sample SAMN16246543, study PRJNA631951) | gut metagenome | biome: gut microbiome; feature: rumen; material: CR-attached | host: Bos | place: Iran: Karaj | collected 2018-10 | reverse complement strand
GCGTTTGGTCAGGCCGATGGCCTTGATAATCATCGCCAGGCAGATATGGAAGACACCGACGGCGATGGCGGCGACCATCGAGAGGTCGTAGGCGCTGCCGCCCAGCTCCAGTTTTCCCGCGAGCATCAGCTTCTTGCATCCTTCCGGAATCCAGGAGACCTCGGCCAGCGAGATGCCGAAGAAGGTCCCCAGGAAGAGGCCGACCACCGTGGCGCCCACGCCGAGGGTCATCACGAGCCGGCGGTGGTTGCGCAGGTCGAGAATATTCACCTTCTTGAGCAGCAGGGCCACGCCCATCAGCACCAGCCCGTAGCCCGCATCGCCCATACAGAACGCCCAGAAGAGCATAAAGAAGGGGGCGAGGATCGGGGTCGGGTCGAATTCGTCGTAGACGGGCATGCCGTACATGCCGGTGAGCGTCTCGAACTGCCGGGCGAACCAGTTGTTCTTGAGCTTGATAGGCGGGTTGTCTTCCTTGCGGGCCGCCTCCCGGATGTAGTAGAGGTCCATGGTATCGAGCGCCTCGGCAATCCGGGCATCGTCGTCGGTGGGAGCGAAGGCGGTCAGGGCGCAGAGCGTGCCTTCCGCCGCCTCCTCACCGGAGAGCGATGCGAGGTAGAAGTTCAGTTCGCCCAGCTTTTCATCCGCCAGTTTCTGCGCGTCGGGCAGGCTGCGGCGCAGGGCCAGCAGCGAGGCTTTCGCCGAGCGGATTTCGCCGCGCAGGGCCTCCGCCTTGCTGTCGGCCACCGTATAATCGTAGGCGGGCGCAGGAACTTCCGTAGCGGGGATTCCTTCGGCTTCTCCGGCCACGACGAACCAGACGGTGCCCTCGTCGCGGTGAATCACCTCGAGGGGCCACTGCGAAGCCCAGTCGTCGCTGAAACGCTTGGCCGGCGCGGTGAAGAAGCGGAGACGGACGCCGCGGTCGGCGAGCCTGGTAATCGCCTGCGGATCAAACGCGCCCCAGGGCTCCAGCTGTTTGCGCTCCTTTTCCAGGTCGGAGCGCTGACTCTCCAGGGTGCGCAGGTGCGCAAGCCGTTCATCGGCTTCCCGGAGCAGGTCGCCCTCAAAGTCGGGAACGCCCTCGGCCTCCTTGGCAATCGCTTCGGCATCAGGATCGTAGGTGAAGTCGATCCGGGCAATGGCATCCGCCGCGCTGCGCGCGTCACGGATCTCCTGCAGCAGGGCCTCGGAGTGCTTGTCGATGGGTTTGGCCGAGCGGGTGATGTCCAGCAGCCCGAGATCGCGGATCTGGGAGAGGATGGCATCCTTGTCGCTGCCCAGCAGCAGGATGCTGTATTTTGTCATTTTGGCAATCATTCCGTTGCCGCCTCCTCCTCGGCCTGGTGGCGCGCCTTCACAATCTTCTGTGAGGCCTTGGAAAGGTTCTCTTCGTCTTCCATGAAGCGCTTGATCTTGCGGATGGCCTCCTGGTAGCCGGGAATCTGCACCTTTTCATACAGATTCACCTTCTGGGTGGTCTTCTTGCGCTGGTAGTCCAGGATGCGGGCCTTCTCCAGCAAAATCATCGACTCGATGCCTATCTCGGCCAGGTTCTTGAGAATCTCCACGCCGTCGGTATACCACATCGGCTTTGCAAAGGCGTCGAAAGGCTTAACGCTGTAGTTGATCTGTTTCAGATGGGGCGTCTTTACTCCGGCAACCTTAACCACATCCAGATCCACTCCGTCGATGGTTATCAGGCCGGGTTCGAACTCGTTCCACAGTGAGGCCATATAATCGTAGCTGCCAAGGGCCTTCTGATATTCCTGCGAAAGCTCCTCCGCCCGCTCCTTGGCGTGCTTCACCTCTGCACGCAACGCACTCTCCTTGTTTTTCAGGGTAGGCAGCGCACGGGTGCGGATCTTCAGCTGGCGGCCGAGCTCCGTAAGCGACGTCTTGTTATATTGATATTTGATGGCCATCTGCCGTTATTCTTTCCAATACTTTTCTGTAAGGGCCTCCTTGATACCGGTTTCGGTCTTGGAGAAATATTTGCGGAACAGCCCCCAGGCGGTGTCCAGCATCTCTTCTATGGTGAGATTGACATCTATGGCGAGCAGTTTTACCGAATATTCCTTTGCATACTCCAGGCAGCGCTTGTCGTAGTCGGAGAGGTCGAATCCGTTCTCCAGTTTGGTCTTGGCGTTGGCGGCATCGGCATACAGGCGTACCGACGTATTCATCACGGCGCTGTGGTCCTCGCGGGTCTTCTTGCCCTGCACGAGTTGTTTCAGACGGGACAGGCTGCGGAACGGATCGATGATGACCTTTCCGGTGTCGGTGTCCATACGCAGGAACAGCTGGCCTTCGGTGATGTAACCGGTGTTGTCGGGGATGGCGTGGGTGATGTCACCGTCGTTCAGGGTGGTGACGGCGATGATGGTGATGGAGCCGCCGTCGGGCAGCTGCACCGCCTTCTCGTATATCTTCGCAAGGTCGGAATAGAGCGAGCCCGGCATCGAATCCTTGGAAGGAATCTGATCCATACGGTTGGATACGATGCAAAGCGCGTCGGCATACAGAGTCATGTCAGTCAGAAGCACCAGCACCTTCTCGTGCTTGTCAACTGCAAAATATTCGGCTGCGGTGAGCACCATGTCGGGAATCAGCAAACGCTCTACCGGCGGCTGGTCGGTGGTATTCACGAAACTGATGATTTTGTTCAGCGCGCCCGCCGCTTCGAATGCCTGCTTGAAGTAGAGGTAATCGTCGTTGCTCAGGCCCATACCGCCCAGGATGATCTTGTCCACATCGGCACGGAGCGCCACCTGCGCCATAACCTGGTTGTACGGCTGGTCGGGGTCGGCAAAGAACGGTATTTTCTGGCCCGACACCAGCGTATTGTTCAGGTCGATGCCGGCGATGCCGGTCGGAATCAGCTGCGAAGGCTGCTCCCTCTTGTAAGGATTCACGGAAGGGCCGCCGATATAGCGTTTCTCACCCTCTACCCTGGGGCCTCCGTCCAGCGGATTGCCATAGGCGTCAAAGAACCGGCCGGAAAGCTCGTCGCTGACCTTGAGCGAAGGGGCTTCGCCGAAAAACTTGACCTCGGCGTTGGTGGGGATGCCTTCGGTCCCTGCAAAAACCTGCAGGGTGACCTGGTCGCCCTTGATCTTCACCACCTGAGCCAGACGTCCCGCCACGCTGGCCAGCTCGTCGTTGCTGATGCCCTCTGCGCGCAGCGAAACCGTCGCCTTGGTGATGGAATCCAGTTGTATATATGTCCTTGCAAATGCGTTAGTTGTTGCCATTGGAAAGGATATTGTTTAGTTTTTCTGAATACTTGTAGAACTGCTCACTCTTCCAGGGAGAGTAGTTCATCTGGCGGAAGACGTTTATGAGTTCCTTGAAGAAGTGGCCGCACTCCTCGAATGTCTCGAAGTCGAACTTGCTGTCGCACACCTTGAGCACCTCTGTGAGCATATAATCCTGGCGCTCAAGCAGGCACTGGCTGTCAACAGGGTCGAAAGCGTCCTGCTGAAGAATCACGTAGTCGATGAGTTCCGATTTCCAGAAGGTCTCGTGATAGCTCAAAGGGACGCCGTCGTCGCCAAGGATGTTGATCTGTTCCGCCATCTCCTTGCCTCGGCGCACGATGACCTTGGCGCGGAGCACATCGCTTACCCATCCGGGACGGACCTTCTTGTCCAGATATCCCACAATCTCGGGATATTCCAGATACTTGGAGTAAGAATCCAGCGGGTTGACGGCCGGATAACGTTTGGAATCGGCGCGGGCCTGCTCCAGTGCGTAGAAGCAGCGGGCAGCCTTCTTTGTAGATTCGGTCACAGGCTCCTTGAGGTTACCGCCGGCGGGCGATACGGTACCGATGAATGTCACCGAACCTGTCTCGCCGTTGTTCAGCTTCACTATGCCGGCGCGGGCGTAGAAGTTGGATATGATAGACGAAAGGTCCACCGGGAACGCATCGGCGCCCGGCAACTCTTCCATACGGTTACTCATCTCACGCAGCGCCTGTGCCCAGCGGGAAGTGGAGTCGGCAAGCAGCAGCACCTTCAGACCCATGGCGCGATAGTATTCGCAGATGGTCATAGCCGTGTAAACGGAGGCCTCGCGGGCTGCCACCGGCATATTGGAGGTGTTGCAGATGATGGTGGTACGCTCTATCAGCTTGCGGCCGGTGTTGGGATCAATCAGTTCAGGGAATTCCTTGAAGATCTCCACCACCTCGTTCGCACGCTCGCCGCAGGCTGCCATAACGATAACCTCGGCGTCGCACTGACGGGCGATGGCATGCTGAAGCACCGTCTTGCCACAGCCGAACGGGCCCGGGATGAAGCCCGTACCGCCTTCTGCGATGGGATTGTAGGTATCGATGGTGCGCAGGTGAGTCTCCATAATCCTGTAGGGACGCGGCTTCTCTTTGTATCCACCGATAGCCACCTTCACGGGCCACTTCTGAACCATCGTGACCTTGACCTCATTGCCCTTGGCATCGGTCAGGACGGCTATAGTGTCGTCTATCTTATACTGACCGGCGGGAGCCACGCTCTTCACTGTGAAAACGCCCTTGAAGGCAAACGGTACCATGATTTTGTGAGGCAGCCAACCTTCTTTGACCTCTCCCAGCCAAGATGCGGCCTCGACCTTGTCGCCCGATTTGGCGATGGGGGTAAAGTCCCATATCTTGTCGTGATCCAGGGGGGCGGTGTACTCGCCGCGCTTGAGGAATACATCCTTCATGGTGGCCAGGTTGTTCTGCAGGCCGTCGTAGCTGCTGGAAAGCAGGCCGGGGCCAAGAGTGGCCTCCAGCATGTGGCCGTCAAACTCCACCTTGTCGCCCTGACGCAAGCCGCGGGTGCTCTCGTAAACCTGTGCGAAGGCGTTCTTGCCGTTAACCTTGATGACCTCGGCCATCAGCTTGACGCCGTTCAAATCTATGTAACAGATCTCGTTCTCAGCCACGTGTCCGTCGAACTGGATGGTCACGAGGTTGGAAATAATGCCCGTTACAACGCCGGTTGTCTTCATATATGTCAGAATTCTATTTTGTTTCTATTGTATGTGTCATCTATCTCCTGCACAAAATCATCGAACAGTTTGCGACCGGTAACGCGGTCCAGATGGTTCCAGCGGGCTATGATGTGGAACTTGGCCAGGAAGGCCAGGATGACGTTGATATTGAAAACGTCCATCACCACCATATCCTCTATCTTATTCCAGACCACATTGCACACCGCCTGCTCCCGCTTGAGTATGTCGGGTGTGACGAATGCCTTGAGCAGCGCCTCCTTCTCTTCGAAATCCTCGCCGCTCTCACGCCGCTCCAGGTAGGCGACCTTCTCCGTGCGAAGCAGCCAGTCAAAGGCAAAGTATTCGCGGATGAAGCGGTTGCCGCAGCGGCGGCACTGGCGGTAGAAATCCTCGTTAAGGTTTTCATCCACAAAACCCTGCTCCAGCCACTCCACGAGCCTGCGGTCCTCCTGACTCAGCGAGAAGAAGATATTCTCCCTGATGAACTGGTAATCGAAATCGTGTTTTTCAAAATCGAGTACCAGGTCTGGAAGGCTCGCGATTATATACGGATAGTTATCCATCTGAGCCGTTGCCGTTAACCAAAGAGTATCTTGTTGGTTGCGGGACGAAGATATTCACCCAGCAGGTCGCGGAAGCTCTCGTCGGTGAAGTCGAGATAATAGCCGCCATCCTTGGGTGCGATGCGGAAGCCTCCTGCAAAGCTGTCGCTGAAGCCGAAGCTGAGCGATTTTGACAGCTCCTTGTCGATATTGTTTGCAAGGAACTCCTGCAATTTGGCTTTCATATCTTCGGGAAGAATCACCTCCAGGGCAGCCGCAGCGCCGTCGGCTTTGAATGCGCCGGCCACGGTGGCGATGAGTTTGCCCACAAACGCCTTGTCGGCAAGGGCGTCATCTACCTTGGAACCGATTACCCGCGCCTCTACCATCTGGCTTATCTGCTGACGGAGCACCGCCAGAGTCTGAGTCGACGCCATCTTGATATCGCCGTCGGTGCGGGTCTTCAACTCCTCGGCCGCCTTCTGTGCATCGGAAATAATTCCGGCCGCCTGCACCTTTGCATCCTCCACTATCCTGGCAGCCTCTTCGCGGGCTTTTGCCAGCAAATCTTCGGCATCTTGTTTTCCCTTCGCAAGCCCCTCATTATAAAGCTTGTCGGTGAGTTCTTGCAATTTGTTTTGCATATCTGAAAAATATATTAGAAAAACGGTGCAAAGTACGCATTTTTTCTTACAATTTCAACAAAAAAGCCGCCCTTTCGGAGCGGCTTTTTAATCTGACGGGACAGCGGTTAGTTCTTCAGTGAATAATCCACATTGGTGACCACGCGGACCCTCTTGATCTGAGGGGTGTTGCTGTCGCGGTCGTCAATCGTAAAATAGCCCTGGGTGGCGTTGCGGATCTTGCCCAGACGGCTGCCGGAGTCATCTGCAAACTTCTGAGCTGTGGCGCGGGCGTTCTTGGTAGCCTCCTCAATCATCTCGGGCTTGATTTCGTTCAGACCTTCGAAACTGAATGTAGGACGGCTGTCCCAGTCGCTGGAGAGGGTGATGCCCTTGCGGATCAGCTCGCTCTGGTCGTTCATCAGTGCCAGAACGTTGTCCACCTTGCCGGTGCTCACGGTAGTTGTCGACTTCACCACATAGCGGAAGCGGCGGTTGTTGCCGCCATATTCCTGGGTGAATACGTCGGAGATGCTGGGAGTGGAAGTGGAGATTTCTGAATCCTCAATTCCTCCCTTCTTCACAAACGCCTTGATGGTGGCGTTGTTGGCCTCCAGCTGACGATAAAGCTCGGAGAGGTCGTCCCCGGCAATGTTGTAAGAGAGGGGCCAGATTACCTTGTCGGCGGGCACCTCACGCTCGCAGAGGCCGCGCACGCTCACGCTGCGCTTTGACGAATTCAACACGCTCACAGCCCTGGGAATGCTGAGCGCCACACAAATCAGGCCGACCATAATAGCCAGACCGGCCATGAAATTACCTTTGTTTTCCATATTGTTATTCATTTGACCATTCATCTGCCCTGAGCATATCCCGCAGACGGATAATCCTGTCGTCGCGATAGCCCAGCACGTCGCGCAGGAAATCTATGAAAGCCCATTCATCCTGCGTGAAAATATCCTGCAGTACACCTGCGTATTCGCGGAGTTCATACAGCAGATTCGCACTCTCGCGTATGCCGGCCTGAACCAGCATTGCGTGGTAGCGCCCCATAGCCCTCATTGCAACACGCTTCTGACCAGTTGTATAACGAGTATAATTCTGCACATACTGTGTCACCAGCCGTTCGTACCTGTCCAGAGAGCGGTGCCAGTCCCTCAAGGAATATCTGTAGGAATTCCTCTCGGTACGATTCACAAAATTATTGAGACGGCACGGCACGCTGCAGGCGCTTGTGAGCGCCAGCAATACAACTGTAGCCGCTATGGCAAAAAACTTTTTCATAATACAACCTTTATCTATTGTCACTATACAAAGATAGTATTTCCGGCAATAACCTTGCCAAAAATACTATAGAATAACTTTGATTTATGCAGAAGGAATGAGGGGGGCGGGGGAAGGTGCTTTTCTTAACGCTGCGCGTTTAACGCTTCTTGACTCCTTTTCGCTGCGACGCCTCCTTTTACAGATGCCTGTCCGGCACCTGTAACGTCGTTGACGAGCTCAATTAGAGTCGGTCGCTTCGCTCCCGCCTCTAACCGGAGTTCAGAAGCTTACGCGCAGCTAAAAAGCACAATATCCCCCGCACCTCACATTCCTTCTGCAAGCAGTAGAGTTCAGCCACACTGCAACTAGTTCAACAAAAAAACCGAACAGCTTAAAAAACACTGGCAGTAATCTTGCTTACACTCAATGCTTTACAACAGCCAACGGCACCTTGAGAGGGTACCGTTGATTTGCGTAAACGCCATCCTATCAGCGATTTGGCCGCCAGAGTACTGGCTGGCTTTAGCCTTATGTCTGTACTACCTTATCTGCCAATAAACGACATTTAAGTATACTATGCCTTGAAGTATGCCTTTGGTTTAAAACACCTCATAAATCAAAATATGGCAGGCCCTATTCCCTGTACTATCCTTCTGGAATGAAGGGCAGGTTGTAAAAAAAGCCTGATCAACTACTTTCTTTACATCAATTGTTATAGGACTGACATAAGGCTTATTAAAAGAAGCGTTGGCGCAACTTATAAAAGTATTAGGAATGGCTATTTGGGTGCTATCAAAAATAAACTGTTGCGGGGAATTGAGTGGGCTATTATAAAAACTCTTTAAGATGCCACGAAATATGGAATTCATATATATTCGAGTTGCTGCATTGAGATAATTATTCATCTCGTCATCTGTTACATATACAAGCAACCGACGAATTGTTTGCCCTGGTTTAGGTTGAATCAAGTGTAACCTTTTTATGTCATTAATAATTCTGCCCGCTGCATCTGTATGCGCATATGTTTTTCCCGCAGGATTTCTATGGAACTTGAACTCGATATAATAAGATCCCTTGTTTGCATTATCATAATAATACATATCTAACTCTTGTTGAGGACTATGCGTTGTGCTGATAGGCGATGCAAGACCACTATTGACATAAATATGGTAAGGACTGCCAGATACAAATGATGTATATGGTAACTCCATTATGTAATTATCTAAAGTCGGGTCTTGTTTAAACATACAGGCAAAAAAGTAATATCGAATGCTATCCTCGGTCAGATAATGTGTCCTGTTTTGAAGTTCCGCGATAAAATCGCGATAAAGGCGATGTGGATTCATAAGTACGTTATAATGTGTCAAATGATTTAACGATACAGGTATTATTATTCAATTCATCGTTTGTTCGATTGAATCGGTCATTACCTATCTGGTTCTTCTCGCCATACCGACGTTATTTTGCAACGGGTCGGATAGGTATCCCCTGGTAGCGCCCACTCTCGTCTAAGGAGTTATATTTTTCCTGAGTAAAGAACATGGTATGCAGATAGGACGGATTATCCGTGTCGAGACTAGAAGACATATAGATTCCCCAGTCGGAATAGAAGCCAATATTGATTGCATCTCTCTTTCCAGATGCTGGAAAGAATATATAATTCCCGTTTGTCTTGCTCGTCACCATACATCCTTTAACCCCATTTTGTGTTGTCCATGTCCATATACAGTTGCTTGCGTCGGTTAGCTCATCTATTTCCTCTATTGTTGGAATACGCCATGATCCACCCCAGTTCTCTCGAGCTGCATCATCAGCCAACTCCAATGTCGTATTATTGTCAACAGTTCCGTACGAACTTATTGTGTTGTACTTAGTTAGTCTGTTTGTTTCACTCTCTAACCACTTGTATGAAGACCAAAAGTAACCGGTTTTACCTTCCTTCCAGTTACTGCAGGGTGTATCTCGTGAATGCCCTTCAGTGTAATGTGGTTCCGTTTCTCCCCACGCGAAATAGTCGCCATAATCTTCCGGATTATCTGCGCCAACATTGCAGGTTGCCCATTTCAAGCCCGACGGTAGGCCTAAATCCACCCAATCATGACCATTAAAATCAGAAACGGTTACATCGCAAGTCGCCGTTAGACAGCTATTATAGGTCGTAGCAGTAATGGTCGCTGTACCAGTTCCAATGGCCGTTACCACACCGGAACAGTCAACGCTAGCGACATTTGTATTGCTTGATGACCATATAACTGACAACTGTGTTACATTTGCCGGAAGAACGGTTGCAACTATTGTTGCCGACTCCCCTGTTGTTAATGATATGGAACTATGGTCAAGACTTATGCTGGTAACCAACTCATCTATGACGGGACGAACCGTGTTCCCGCCACAACGGTCGTCTTCGATAAAGAAGACTCTGTCTGGATTGAGGCGGGCGCACCTCGCGTGGGACGGGTAGTCCATATAGAGGGAAGAAGACCAATAATAGCCTGTGGACCTAGTACCGTAGAGACCCGTGACAAGCCGCTCACCAGCGGCGGGAAGGAACATTCTGTTATTGTTTGAACCCGTAACCAGGTATCCGTTAACTCCGTTCTGTGTTGTCCAAGTCCACGTGCATTCATCAATAAGTTCACCCCACTCTGCATCCGTGGGCATTCGCCAATTTCCACCCCAATTAGCACTGGCAGCGTCATCTTCGGAATCAAGTACGGTATTATTATCTACTGTGCCAAAAGAATGATCTCCAGGAACATTTGTAACATATTTGGAGTAAGTCCCCAAAATATTAGTTCCCTGTGCGAACCTGTATGACTCCCAGGAGTAACCAGCCTCTTTGCCTTCTTTCCATACCAAAGGAGTTCTACTGTTGTAATAAGGTTCCGTTTCTCCCCACGCGAAATAATCTCCGTATTCCTCCGTTCGGCTTGCACCAACATTGCTGGTTGCCCACTTCAAGCCAGACGGCAGGCCTAAATCCACCCAATCATGACCGTAAATTGTACCTGTTACCGTGGGCCATGTGTATGTTTGTCCAGAAACGGTTACTGTGCAAGTTGCAGTAAGACTGCCATCATAGGTTGCTGCTGTAATTGTTGTTGTACCAGCCCAAATCGCCTTAACCACACCGGCATAATCAACGCTAGCGACATTGGTATTGCTTGATGACCATATAACTGACGGCTGTGTTGCATTTGCCGGAAGAACGGTTGCAACTATGGTTGCCGACTCCCCTGTTGTTAATGATATGGAACTATAATCAAGGCTTATGCTGGTAATCGGTACTCGAACACCATCATCTGTAACGGGACGAACCGAGAACCCGTGGTCGCGGTCGTCGTAGTTGCGACGAACATAACCCGAATCGAAGAAGACGCTGTATGCGCAAGCCGGGCGGTCCGGATTGGTGGAAGAAGACCAGTACCAGCCGCAGGACCCGGCAGCACTGAAAGACACGCCGCTCCAACTGCCAGCGGCGGGAAGGAACATTCTGTTATTGTTTGAACCAGTAACCAGGTATCCGTCAACTCCGTTCCGTGTTGTCCAAGTCCACGTACAGTTCTCGCGAAGTTCAGTCCATTCTTCATCAGTCGGCAATCGCCACGTCCCACTCCAATTATCTCGAGCAGCATCGTCGCCCAACTCGAGGATTGCCCTATTGTCGACTGTTCCGTAGAAACTATTTGTGCAATATTTGTATAGAGCCTTTAGCGAGCCTTCGCACCACTGATATATTTGCCATGCATAACCAGCCTCTTTACCTTCTTTCCAAGTCAATGGATCCAAACAGTTGTAATGCGGCTCTGTTTCACCCCAGGCGAAGTAATCACCGTAATCCTCGGGATTATCTGCGCCAACATTGCATGTTGCCCACTTTAGGCCAGACGGGAGCCCAAGATCTACAAATTGATGCTCAACAGCTGGTGTCCCCTCATATGTCACTGCTGGCATCTTAAGCAGATAGGAGCGCGTGATGGTCTGGGACTTCGTGGTCTTGATCTCCATCTGCTTGTTCTCGGTGTCGGTGACTATTACGGTAAAGCCTCCTTCCATCGTCATAGGGGGCAGTGCTATGATGAAAAAAGTAGGCGTTTCAAGATTCAGTTGTACACCATTACCACAATCCAGAGTTACAGTCTTGGCTGTAGCGTCGGTCAAACTAATAGTAGGAGTGGAT
>JAEEGG010024773.1_pt1 | contig 11611 bp, 6 predicted proteins | sample 9134161 | NCBI WGS metagenome assembly JAEEGG01 (sample SAMN16246543, study PRJNA631951) | gut metagenome | biome: gut microbiome; feature: rumen; material: CR-attached | host: Bos | place: Iran: Karaj | collected 2018-10 | reverse complement strand
TGAAAGTGCATCGACACTCTTGACATTGGATGTAGCAGTTATCTGTCTGAGTGCCATTGATACAATGTAATCACCCAGAAGAACCGCCATCTTATTGTCATATACGGCATTGGCAGATTGTTTTCCGCGGCGCTTATCGCTCTCATCGACCACATCATCATGGATGAGACTGCCCTGGTGAAGTAACTCAACAGCCGATGCCAGATGGTATGTACTGTCCTTTACCGTTCCGTAGCACTTGGCTACCAGCAGAACAAGAATGGGACGCATCAGTTTACCCTTGCGTTCCAGAAGGAACTTGAGCAGGACGTCAACACCGGGATTGGCCGATGAAAACAGCGAAGAGTATCGTTTACGAAACTCTTCAAACTCTAGCTCTATGGGAGCACATATCTGCTTTATAACATCCATACCTGGCGCAAAATTAGCAATAAATGTCCGTTTAAGGAAAAATTTGTAATTTTACGTATCAATACTCTCTATATGGATAAACTGTTTCTGCTTGATGCATACGCACTTATATACAGGGCTTACTATGCCTTCCTCAAGGCGCCCAGAATAAACTCAAAAGGCTTCAACACATCGGCCATACTGGGATTTGTAAATACCCTTGAGGATATTCTCAACAATGAGAAACCCACTCATATAGGAGTAGCATTCGATCCCAAGGGCGGCACATTCAGGCATGAACTCTACAAGGAGTACAAGGCACAGCGTGAGGAGACCCCAGAAGTGATACGCGAATCGGTTCCCATCATAAAGCAGATACTTGAAGCATACCGTATACCGGTACTTGAAGTGGCCGGATTCGAGGCAGATGACGTGATAGGAACACTTTCCAAAAAGGCCGATGAGAAGGGCATCACAACCTACATGATGACTCCCGACAAGGACTACTGCCAGCTGGTTACCGACCGGGCCCTGATATACCGCCCGCGATACGGCAACAACGGCTATGACATAATGGGACCTACCCAGGTGAAAGAGAAATACGGACTTGACAACACGTGTCAGATAATTGATATGCTTGGCCTGATGGGTGACAGTTCGGACAACATCCCGGGCTGCCCCGGCATCGGAGAGAAAACTGCCGTCAAACTTATTACTGAATTCGGAGGAATTGACGGACTTCTGGCCAATACCGACAAACTGAAAGGTGCGCTCAAGGAGAAAGTTGAAAGCAATGTGGAGCAGATAAAATTCAGCCGGCTGCTTGCAACCATCAGGACCGATGTCCCCATCGACCTTGACATGAATTCCCTGAAATTCCAGGGACCCGACGAGCAGAAACTCTACTCCATTTTTGAAGACCTGGAGTTCCGCACCCTGATGAACCGCGTAAGATCCAAACAGACTGATGCCGTACAGCCGGAACTGAGCGCCCAGCCCAAACAGCCCAAAAATGACGGTTTTCATGGCGATCTCTTTGATTTATTCCAGCCATCTGACCAGCCTGCTCAGGAATTTTCAAATCTCAAGGACATAAAAAACACGCAACATACATACTATCTCATTGAAACAGAAAAAGATGCTGAATCATTAGCCCACAAAATCGCTACCAGTGATTTTTTCTGTTTTGACACCGAAACCACCGGAACTGATGCGATATCGGCCCAAATAGTGGGATTAAGCATCGCACTCCGTGAACATGAGGCCTGGTACGTTGCAATGCCGCAGGACACGGAAGGCAAGCAGCGGATGCTGGAGATTTTCCGCTCCGTATTTGAAAATCCGTCAACCCTTAAGATAGGACAGAACATAAAATATGACATTCTTATTTTAGGTAACTATGGCATTCAGGTAGAGGGACCTCTGTTTGACACCATGATTGCCCATTACCTTATCCAACCGGAACTCCACCATAACATGGATTATCTTGCCGAGATATATCTTGGTTACAAGACCATCCATATAGAAGAGTTGATAGGAGAGAAAGGCCGTAACCAGAAGAACATGGCCGATCTCAGTCCGGCCGATATCTATGAGTATGCCGCAGAGGATGCCGATATTACACTCCAACTCAAGTCCGTCCTGGAGAGAGAACTTGATAAAGACGGGACTACTCCGTTGTTCAGGGATGTTGAGATGCCGCTTGTAAGTGTATTGGCATACATGGAACGTAACGGTGCCATGATAGATCCGAAAGCATTGGCCGAAACATCAGCACTCTTTACCGCGCGCATGCAGGTTCTTGAGAAACAGATATATGATGAGGCCGGCGGTACACCATTCAACATACTCTCACCCAAGCAGGTCGGTGATATTCTGTTTGACAGAATGAAGATTGTGGATAAACCCAAGAAAACCAAGACCGGACAGTATGTTACTTCGGAGGATGTACTGGAATCACTGCGTGCCGAACATAAGATAGTAGACCTGATTCTGCAGTACCGTGGCTTAAAGAAACTGTTAGGTACATATGTGGATGCACTTCCGCAATTAGTCAATCCCAAAACCGGCAAGATACACACCTCTTTCAACCAGACTGTTACCGCTACCGGCCGTCTGAGTTCCAGTAATCCCAACCTTCAGAATATACCGGTCCGCGATGAAGACGGCAAGGAGGTACGCAAGGCTTTCATTCCCGAACCCGGATGCAAGTTCTTCAGTGCTGACTATTCACAGATTGAACTCCGTATCATGGCACATCTGAGTCAGGATGAAAATATGATAGAGGATTTTAAACTGGGACATGACATCCATGCCGCAACTGCTGCCAAGGTATTCCACAAACCAATAGATCAGGTTACCAAAGCAGAGCGAAGCAAAGCCAAAACCGCTAATTTCGGTATCATATACGGCATATCGGCTTTTGGTCTGGCACAACGTATGGGAGTAAGCCGTACTGAGGCCAAGGAACTGATTGAAAACTATTTCAAGACATATAGCGGCATAAAGAACTATATGGACAAATCTATTGAGGATGCCAGAGCCAAAGGATATATAGAAACCATTCTTAAACGCAAACGCTATCTGCCCGATATAAACTCACATAATGCAACCGTACGTGGCTTTGCAGAACGAAACGCCATAAATGCGCCCATTCAGGGAAGTGCAGCGGATATTATCAAGATAGCGATGATTGCCATCTACCGTAGATTCAGACAGGAAAATATCAAATCGACCATGATCCTGCAGGTTCATGATGAACTCAATTTCAATGTTGTGCCCGGTGAGGAAGAAAAGGTAGAAAAGATTGTTATAGAAGAGATGCAGAAAGCCTGGCCGATGTCAGTTCCGCTTATTGCTGATTGTGGTTGGGGTGATAACTGGCTCCAGGCACATTAAAGCTGAGTTTTCAACTGTTTGAAAAACTCCCATATCACAAGTCCTGCAGTAACAGATACATTAAGTGAGTGTTTGGTACCGTATTGCGGTATCTCTAGTGACAGTCTGCAGTTATCAACCACTTCCTGGTTAACTCCTTTAACTTCATTACCCAAAACAAGTGCATAACTGGAACCGGGCTGTACAGTAAAGTCATCAAGTTTTTGGCTACCTTCAACCTGTTCTACGGCAATGGTAATATAACCTTTATCATTAAAGTCTTTGACAACACTGACACAATCATCAGAGTATATCCATTCAACACTCTCCTCTGCACCAAGTGCAGTTTTATGTATCTCTACCAGACAGTTGTCAGGAGTTGCAGTTATACCGCAAAGTATTATACGTTCAACCCTGAAAGCATCGGATGTGCGGAAAACAGATCCTACATTATACAGACTCCTTACATCGTCCAGGATAATGGTAAGAGGCAGTTTCTTACTCAGTTTGAATTGCTCTACATCAATTCTTCCAAGTTCCGATACATTCAGTTTTCTCATACCTAAATATGTTTTAACGGTGTAAAATTAGTTCATTTAAGTGACTATTACTGTTGAAAACAGTGTAAATAAGTGTTCAAAACAATATCAAAAAAAGTGAACTTAAAAATTGCTTTTTCAAATCTTATTCAGGTATGGAACAAAAATTGAAATAAGCCTGTTGACAGCCTATTTTTATATGATTTTTTGTAAACAGCCAATTAACAGGAATAGTTTGTATAAACAATGTAAAAATATGAAATAGTAAATGAACAATAATTGTTGATTATTATCTATTACGTTGGATAATAATGATTTACATTGTTTATTAAACTGTTTATAATATAAAGGATCCAGTTAATAATCTGAAGATGAAAAAAGAGAAAAAAGATATCAACAGTTTCAACAGCCAATAAAAAACAACTATAGATATCAATTAAAATAAAACATACATATTAATATATCATCGGCTGATAAGTAAGGTCATCTTATTACCGTAACAGATACACTCTGGCTGTTATTGTTTTCCTGATCGGTTATTATTGCATGGTATATACCGGATGATACCTGTTTTCCATTCATATCAGTTAGATTCCAGCTGTATGATCCTCCGTTTGAAGTTCCTTGATTGACCAGACGTCCGGAATTGGATAATATTCTTATAGTACTCCATTGTGTCAAACCTGTAAATGTAACATAACCGTCAAATGATGGTTTTACAGGATTAGGATAAACCAGAATATTTGATTCTGACAGACTTTCTTGCGGATCCCTGGCCTGACCTCCATATTCTATCATTCCCTTGCTTGTACCAAAGAAAATTGAGCCGTCAAGGCCGTTTTCAGTTATGCTTAATATATTGTTTGAAGGAAGCGGACTGTTACTGGTGGTAAAATGTTCAATAGTCTGAGTTCCGTCGGGACTTAAAAGGAATACACCGTCATTGTCTGTACCTATCCACTTTCTGTTACCCTGATCTATATAGATAGCAGTAGTAAATACTCCATTTAAAAGGTAGTCTGCCAATCCTGAACCGTCATTCCTGGGTATCTTTATTCTTTCAAATACCGGATTTGAATCAGTTATGAATGAATCAGGATTCCTTAAGACAAAAATACCTCTATTGGTTCCAATCCACATTTCACCGTTTAAATCAGTTTCATAAAACAACAGATCATATATTTCTTCTGTAGTTCCATCCTGGTTAACGAGAAAAGGAGTGGAAAACTTAATTATATCATCACTGTTTTTTTGTGGAGTTCCTTTAGTATCAATACATATCAACCCCGGAACAGAACGTGATGAGTTAAGCCATAATCGGCCGTTTGAGTCAAATCTGAGTTGTTTTAAAGTAGGTAATCCTGATATTTCATTATAGTATAGTGAAAACCAATTTCCATTAGGTTGAAGAACTCTTATAACGGTATCTATTTCATTATTTACCATCCACAGATTACCGTCAGAATCAAATTGCAACGCACTTATCCTTACATAATTGTTTTTATTGAATTCAGTATTGTTTAGTATACTCTTAAGTGCGCTGTTATTCCATGTATAGAGTTTCTCAAACCTGTTGTTTCTGAATTCATACAATCCCTGTCCTGCAGATCCTACATATATATGGTTGGGATCGGAGGGATCCTGAGCAGCTTCGGTAAGATTTATGTATTTAAGATTTGTTTTTGACTGGATATCCTCATCAAGATATGTCCATCGGTCATTTTCATAAATCATTACCGTACCCGGATAATCTATTCCGAAATAATTATGACAACCGCTCACTACCATCAGTTTGCCGGGCTGTGGCCATGAAACTGAATGGAACCAATTGCTTCTGGGACTGTCTGGTTTAATATCTCTAGCCTTCAGAACAAGTCTGTCATCATCTGTTGAGTACTGATACAGTCCGTTCAAGCCATGACAGACCCATAAATCATTTCCATCGGTCATGATATGATTTACATGATGAGGAAAAATATATTGTGTCTGTTCAGACAAACTGCTGAAAATTGTTACTGCAGTATCCTGTATCAGTGCAAGTCTGTTGTCGGAAAGTAAAGACATGCTGCTTACCTTGTCCTTTACCAATGAAAGCCCTGCGTTAGCCCGGTTGACAGTCCATATACGGTTATCAAACGAATATCCGGTCAACTGTCCGTCAAACTCAAATAACCGTCTGAATGTGATATTCCGGAATAGTTTCCATTTGCTGTTATCCAGGAGATTATCTGACAGGATACCCAGATACATGCCTCCCTGTGTTGCACAGATGATAGAATCATTCAGTATGACCGATGTATATACCTGCGTCTCAAAACGGTATGTATTGCTTATTTCCTTGCGTTTTACATCAAAAACAATGAGGCCTATGTTTGTAGAAATATAAGCATTGTTTCCCGAAATATTGAGTTGGTTCACTGTAACGTTTCCGGTACTGTTGTTCTTAATGTCAGTAAAATTGTAAATGGAAAAATCCTCATACAAAAGATCAATATTACCGTTTGAATAGACCAGGACGACAGCTTTTTCAGATTGGCAGTAACCTAATGCGGCAATATCCGTATCTGCCAGTCCTCCGGTCTTGTCAATGGTATAGAGACCGTTATCGGCAGGATCATATAAATATAAGGCACCGTCGCTCAATACACATACGTAACCGAATGCCTTGAGTGAGAATGTGGCGTCATTATAGGATGGATGTGCCCTCCAGGTACCAACAGGGATGCCGGCATAAGCCTTATTAAAAGGCAAAAGGAGCATTACCGCAGCGATTGCGATAATGGCTCCTCTTGTCAACTTTTTTATCATAATTGTTTCAGATAATCCGCTAATTTCCTTACGGCGCGTCCCCTGTGACTTATCAGGTTCTTGCCTTGGGAAGACATTTGAGAGAATGTCTCGGAATAACCGTCAGGGATAAAGATGGGGTCATAACCGAACCCGCTGTCTCCGTAATGTCGCTCCGTGGCAATCTTTCCTGTAACTATTCCCTCAAACAGAACTTCCTGTCCGTTAAGTATTAACGCAACAACGGTCCTAAATTGTGCGCTGCGGTCCGGTTTTTTTTCAAGTTCACGGAGCAGCTTGGTCATATTGGCCTCCGAGTCATGGTCACCTGCGTAGCGGGCGGAGTGAACTCCGGGTGCTCCGCCAAGAGCCTTTACTTCAAGTCCGGTGTCATCGGCAAAACAGTCATAACCATAGTGCTCCTTGACGTAACGGGCTTTCTGCAGGGCGTTGTCCTGGAAGGTATCGCCGGTTTCGGGGATATCGTCGTGGCAGTTTATGTCACTGAGCGACAGCACCTCAAAGCGGTCGCCAAGTATCTGACGGACCTCTTCAAGCTTATGGCTGTTATTGGTGGCAAAAACCAGTTTCATGCTGCTTAGAGAACTATGTTCACAATCTTGCGCGGTACCACGATCACCTTGCGGATGGTCTGACCGTTGATGTAGCCCTGAGCCTTCTCATTTGCCAGAACGGCATCCTGAATCTGCTGCTGGGTTGCATCGGCCGGGAAGTCCATTGTAAAGCGGGTCTTTCCGTTGAATGAGATGGAGTAGGTTATGCTGTCCTCCTTGAGGTAATCCTCGTTGAACTTGGGCCATGCGGCATCGCAAACTGTGGTTTGGTTGCCAAGTGCCTGCCAGAGTTCCTCGGCGGTGTGGGGAGCAAACGGAGCGATCACCTTAGCCAGGTCAGCCAGTACGGCGCGCTTGTTGCACTTGAGTCCTGACAGCTCGTTTACGCATATCATGAATGCGGCAACCGATGTGTTGAATGAGAAGTTCTCAATATCCTCGGTTACCTTCTTTATGAGCTTGTGGATTGACTTGAGCTCGTCCTTGGTGGGAGCGTCATCGCTTATAGCCAGCTTGCCGTCACGGTCAAAGTAGAGAGCCCACATCTTGCGGATAAAGCGGTGGCAGCCGTCAATGCCGTTGGTATCCCAGGGCTTTGACTGCTCAAGCGGTCCCAGGAACATCTCGTACATACGCAGTGTATCGGCTCCGTATTTTTCGATTATGTCATCAGGGTTGACCACGTTGAACATGGACTTACTCATCTTCTCTACTGCCCAGCCGCAGATGTACTTGCCGTTCTCCAGTATGAACTCGGCGTTGTTGTACTCGGGTCTCCAATTCTTGAATGCCTCAACGTCCAGCACATCGGCACTTACAATGTTTACATCAACGTGTATGGGAGTGGTGTCATACTGGTCCTTGAGGCCCAGTGATACGAACTTGTTGGTATCCTTGATGCGGTATACAAAGTTACTGCGGCCCTGAATCATACCCTGATTGATGAGCTTGCTGAACGGCTCCTCAACCTCGCTTACGCCAAGGTCCTTTAGGAACTTGTTCCAGAAACGGGAGTAGATAAGGTGACCGGTGGCGTGCTCGGAGCCTCCCAGATAGAGGTCAACGCACTTCCAATAGTTATCGGCCTCCTTGCTGACGAGTGCCTTATTATTGTGCGGATCCATGTAACGCAGATAGTAGGCCGATGAGCCTGCAAATCCGGGCATGGTGTTGAGCTCCAGCGGGAATACGGTCTTGTTATCTATAAGTGACTTGTCAACAACCTTGTTATTCTTTTCATCAAATGCCCAAACCTTGGCGTGACCCAGAGGGGGCTCGCCGGTCTCGGTGGGCTTGTACTCACTGATTTCGGGGAGTTCCAGCGGCAGGCACTGCTCGGGTACCATTGTGGGTATTCCGTTCTTGTAGTAAACCGGGAACGGCTCACCCCAGTAGCGCTGACGGCTGAATATGGCGTCACGCAGACGGTAGTTTACCTTTACCTTACCCAGTTTGTTGTCCTGTACATATTTCTTGGTGGCGGCAATGGCTTCCTTAACGGTCAGGCCGTTCAGGTTGAGACCGCCCTCACGGATCTGGTCGGGACGGGGTGAGTTCATCATCACACCCTCCTTGGCGTCAAAGCTCTCTTCGGATACATCGCAACCCTCAATCAAAGGTCTGATTTCAAGGCCAAAGTGCTTGGCGAATGCGTAGTCACGGCTGTCGTGTGCGGGAACGGCCATGATGGCGCCTGTTCCGTATCCGGCCAGCACGTAGTCGCTTATCCATACGGGTACATCCTCACCTGTCAGGGGGTTGATGGCGTATGATCCGCTGAACACGCCGGTTACACGGCGGTCGGCTATGCGCTCGCGCTCGGTGCGCTTCTTGACGGCTGCTATGTATGCATCCACCTCCTTTTTCTGTGCGGGTGTGGTGAGCTGTGTCACCAGCTCGCTCTCGGGAGCCAGCACCATGAATGTTACGCCGAATATGGTATCGGCACGGGTGGTGAATATGGTGAATTCTATGTCTGAGTCCTTTACGTGGAACTGCATCTCGGTTCCCTCGGAGCGGCCTATCCAGTTGCGCTGGGTCTCCTTGATGGAGTCTGACCAGTCTATCTTGTCCAGACCGTCAAGCAGGCGCTGTGCGTAGGCTGATACACGCAGGCACCACTGGCGCATCTTCTTCTGCTCTACGGGGAATCCGCCGCGTACCGATACGCCCTCTACCACCTCGTCGTTGGCAAGTACGGTGCCCAGTCCGGCGCACCAGTTTACCATTGTCTCGCCCAGATAGGCTATGCGGTAGTTCATCAGGATGTCCGATTTTTGCTTCTCGTCCATGGCTTTCCACTCGGCGGCGGTAAAACTGAGCTCCTCGCTCTGGGCTACGTCCAGATTTGCAGAGCCTTCTTTTTCAAAGTGCTCAATCAGTTTCTCAATGGGCTGGGCGCTCTGGCACTTGTTGCAGTAGAATGAGCCGAACATCTTCTGGAACGCCCACTGGGTCCAGTGGTAGTAGCCGGGCTCGCAGGTACGTACCTCGCGGTCCCAATCGAATGAGAATCCTATCTTGTCCAGCTGCTCGCGGTAGCGGTTTATGTTCTTTTCAGTTGTAATTGCGGGGTGCTGGCCGGTCTGTATGGCGTACTGTTCGGCGGGCAGGCCGTATGCATCGTAACCCATGGGGTTCAGTACGTTGAATCCGCACTGGCGCTTGTAGCGTGCGTAAATATCGGATGCAATGTAGCCCAGCGGGTGTCCTACGTGCAGGCCGGCGCCTGAGGGATAGGGGAACATGTTGAGTACGTAATACTTGGGTCTGGAGGCGTCCTCAGTTACCTTATAAGTTCCCTCCTTGGCCCACTTTTCCTGCCATTTCTTTTCAATTGCTCTGAAATCGTATTCCATCTTACAGAATTTTGGTTTGCAAAAGTACACAATTTCAGGCAAAAATGACGCAAAGGGGTCGTTTCGTTTTGCGTCAAGGTTGGGTGATGACGTTGGGATCGGGGCCGTATCTGTTGGGTCCTTCGGTTCCGGGCAGGGCGCAGAAGATTATCAGTATGATGAATCCTACAAAGGAGAGGATCACAAGGAAGGACATGATTCCTGCTGTTCCGTAAATGAGTTTCTGCTCGCGATTAATTTGTTGAGTATGTGCTGTCCTTGCTACAGGAGTGAATACACTTGGATCAACTGCAATGGAGTCACCATTGGCCTTATAATAGAAAAATCTCTTTCCGCTTTGCACCTGCTCCATATAGTCGGGATATATCCTGATGGTATCTCCGTCTGTATCAGTATATCTGTTATAGTATTCTTCCGGGTTGAAAGAGGTTACAGTTTCAGTTTCCTTAGTCTCTACATTAAAGTGAAACATTGAGTATATCATTGTATTCACGGCAATAATCATGGGTAACAGATATGCCAGCACCCATGCTCCTTTACGCTCCGAATCGTGAAGTCTGCGTACGGTTATGCTTAATAATGGTATTATCAGTATAAAGGCAATAAAGCTGACTATCATCAGTTCGGCTTGGAGTGTAATAGGGTGTTTTGCCTTTAGCATAACAAATGGAATCAGGAAAGATACTGCTATTCCCAGCGTATAGAACACTAAAGTATATAACAGTATAAAATACCAGAATTCAGTCCTTGATGCGCGACCCGTGAACTTGAACATGTTTCTGAAGCCGGAATTGATGGCTTCACCGAATGTGATCTTTTTTGTTTTCATAACTTTTGCGTTTGATTGGTTTTGACGCAAAAGTAGGTCGCCCTCATCGGCCCCTGAAATATGTTGCGTACCATTATCGTAACATTTCTGTGTTACGGTTTCTATATCCGGAAATACCTGATCGGCCCAGAATGGAGTTAGTTTTTCCTTGATACGTTTTCTCCTCATTCTAAGGCTTTCTTTCGATATGGATATACAGTCAGAGATAACTTCCGGTTTAAAGCCCGCTGCAGCAAGCGCGCAGAATATAAGGTCTGACTCTGAAAGGGATGGTGACTCGGCTCTCATGTCCAGAAATACCGGGGCAAAAGTCTTTTCTATACAGCGCGTTACGGCCATTCTGTCATCAAAGGTCAGGCGGTTCTGGCGGCTGCGGTATTCTATCAGCATGCTGGCCTCGGGCATCTGGCGAAACTGTGCCAGGCAGGATTGCAGTTTCTCAATTCTTGAATCCATAATCAGTGTTGTTTGACGCAAAGATACGCCTTAAACCAGTAGCAAACGTGTAATAAACCGTAGCAAAAACGTAACATTCCAACGTTGTTGACGGTAAAAGCACTATATTCGCATTGATTAAACTTGTGCTTATGAAACGAATTCTCATTTGTTTGTGTTTTATACTTGCGGCGGTTTCATGCGGCAGGCAGGAAAAGGAGTTGAAAGAGAGGGCATTGGAATTATGCAATTATATTCCTGACCATGTTCTTAAACCTGAGGCTGAAGATTTCATGACTCCGGAATTTTTCAAGACTCTTT
>JAEEGG010024769.1_pt1 | contig 11614 bp, 8 predicted proteins | sample 9134161 | NCBI WGS metagenome assembly JAEEGG01 (sample SAMN16246543, study PRJNA631951) | gut metagenome | biome: gut microbiome; feature: rumen; material: CR-attached | host: Bos | place: Iran: Karaj | collected 2018-10 | reverse complement strand
CGAGGTAGCGGTTTCTAGTTTCATTCCACGCCCTCACGAAGAGGGTGACTTTATGGCGGTATTTGAGTGTCCTAAATGCTTCACGTTTCAATCCACACCCTCACGAAGAGGGTGACACAGCCGTGTAAACGCATGTCGATGTCAGGTAGATGTTTCAATCCACACCCTCACGAAGAGGGTGACTGTATAAATAATAATCTATTGATTATCAGTATGCAAAAATAGTCATTTTGCGAATAAAGACAAAGAAAAAAGTGAATAAAGATAGTTGTGTGGAAAAAAACGATAACTTCTTATAAATAAGTGATTGCGAAAGTGTTTCATTATTTGCAATGCTTCACTTTCGCATTTTTATATTATCAGTTCTTCTGTTATGTCATATGAAGTTTTCTTTCCGATATACTCCACACGTCGTTGCCAATTGTTGCCTAGGAAATAGAAACGGATACTGTCCTTTTTGTCGTCTATTATGCCTATTAGGATATTTCTCAATACGATGAATTGCGCTTCAGTCATTAAACATTCAAATACAGAGTTTTGCACCCGTTGCCCGTAATTCACGCATTCCTTTGCAACATTTCTGAGCCTTTTTTCTCCTGCTCTAGATGTTGTGTCTACATCGTAAGTAACCAATACCATCATATTTTCTATTTCATTAAGAAAACTGGATAATCATCAATATCTCCACGCATATATCTGGAAAGTAACATAGCCTGAGCATATGGCAAAAGACCTAGAGGTATTTTCTCTTTGAAATAAGGATGTTCAATCATCTCCTTTTTGCGTTTCTGCCATGTGGTAATTAGATTCTTTTTACAAGAATCAGTCATCAATAAAGAGTCATCTCCCTGACGAATGAAATCTCTTTTGTCAACTTGTCTTCGGTTAATCATCGACAAAACCAATCTGTCGCCCAAATATGCCCTAAATTCCTCCATCATATCCAAAGCGAGTGACATACGCCCAGGTCGCAATGTATGCATAAACCCCACGTAAGGATCCAGTCCGACCGATTCTAAAGCTGAAGCGACCTCATTGGAGAGTAGTGTATAGATAAAAGAAAGCATAGCGTTCACTTCGTCTTTTGGAGGTCTACGACTTCTACCTTCAAAAACGAAGTCATTTTTCTGATTGATGATGAGATGGTTAAACACGCCAAAATAAACGTTTGCTGCCCGCCCTTCGATACCACGAAGGAGTTCCATATTGTCTGCATTCAATACCTCTTGCTTATATAAATCTAATTTCTTGGCGGCCTGTTCCACATCTATTTGTGTTCCATTGTCACGCAGGAAACGGCGTAACACATTCCTGCAATTGAATATCTTTCCTGCAATAAACAGTCTACTTATATGCAGTGACTGACCTTCATCCTCAGAAATATTGTATTGCTTTTTTCTCAACAAAACGTTCCCTTTAACCCCTCCTTGAATACGTCCGATGAAATTACCTTGAGGTGACATGAAAACTAGTGAAACCCCATTGTCCACACATAGCTTCATCAAACCAGGACTTGCACCCATATAGCCAAAAGTAACGATACCTTCAATATTGATAACAGGGATTCGAAACAATTCTTCCTTATTAACCGACACAACAACATTCATGCCATCTCTGGAAAGATATGACTCAGGTGTAGTCACATATAGGGTGTTAAGTAGTTTCCTCATACAAATTATGTTTAAGATATTGTGTTGCATCCTGCCGGTAATTCAATTCAGGATTGCAAAGGTCGATAAGCGAACAGTTCTTACATCCTTTTATTTTGGCGGCTTTAGGTGTCTGACCCGTTTCAAAAATCTTGTGCATAGCTTCGGCACATCGATAGGTCAAGTCACGCAAATGATTGTCAATCGTAATGATTTCACGGTGTCGGGTTTCATGATAATATAATGCAGCCTGACATATCTGTATATGATACATTTCTTCAAGACACATGACCTGTGCTGTTAGTTGTACCTTGTCCCGTTCATCAGGTTTACTATGACCACGTTTATATTCAATTGGAAATACATGCCAATATCCAGGATAAGAAGGATGCTGGATGGCATCTTTCTCTGTTTCTGACGGCAACAACTCAATTGCGTCAGTGATACCGTACAGTCCTAAAGACTTGGATGCGATATGCACTGAACGCAAAGTGATTGTTTCTCCGTTTTTCTGGCGATACTGTGGATTATCAACGTTTTCGTGTAAGATATTCCCTTCAACCGTCAGTTTGTTGTCAGCCCATTGTTGTTCAATATGAATCAATGCCCATTGTCGGGGACAGAACATATAGTGCTGAATCCCCGACAACATGAGCATATTATCTTCATCGTACATCCGTCAAATAAGTTCTTCGATGGTTACTCCTGATGGGATGTTGTCCTTATCAATAGTAACCACGTAGTCATCGAACTTCCGAGGTGCATCTACATCGGCTTTCTTTGCCACATGAACGAGATCAAACAATTTGTTGGCAGGAGCATTACCGAGGGCTGACTCATGTTTGAAAACGATGAGTTTTTGTGCGCTCATCAATCCACGAGCAGCAGAGCGATCGACATCGAACATGTTCTTCAGTGCTTCAAAGAACAAATTCAAATCTTCTTTTGAAAATCCAGTCTGCGCGGCGAGATTAGCTGAAATGAAGCCATGACAAACATAGAGACCATATGGAACTGTTGATTTACGTCCCATTGTACGATTGTCGCCACTCTGTTTCTCTGCTTCTTTTTCAGTTGCTACAGCCATTCGAGTGATAGAGTGTTCTGTAGTGTTAATAGGATCAATGGAACGGGCAAATGTCATTTGGATAGGGCCCCTCACTTGACCGGCATTTTTACCTGTGGACATCACTGCTCCAAATGTACGTATATCATAATAACGATTACACATCACTTTACGAGCAGCTTCAGTTTTATCACCTCCTTTCTCTACAGATTTCACACTTTCATCATCATGAGAAGCATCGATAGCTTTATTTAAAACAGCCTTTTCTTTGATGAAAATATCAAAACCATTAGCACATTCTTTGGCTACTTGCACATAGTTACGCACTTTGCGCTTTAAGCACACATCTGTTACCAATCCCATACCAGTTTCCGCATCAATACGTGGAAGGTTACCTGCATCGGGATCACCATTTGGATTTCCGTCTTGTACATCGAAGATATAGACGAAATCAATTCTGTTTTTAAGTACTTCCATAAGTGAATTAGTTTGTTAATTGTTATTATTCGTTTGTTTTTGTTTCTTTCTTTGTAAAGAAATCCTGCATCTGATGATAATAGCCCACGAAGAATCTTCCTTGGTCCTGCAAGTCAAGATGAGCGGGGAATCCTTCTGCGCTAATCTTGTCAATGATTTCCTGCTTCAGCTTCTCGTAGAACACCTTGCTTCCTTCATTCAGTTTCTCCGAATGGTGAGAAGACAGGTTCAAGATTGTTGCGAACACCGTTGAAGGTGTAGCACTAGCAGCATTCATATAACGCTCACGAATGGAATGCTGGTTGTTTGCATCATCTTGAATTTTGTCCAAGACTGCAAACAGACGGCCACATAAGTAGCCTTGATTCTTGTTTTCTTTATCAAGCATAACTTTAATGTTTAATTGGTTATCGTTTAATCTGTTTAGATAAGCTTTGATAATTGCAGCACGTGTGATTCCGATTGTCTGCTCCGCACGGATTCGCCGGATACATCCAGCAAACAGTGTATATGGGTAAGGCGTGCCCTGGAGGATACTTTTAATGACAGCGTCTGGCAAATTGGGGGTTGCATCAGATGCTTTTCCTCCTAGTGTCACTGCACTTATAATAGAGCGCAATGACAGATATGTTTTTCTTTCTTTTCTAGTCTCAATTATCTCCATGTCATTAAAATGACGAAGGATTAATTCTGCAAAATCTTTAAGAGGGATCTCCGCCCAATAAGAAACGGCAATCCTTGCTGCATTAGGAGCAAGACCAAGGATATAGAATTTATCTTCAAGAGAAGTTCTTAAGCTGCCAGAATGAATTGCTGTAAAAACTCGTCTAACTTCTTCAACTCCACGATTTGGGTCATCGTCTGATTCTTGGAAACCGAACATGTTGAATATACTTTCTTCTGCTTGACAACCAGCATCATTATCTTTTGAAGCCCAAAACAAAAAAGTTCGAGAACCCACTAAGAATTTATTACGGGAATTGGAATCTAGCAAATGACTAAGTGCCGTGGTATAGGCGAATTCAGCTTCTTCACATACAGGAGCATTTGCTCCTTGTTTTTTCCCGTAGGAATCATAGCCTTTACTATCTTTGAATGAAACAAGGGAACTAAAGGCGTTTCCTTGAAAAGAAACTTTTGCATGTATTCTTGCTGTCTTTCCTCTAAGTCCAGTAACAAGACATCTATGCATATCGGTTTCGATAGTCTGACCTTTAGCCGATAAATTAATAATGTCATTTTCCTCTGCGGCAATTGAGGTGCTTCCTTCTATTAAGAAAGAAATATTCTTATTTGTTCTGGATAGTTCCTCCCACAAAATGTCATATTTCAAAATATCATATACACATGGATAATTATGATAAAAACGACAGATAGCATCAATGGTACTGTTATGGGGAAATAAACATTTCATTTCATTCACTTTCTCCACAAAAGCCTTGTTACATAGCAATGACTTTTCTTGATTGTTTTCAGAGAAACCTGTTACATATTCAATATTATCCCATAAAAGATTGCTAATGAACTTAAGACCAGAACGTTGTACTTTTTGAGCTACAAGAAACTGTGATGCGGTTCTTCTGTCCTTCATTCTACTTTCAAGACGAATAAACTTGCCATCTTTATCAATAACTATAAGATATCCTATTTCTTTAAGTTCTGTTCCTTTCTTAGGTAAGTTTTTGCATCTGTGATAATAATCATATAAAGCCTTTAATATCATTTTAGTACCTCCTCACTATCTTTTAGTGGAACAATTATAACTCCGTTCTGCATATTAGCACGGAAAAACATCGCCTCAGGACTTTTAGAATCCTTTTCAAAATCCATATCATAAAGCATGATACCTAAATCTTTGCTTTCAGTTATGGGTTGTTGTAATTTGTCATCTGAAGGATTTACAAGTCTGAAAGAGGCTGAAAACTCTCGTGTTCCCAAATAAGGTTGTGTAAAACACTGCCCTTTACTTGCCCGGCGTTCAAACATCGCATTATATTTGCCTGGATTCTCATCCAGTCTCAAAGAACCATTTTCTTCTTCGTCAATTAATGGATTCTTTGTATTCGTTCTTTTCCATTTCGGAATAAACACCAATTTTGCAGTAATACGATATTTTACATCTTGCAACAATAAAGTACTTTTTTGTTGGCGGTTTTCCTCGATGTAGATGGTTTTTTTTGCTCCAACGGCTCCAACCTCATTTCGTCGCACAGTAGTCCATTTGATGGGATTGAGAACCTCAATCTTCGTAACCTGCCAACGAATGGCGGGTTTCCAGAAGATGGCCTCAAAAATGGCACGGGCAGCCGATGGGGTTATCACATCATAACTGACCCTCTCAACTTTTAATTCTGGTCGGGTGAAACACGCGAATGGTCCCCAAACCTCGATTGTGAATTCTTTGTCTGTATATTCCATAAACTTATACTATTAAAGTTTCTTCCAGCCAATGATTATTGATTATTAATCCGACATTATCGTCATAAAAAGCCGTGTCCTTTATTACAAAAACGTTTTCAAGTATCTCATCAATAGCACCGGCTTCTCGTAATTTCTTCATGTCATTATTTCTGACATTTACACTATATTGCGCTAACTGTTTCATCAAAGAATAGGTAATACCATTGCTTTTAACTTGTTCCAACAGATCTGCAGTTTTACCTTTTCTCCAATTAACAATAACTGACGTTGTTTCATCTTGTATTAATTGAAATTGTTGTGACGCTGTTTCGAAATTCAATTCTTTTCTATACAATAATTTTCCAATCTGTGCTTTGTCAAAGTTCTCAATTCTACAATACAACTGATTGAAATAGTCATTCATCGCATCAGGAGAGAACCAGTCATAATCATGCCCCATGTTAACACGTGCATTATTAGTTTGGGAAATAAATCCCCGGGGAAGGGCATGCTCTTTCTGTAAATTAAAAACATGAGTTGTGCCTATTTTAAGTTTTCCTTCTCTATAATCCGCAAAACGAAATGTTTCCAATAAATAAAACGAAACGTATATTTTCGTAAAACGAAATGTTCCTTTTTTGAGCTCCCTCCCTTGAACGCATAACTCCTCAGATCTCTCTGGGACGTTATGCGTTCATTGTTCAAATGGCATTATAATATGATTCAAGTTGAAGTGTAATTAAAATAGAACCTACCAAACACCCTCACGCTCACGTAGTAGAGTGTGGCGATCAGCGTGAACCATGTGTGTCGCAGAGGTGTCAGCCCCTCTTCCCCTGACACAAGGCGCATCATTCTCCAGTATAGGTTTCTGTCCGCAAGCTTCCGTATTTCCTCTGTTCCGCCTCGATCGTAGTCATCGTCGTGAAGAACGCACGGCACATAGAACTTCGTCGCATAGGGAGGCTTGAAATACCTTAGGAGCCCTGTCTGACACCCGCATCCTTTCATATGCTCAGTTGGAGTTTCTCTGGATAGCCCGATATGTATTCGTACCCCAAGATGTCGCAGACATCGTCCATTCCTTGAATTGCTGCAATGCTCTGCGCCGTCCTGTCATAGCACTCCGATGCGTAGTTCTCCAAGGCGAAAAGGAACTGCATGGCAACGCTCATTGGGAGCGTGATGGGTATCGTACCTGCCCATAACGTTGTCGTTGTCTTACCGACCGCTTGTTCCGCTTGTAGGCGCAAGAGCAATCCCGCCCTTGTCGCCTTGTCGAGCCAGTAGGTCATGTTTCCAATGCAGAACGAGTTGACCGCCTCTGATTGGTCGTACGCATTGACCCTTGCAAGCATGATTTCCTTTGCTTTAACAACTACGTCTTCGTTGTAATACTCGCACACCTCCGTCAGTTCATCTGCCGTGAAACTGCACACGGAAAGTACATCGCCCAATGTCGGCAAGTGGTCGAACACATAACTTGTGAGGTCGTACTCATATCCTTCCTCACATTCCGTGATTTCAGTGCAGATGTTGGCGAACCAATTATCCGCCACCCTCGACCGTGTTATTACGGGAGGCCTATCTTCAGTTGTTGTTCTCATAATCAATTCGGTTTAGTCCATACATACTCGCAATAGGGAACAGTTATACCGCCAGACTTGGCTCCAGCACCAAGGCCTGGGCCTGCGGTAAGAAAATATGATATTCTCCCTGTTTGCTCCGTTGTCACAACATCAGACCAATAACTTGTATATGTCGCACCTTTCAATGATGCCCTATAGATTGCGTTTGAAAAGATTGGTTTTCTCGCCTCTTTTGTAACTGTGCCATAATACGCAGACGAGGGGTCTTCATCTGAATATGTAACTGTTGGTGCAGCATTCCAAGTGTTTTGCACCCCAATGCAATATCCGTTTGAGTTTCCACGGCAAGCCGCCATAATCCACCCTTGATAAAAGGACGGTAGAAACCAATTTGTCTTCTTGTATTGGTCATCAAGCGTTTCCCACAACTCAACATTCGGCTCATAAAGGTAACACGCATAGGCACACCCATAAAGCAAACGTGACCATCTTCCATAGTTCGTGGAGTCATATCTTTGCTGTGCGTCTTGAACCGCCTTGCACAAGTCTGCCCATTCCGTCAGATTTGTCGGAATTTTCACTCTACTATCGTTCTTATAAGTGTCATCAACCATAATATAGCCTCTTATCACAACATTAGCGTGCGCCACTATGGCAGCCGTGCTTGATTTTCCATCAGGGTCTGCATTGATAGTATCCGCACGCAACACACCGTACCCGTCCACAGTATTGTCATCAAAATAACTATCACGAATTGTGTAACTTGCTTGTGCTGTTTTATTTTCAAGGTTTGGAACATCATACAAGGATGGATAAAGTTCGTATTCCAACTGCTCTTTTATTGTGTTGAAAATTGTTGTTTGCTCCGATGTTGTTAAATTATCTATATTACTACTATCTGTTGTTATTCCCCAACATAAGCGACGTATTCTATCATTTATCGTTGCATCATTTCCATATACTCGACCATCTGTAGAGGTGGCAGATACACGTTTGTCTGCATAAATGAGCATTTTCCACTGGTTTGTTCCAACACTATATCGCCTAATGACCAAACCTACTATGGTCTTGTCCGTGAAATACTCATTATCAAACGTTCCGTCAGCGTAAGCGAAATCACCGACCTGAGGAACTCTTCCGTAGAAGGCAATCGTAGCATCAGCGGTCAGCGTGGTTGCGAGTGTCTTGACACTTACATTCAGCGTGTGGATGGTGGAGTCTCCCAACTGCAAGACGTTGATGACACCGCTGTTCTCATCAATCGTGGCGAGAGTGGACACGTTCTCTCCGAACGACCATGTGATGTCGAACACTGCTCTTCCGTCCTGCAAGGTCTTCATCTGCAAGTTGTTTCCATACAAGAGACTCTTGATGGTCACTTTGTGCGTGGTGTTCAATCCAGTTTTGTAGAAATACTTGTCCCCGTCAATCTTGATGCTCGTGATTTGGAACGTGGTATAGGTCACGGTTAGTCCATCAGAACCAGACTGGATATTGCCGAACTTATCCATGAGTATCTCAAGGTCGGAGATGGATAGATAGTTGGTGTGGTCTGCTTGGTAGTCGCTGACGGGCATGAGAGCAATCGTTCCCTTGAGGTCTGCGTTTTTGCTCGCCAACCACATCAGTGCCGCCCTTGTGTACGATGTCCAACTGATGCCCTTGAACAAGATGTCCATGTTGCCAGTTGCGTTCTTCCTCGCATTGTAGAGTGAGGTGCTGATAGACTGCACACCTGTGATATGGGTGCATACCGTCTGGTCGATGCGGAGCGTGGTGAAGTAGGAGTAACCCTCAATCTGCAAAGTGGCGAGATTTGGTTGTGCCTCCACGGACAGTTCCGACAAGGATTGAGGCAAGCGTAGCGTGACAAGCGAGTCGGTGGCAGGTAGCGTCACGGACGAAAGACTTGTGCATCCACGGAGGTCAATCTCCGTGACCTTTGTCATTCCCGACAACGAAGTGCCTCCAAGACCGCTCAATGCCGTGCATCCCCTCATGACCAAACGTTTCAATCGTGGGGTGGCGAACGATATGGTTATTGACCTATTATTGACCGTCTGGGAGCCTCCGTCATTGATTATCCATTCCGTCAGTCTGTCGCCAGACACGTTGATTGACGAGTTGCTCTCCGTCGGGTGCGGTGCGAAGTCGCCCACACTGCGCAAGTAGTCAATACCGAAGATGAACACGTTGTTGTTCTGCGTCACATTCAGAGTAGGAAGAGTGACAATCTCGCCTGGCCTCGCACGTTTGTTGCTGTAAGCGTACGAACTCTCCGAACCTGCTGATGGGTATAGGAACTGGTGCGGTGTGACCCTGAACACATAGTTGTGCGTTGTGCCATAGTCGGTGGTTGCGAGTGACGAACGGAACGACAAGGACTTGGTGTTACCACCTCGTGTGTCGCAGAACACGGTTGAGTTACCGTAACTCTCCATGTAGGGAATACGCATCTTTATCCACTGTTTCTCGCCCTGCAACTGGTCGCCGAGGCTCTGTGTCATCGGGTCGGTGTTGTTGGAGTAGCGACCTTCAGCAGCTGCTATGCTCGCTGTCTCATACGCTATTCGTGCCACCTCGTTGTAGGCAACGGCAGGAAGGTACTCTTGGATGTCAAAGAAATACTTTTGGTAGAAAGCGTTGACCGAGCCCTCTTGCGCCACCATTGTCTGGAAGATTGTGCCGACCATTCCCTTGAGTTCGGTCGGTCTGCAACGCTCCCTCAAGACGAACGGAATAGAGTCCTGCGAGTTGAAATAGGTGCTTTGTGCGTTCGCCACATCATTGTAGTCGCCTTGCACTGCATCCCATATCTCGCCCTTCCCGTTCTCGTCACACCACTGACCGAGTTCGTTGAAACGGTCATGCTCCTCCACTTGGTACGGTGCGCCAGTCTTTCCCACGTTGTCCTTATCCATGATGGTGTCATCGTCATCACGGTTCTGCGAAATCTTCCCGTCTGGGTTGAGAACGAAATAGGTGTTCTTGCACCAATTATCCTTCGCCGCCATTATCTTACCCCACGCTTGGCAGAGGTCTCCGTCCTCCTCATGCCACCAGTTCCCGCTCTGCGCCCTGTAACGTGCGATGCGTGCCGCAATGAGGTCTTCGGTAATCTTTGACGCAGGTTTGCCTGCCGTGGTCACTTGTAGGTCATCATAGACATTCAGAACGGAATAACCGTCAACCGTTGATGCGCTCTTGGACGCTCCTGCATTGACCCAAGTGTCGGTCAACGGATTGTACCTAAAGCAGTCCCCTGCGTTGTGACCACCGCCGCTCGTTGTGATGAAATACTGGTATGATGTGTCCTTGTTCTGCGAGGACATGAACTCGTTGTAAGAGCCTTCGTATGCCTTGAGGAACGGAGAGTTAAGGTACATGAGATTCCATGCCCTGCGGTAGAACTTGATTGTGTTGCCCGAGGTCTTGTAGAGGTCGGTCGGGTCGTTGAACTCCGTATCCTCCGTTTCCTTCCACATATTGTCAGCCACGAGCGTGAACCCTTTCGGTGTGTCATACTCATTGCTCTGACCCTCGTTCTGCGTGTTGGCAGGCCCCTTGTCCCAGTCAAAGGAAGCGGCTCCGTTGTAGATGAACGTCTCATTCAGAGAGTCATCATCATCAAGCGGATTATAGTAGTAGAACACCTCCTCACGCAACCACGGAACTTTCGCCTCAACAAGTGGTCGTCCGTTGGATGAGCCCTCAAGGCAAGTGTACATCTTCTGTGACGCTCCGTCCTTCATGTAGTGTGATGACTTGATGTTCAGCCCCCATGTCGCCTTGTCGTTCTTCGCTGGGCCGAAGGTCATGAAGTTGGAGAAAGAGACATCACCGCCATCGGATGGTTGCGTGAAGAAGAGGAATGCCTCTTGCAACACGCACGGACGGCACTTGCTGTCCGCAGCGTAGATTGGCGAGCGTGTGCCGATGATGCTCTTCCACAGCGTTCCGTAGGCGTTCATCATGCCCATCTTGTGACTCTGCGAGGACGATGCCCAGTTCATCTTCGCGTCAAGTTTTGTCGCATGTGCGCCACCTTCCTCAAACTGCATATAGCAATCGTCACCGCTCAACAGCAAGGTGTCTTTCGCCATATCGTCCGTCACGCTCCACACCTCCGAATTGGATGTGAACTCAAAGCGCATATTCCACATCCAATATGTCATGGATGATGTACCCTGACCTTTCACTTTCATGTGCGTGAGAACCCTTGAGAGGTTGTAGTTGATATCACCCACGTTGTGTCCGTTGGTTGCGTAGCGGTAGCGGAAGATGACGGTCAGCGTCACGTTGGAGTACTTGACGGTAGGGCCGTTGGTGTAGTTCGGAATGAACGGCTTGCTGGTGTCCTCGCAAGTCATCAGCATCGTGGAGTAGAGTTGGGATGCCTTGCCGTAGTCAATCTTGTTGTTGGCATCAAGGAT
>JAEEGG010024767.1_pt1 | contig 11614 bp, 10 predicted proteins | sample 9134161 | NCBI WGS metagenome assembly JAEEGG01 (sample SAMN16246543, study PRJNA631951) | gut metagenome | biome: gut microbiome; feature: rumen; material: CR-attached | host: Bos | place: Iran: Karaj | collected 2018-10 | reverse complement strand
AAGAAAATGGGAGAGGTAGCAGGGCGAAACCCGTAAGTTACAAGTTCGTTTCAGAAGAGATTGACGAAGATTCCGGACGAGCGAGAGTTGTCCTTGATGTGACTTACGACAGTGGTAAGACACAAAAAGAGCCTGTAAACCTCAAGAAAGAAAAGGATGGTAAATGGTATATCGAAAACAATAAATAGCGATGATGGCAGAGATACTTAGCCTTGGAGGACCGAGTCTCGCTGCCATCATCGCTAGAGTAAACAACCTTCACTGACCAATCTATTGTCTCTCCAGATCTATAAAACCTTATCTAACTTTCTAGGAAGGTGCGTCTTCAATGATATAGGCTTCATCAAGTGGATTCAACTTGGTTTCTGCCCTCCCTCTTCTCTCCCATATCTCTCCATTGACCTGGTGGGGTGATGGTGGGGAAGAAGGAGGGATAAGGGAGGGATATAGGAGGGAAGAAGTGACCTTTAAAATGGCTTCCGATTTTTCTGGTAGGCCTACCGGAATTTGCTGCATGCCTATGAAAAATTTACTGCGTAGTTATGTAGTAAGAAAATTCTCTCACGAGAAAAATTGAAAAACACTATACATTCCTACATTTTCTTTGTAACGTATTGGTTCTTAATCGTTTAATGAATGTATAGAGACTACATAAAATCATGCAGCTATACATTATCGGAGAAAAATCAAGGCTTTTTCAAAGTGAAATGAGGCTTAACTTGCTATTTGTCAACTTGTTTCACAACAGTATCCTAAAAGGAAACAATTTGTTTCCTTCTATGAAACACTTTGTTTCTCGAAGGGAAACAAGTTGTTTCCAATGTTAATACACCTATGAAACAATATCATCTTTATGTCGTAGATGACGGCTGAATGAGGCGAAAACATGCCTTTAACCCCCTTAGAATGTATAGACGATTGTTAAAATGTAGGCTCTATACATCCTTTAACCTTCTTGTAATCAGTGGTTTACAAAGAAAATGTAGGAATGTATAGAGAAATCGAAAATTCCGAATGAGAAAAATTATAAAAGATTTAGCTATCACATATTAGGAAATATGCTCCTCACTGCATACATATTTAATATGGTTCATCAGATTATTTTTATATCATCTTAGATTTGGAAAATTGAAAAAAAGATCGTATATTTGTGCCGAATTAGAAATACTATTTAGCTAAAATATAACGATGACATTGATAATAGGACTATTAATCCCATTGTTGGGAACTATGATCGGGGCGGCATTCGTCTTTCTGATGAAGGACGAGATGTCGCCTCGTGTGCAGAAATCACTGCTTGGTTTTGCATCGGGTGTGATGGTGGCAGCCTCCGTCTGGTCGCTACTTATACCTGCCATGGAGATGGAAGTTGATGAAGGGAAATGGGCGGTATTACCAGCTGCCGTTGGATTCCTTTTTGGTATCGGTTTCCTGCTTCTGCTTGACGAACTGACGCCTCACCTGCATATCGGCACGGAAAAACCGGAAGGTCCTCATTCCCGTCTCTCCCGCACAGCGATGCTAGCTCTGGCTGTCACCATCCACAATCTACCTGAAGGTATGGCTGTGGGCGTGGTGTTTGCCGGTGCAGAAGGAGGTATCGGGGGTTTGTCGTTAGCCAGTGCATTGGCTGTGTCGATTGGTATTGCCATTCAGAATATTCCCGAAGGAGCCATCATCTCTATGCCCATGCGAGCAGAAGGAAACAGCAGATGGCGTTCTTTCATCATCGGAAGCCTTAGTGGTGCCGTAGAGCCTATCGGAGCACTGGCAGTTGTCTTGCTGGCTTCACTGATAACTCCCGCACTACCCTACTTCCTAGCTTTTGCCGCTGGAGCCATGTTCTATGTGGTTGTGGAAGAACTCATACCAGAAGCATCCGAGGGTGAGCATAGCAACCTCAGCACAATCGGCTTTGCCTTCGGTTTTGTACTGATGATGGTACTTGATGTCGTGATGGGATAACAGTCTCCCAGCAGGTGCGCGACGGCACCTTACTGGATAAGTCTGTAGGAGACGACATCACGTGCCTTGACGGTCAGCTTGCGCTCCGGCTTGTTCTTCAGGCTGGTTTTGCCTTCCATCTTATGCGTCCAGAGGTTATAGACCTTATAGACCTTGGTATTAAAACCAGTGCTCAGGTTGCTGACCTGTGTGTCGGTAAGATTAAAGTCCTGCCAGTTCAGTTCAAAGGTGACATCCTCACACGTCGAATTAAGGATGGTGAAGGCCCAATCGCCACCAGCCAAGGGTTTGAACCAGAACTGCAGCCCCTCGTGGTCGCAGAAATGCAAGCCCTGAATGCCAAGAGTATCCTGGTCGATGGCTATCATCTCCTTATTCATGATGATTTGGCGGGTTGCCTCACTCATGGAGCGCAGATCGTTGCCAAGAATCAGCGGACTGGCCATCATACACCACATGGTGAAGTGGGCACGATCCTCATTCTCCGTCATGCCGTTGCCTACCTCCAGCATATCGGGGTCGTTCCAATAGCCCTTGCCTGCATATTGGCGCAAGGAATCATTGAACTGGATGCACTGCATTACACCGAACTGGGTATAGCCCGGGAAGACACGCAATGAATCGAAGTCGCACCAAATGTCAGGAGTGGTACGCCAAGAGTGACCTACCTCCTTTGCCCACTTCCAAGGGTGGCTGTTACCCCATTCGCACATACTGAGGAAAATGGGACGGCCAGCTGCACGCAAGGCATCGCTGATAAGTTGATAGGCACCCATCGGGTTGATGTTCGGTGTGTTACACCAGTCGTATTTCAGATAGTCCACACCCCAGCGCGCATACTGGATGGCATCCTGATATTCATGTCCGAGTGAACCAGGCATACCACCACATGTCTCAGTACCAGCATCGCTGTAAATGCCGAGTTTGAGACCTTTGCTGTGCACATAGTCAGCTACCGACTTCATACCGTTAGGGAACTTCACGGAATCCACCTGGATGAAGCCATTGCAGTCACGCTTACCATGCCAGCAGTCGTCTATATTAATATAGGTATAGCCAGCATCACGCAGACCACTTTCCACCATCGCATCAGCAATGCCCTTGATGATGACTTCAGAGATGTTACCCTGAAACTTATTCCAAGTACTCCATCCCATCTGCGGGGTGTCAGCCAGATGCTCCCACTTCTGAGCTTTCACTGATACTGCCATCAAGACGAGCATGCCGCCCAAGATAGCCATTCTACTAAGATTCTTCATATGATTCATGCATTTTAATAGTTATTCAACGCTGCAAAGATAATAAATTTTGAGTGGAAAAGCAAATAAATCAGCAAATTATTTGTATCTTTGCAGCGACTACAACCAAACAAACAAGACAATGAAAAAGATTGTGACGCTATTTGTATCGCTTGTCATGGCATTTGCTGCCAGTGCTGATACCGCAGAGATCCTGCGCACAGAGACAACACAGAACCTCAGGGAGAACCTGTTGCCGTTCTGGATGAAGAATACCATAGATCCTGTAGGCGGATTCTATGGGGTGGTGTTGAACGATGGCAAGGCCTTCAAGAACGCCCCCAAGGGAGCTGTGCTGAATGCCCGTATCGCATGGACCTTCTCAAGAGCCTACCGACAGGACGGGTTGGAAGCTTATAAACAGATGGCTGATCGTGCTGCCGACTATTACATCCGTCACTTCATCGATCCTATCTATGGCGGCGTGTTCTGGCAACTCGACAGTGAAGGCCATCCCAAGGATGCCACCAAGCAGACTTATGCCTGCGCCTTTGGTATCTACGGACTATCTGAACATTTCAGAGCCACAGGAGACCGCAGGAGTCTAGACGCTGCCTTGAAGCTCTACAATACTTTAGAAGAAAAAGCGCACGACAAAGCCGGATTAGGCTATATCGAGTCATTCCAGCGCGACTATTCGAAAGCACCGCTGAAAGGGGTGGATGGTCAGGCGAATGCCACAAAGACGATGAATACCCATATCCATGTACTGGAAGCCTATACCACACTCTACCAGGTATGGCCCGATGAGGGACTGAGGAACAACCTTATAGAGCTGCTCCGCATTCTGCAGACGAAACTCTACTCGCCCAAGACCAACCATCTGATCCTGTACTGCGACGATGCCTGGAACCCGATAGGACAAGTGGACTCCTATGGACACGACATCGAAACTTCATGGCTGATGAGTGAGGCTGCCGCTGCAGTTGGAGACCCTGTGCTGAAAAAGCAGGTGGATGAACAAGCCGTCAAAATGGTTCGTACTGCCCTGAAAGAAGGACTCAATGCTGAAGGCGCCATGCTCTACGAGAAGTCGCCAGAGGGTATGAGTCGGAGAATGTCGTGGTGGCCACAGTGTGAGACAATCATCGGTTGTGTCAACGCCTGGCAACTGACGGGTGAGCAATCGTTCCTCGAAGCAGCCCTCAAGACCTGGACCTACGTGAAGGCACATTTCATTGACTATCAGCATGGGGGCTGGTTTAAGGATCTCAGCGAAGACGGTCAGCCTCTGAATGCTCCTAAGGTGAGCGACTGGAACTGTCCTTACCATAACAGTCGTATGGCCTTTGAACTGGCAGAGCGTCTTGCCCCAGCCACTGTGCATACAGAAGTGATGGCATGGAGTAACATGACGGGTGTTCGTCTGGAGGGGGAACTGATTGACTTTGAATCGTCTTTGAGAGTAGGCACCTTAGGTGGAGAGATGGAGAAGAGTGGCAGAGAGAAACAGCAGCACATCAGATATAAGCGTGAGGGGCATACCCAGAAGACCATTACGCCTATGCACGGAGTGGAGTTCATACAAACCGTTACCGATGTCGACCAGCAGACTGTAGCCCTGAACTGGCAGGCGGAGGCTAAGAACGACCTGAACGAGGGTGCCTGGTTCTGCATAACCTTCCCTTCAAACCACTATGCCAAAGCCAAAATAGCCATTCAGAAACAGAAAATATCCATTACGGCTCCAGAACGCAAGCTGACACTGACTTTTGACCAGCCTGTCACAGCGACGGTGAGAGATGAAGAGGGCGACAAGGTGCTTTATATCACCTTATTACCAACCCTCAAGAAAGGCAGAACCGCAGAGCTCGCCGCCACAATGACGGTAGACGGCACACGCCATCATGAGACGGCGGCGATAACCCTCGACCTCACGAAACCGGGAAGGGTGTTTGCTGGATTCGGCGGTAACTTCCGCATCCAGAATCCTGCGAAGGATCCAACGGTGATCGACTATTGTCTGAGAAACATGCGCGTGGCTTTCGGTCGTGTGGAGATGCCTTGGGCTGTATGGGACACACAGGGTGCAGAAGCTCCCCATGTGAAACATAGTGCGGAGATGGCTCAACGCCTGAAACAGATTGGCATGCCCGTCATCGTGAGCTGCTGGTTCCCACCAGCATGGGCAGGTGACCAGACCACCCGCTCTGATGGTACGGCTCGCGCCTTCCATCTGAAAGCTTCAGAAGAACAGAGGATTTTTGCATCGCTTACCAGTTATCTGACGTTCCTGAAGAAAGACTATGGGGTAGAGGCCGACTATTTCTCTTTCAATGAGTCGGATTTAGGTATCGACGTGGTGTTTACACCTGAGGAGCATCGAGACTTCATCAAGGCATTCGGACAGTATTTAGCAGAACAGGGACTGAAGACCCGTCTGCTGCTCGGTGACAACTCCGATGCCACCACCTTCGACTTTATCCTGCCTGCACTCAACGATCCAACGGCACACAAGTATATCGGCGCCATCTCCTTCCACTCCTGGCGAGGCTGTGATGATGCGACACTGAAGAAATGGGCTGATGCCTCCAGACAGATCAATGTGCCCCTCATCGTCGGCGAAGGAAGTACTGATGCTGCTGCATACCAGTATCCCGCCATCTTCAACGAGTCAACATTTGCCCTATACGAGATCAATCTCTACACACGACTCTGTGCCATCTGCCAGCCTTGGAGTATCCTGCAGTGGCAGCTCACCTCAGACTACTCACTCCTATGGGGTGATGGCATCTACCGCTCGGAAGGTCCCCTGCGCCCCACACAGCGTTTCTTCAATCTGAAGCAACTCTCTATGACACCAGAAGATGCCTTTGCCATTCCCACCAGTTGCAACAAAGAAAACATCAATGTAGCAGCTTTCAACAAGAAGGCAACAGGCGAGTGGGCCCTGCATCTCGTAAACAATGGGGCTTCGTGTGAAGCCATCATCTCAGGATTACCCGTCGGCACTAAGGAGGTGACAGTCTATGTCACCAACAGTCACAGTCATGCCGAGGCATGTCTGCTCAAGGCTACTGACGGACAACTGAATGTTCAGCTGCCTGCAGAAAGCTTTATCACAATTATTGGATAACCTACTTCAGAGGCAAGGTCTTAACGACGGCTCCTGAGTAGGTGTTCAGATAGAAACAGACGGAATCCACCAGGAGATCAACCGTCGGAATGCTGAGGTAGGCCTGTGTGGAATAGTACTCAGGAACACCGCCCTGATCATGATGGAGGCGTACCGACAAGGTGCGCCTTCCATCGGGATGAGGTATCACACCATCCGAAACAAAAGCCAGTTTCTGGATGGCTGTCGTGTCTTCGGTATAACCTGTCTTCAACTGAAGATGCAAGTTCAGATATTTGCCAGACTTACTCTTCCAGATACTCTCGAACTTCACGGGATCATCCTTGTAGTCTTCGAACTTCGACAAAGGGGTGACCTGAAGACAGTGAACCCGACCTAATGAGACCACCTCCGCCATCGACTTGCCATCGCTTGCCTTCACCTTATTATAATATAACATACAACGATAAATGGTGTCGGGTCGGGCAATCCATTTAGCCGTTTGATAAGTCTGCAACGGGAGCGTCTCCCCCTCGTCGGTAGTAATGGAGATAACCTCACGATTGCTATTGACATTGGCTTCTGCAAAATCACCCCGCATCAGCGAGTAAATGCCTTCACCCTTGTCATAAGCATCCTGGGTACAACCATAGGTCAGGCAAACCACGATAAGAAACAAGAGCTTTTTCATTGGGCAGCTATATAGTTACGTGCAGGATTGGCATACATCTTGAGCATACACTCACGAAGGAAAGCCTCATCCTTATTAGGAATGGAGATCTTAGCCAACTGACCTGCCAGATAAGTCTCAAAGCGAGCTTTATCATCGGTTGTATAATGGGCAGCATGCGTAGCGGAGCCTTCCAACTCATCGAGTGCAATATAGTTGCACGGGAAGAGCTGATAGCCACTATGGATATCCTTATCCATACGCTGAGCAAGGGCTGCGAAGAACTCTGTCTTCGGCAGTTCTGCCAGTTCATCAATCCAGGTGTTGACAGGTGCAGCACAGTGATAGACCACCCTACCCTTATAGCCAAAGATACCAGTCTTCATATTATCGAGATCATCCTGACGACTTTTCTTAAAACCAGGAATGTCGCGCTTCTCCTGAAGCTCCTGAGCCTTCAGATAATCACAGGGGTCGAACTCATAACTGATGGTGAGGGGCACAATATTCAACTCACGCAGACGATCTGCCGGATTCTTCAGTTCATCGGGGGCTCCCATGGCCAACATCTTCAGCACAGAGTCCTGTGTGCGGTCGTTAGAATCCTTCGCCCTACCCTCACGCTGAGCTATCCAGATGTTCTCTTGCTTCTGGGTGACTGCATAATGGATGTACCGACTCATCAGCTGACTGGAGCGCAGCATCTCCTTTGGAGAGAGTCCGCGACGCACCGTAAATGCCTTGTTCATACGAACCAATCTTTTGATCCAAGGATAGATGAGCAGATTGTCACCAATACCTATCTCAACGGTTGTGGGATAGCCATGAGCCACGAGCATCACATCCAGGAAAGCAGAATCGAGCACGATATCCCGGTGGTTGCTGACAAACGTGAAGCGATCTTTGAGTTGAGAGATGTGAGGTAAGAGGTGAGCATCATCAAAGGAACACCCATCAGTGTGTTTACGGATAATGTAATTGACGATAGGTTTCATAAACCGCAGCTGGAAGTCGAGTGGTGTCTTGATACCCGTAAAAGCCAACTTCAGGAATCCGTTGCGCAGGCTCTTGGGTAGCCAGGGTACAAACCCCTTGAGAATCATCTGGAACTGGCGATCATTGAGCAGATCGCCAAATGCCTGTTTCATCTCTTCCGCCTCATACGGTCTTATCTCATCGAACTCCACCACTGAAGTACTCATAACTATCAACTTTAAGCTATCAACTCTAAACTACACAAACTGGTTCTCAACAATATCAGCCAGCACATCAGCCATATTCAGACCAGCGGCACGCACCTGCTGAGGAATAAAACTGGTGGCGGTCATACCTGGTGTGGTGTTCACCTCAAGCATCGAGATCTTACCCTCCTTAGAGACGATATAGTCGATACGGATGATACCGTTGCAGTGAAGGATGTCATAGATATGACTGGTAATCTTACCCACACGTTCAGCAACATCCGCTGGAAGACGGGCAGGAGTAATCTCCTGCACCTGTCCATTATACTTGGCATCGTAGTCGAAGAACTCATTCGATGTCACCACTTCGGTAATGGGGAAGAGGACGGTCTTCTCGCGGGTCTTATAGATACCCTGGGTAATCTCTGTTCCCTCAAGCAGCGACTCCACCATAATCTCAGGACTCTCCATCATAGCCTTACGGATGGCAGGAGCAAGCTGATCCTTATTCTTCACCTTTGACACACCAAAGGAGGAACCGTCGGCTGCAGGCTTCACAAAACAAGGCATGCCAATACGCTCCTCAATCTCATCGTCGGACACCAGTTCCTCATAACCCTTACGAATCAGCAACGAGTCAGCCACGCTGACACCATAACCACGCAGATACTGGTTCAGCACGAACTTATCGAATGTCATAGCCTCCACCAATACACTACTAGTGCTATAAGGCAGACCAATCAGGTCGAAATAGCCCTGCAGCAGTCCATTCTCACCAGGTGTGCCGTGAATGGTGATATAAGCATAGTCGAACAAGCGGGCCTTTCCATTCTCCATGAATGAAAAGTCATTGCGATCGATCTTGGCAGTTGTTCCGTCAGGAAGTTCCACATGCCAGTCCTGTCCCTTGATATCAACAATATAGATATCATAACGTTCCTTGTCAAAGAAGGAATAAAGTCCCTGTGCAGAGCGCAGTGACACATCGTGTTCTGATGAATCGCCACCACAGACAATGGCTATCGTTCGTTTCATGTTACTCATTTTATCTTTTACTTTTTTACCTTTTTACTCTTTTACCTTTATATATTTTCTCCATTTATCAATCAGTGCTGCCATATCCTCGGGCCATTCTGAGGTGAAGTCCATCTGCTCCCCTGTTGTAGGATGCACAAACCCTAAGGTCTTGGCATGCAGCACCTGTCGCGGACAGAGCTTGAAACAGTTCTGGATATAGGCCTTATAACTAGCTGTGCGTTCACCTCTCAGAATCTCCGTCCCACCATAACGTTCATCGCAGAACAGCGGATGCCCGATATGCTTCATGTGGGCTCTGATCTGGTGTGTCCGTCCTGTCTCCAGCACACACTCCACCAACGTGGTATAGCCATAACGTTCGATCACATGGTAATGCGTCACTGCCGGCTTACCAATCTCTGAGTCTGGCGGAAACACTTCCATACGCAGCCGATCTTTCGGGTCACGCCCGATATTACCTTCTATCCGTCCATCATCCTCCACAAAGTTTCCCCACACCAATGCGTTATAGCTGCGATGCGTGGTCTTGTTGAAGAACTGTTTCCCCAATGAGGTCTTAGCATCGGGGGTCTTAGCCACCACCAGCAGACCGCTGGTATCCTTGTCGATGCGATGTACGAGTCCCACCTCGGGATCATTCGGATCATAACTCTCCAGATCTTTCAGATGCCAGGCGATGGCATTTACTAACGTACCGTTGAAATTACCACAACCCGGGTGTACCACCATACCTGCGGGTTTATTGATTACCATCAGGTCATCGTCTTCATATACCACCTCAAGCGGAATATCTTCCGGTTCAATGGTGGTGTCATAATGTGGACGATCCAACATGAGAGTGACAACATCGCCCGCACGTACCTTATAGTTACTCTTTACAGGACGACCATTTACATGGATGAAGCCCGCATCAGCAGCTTTCTGGATACGGTTACGACTGGAATGCGGCTGATGTTCAGACAGATACTTGTCGATTCTGACAGGCACCTGCCCTTTATCCACCTCCATCCGGAAGTGCTCATAGAGCTCATCATCTTCAACGAAATCCATCATTCGACTACTTCTTGAAATTCGTCGACCTCATTTTGCTGCGGCATCTTATTCTCTGGTTCAATATAGTCGATGTCAACATCAGCCCCATAGTGGCCGTTACCAATCAATAAGGTCAGTGGCGAATCGATTGAGATACGTTCTCCCGTAGATACACGGCGCCCACGACAGAGGATACCGTAAACCCAATCTTTCTCACCCTCTACCTGCTGAGGAGGCTGCAATTTGAAACCAATGGCCGTCAACTTAGCTTCCGCCTCACGGAAACTGCTGTTATCAATCACATCAGGAATAGCAAACGACGGTGAAGATGGGGAATTGACAGTGACATAGATAGTATGCCCCTCTTTCACCTTCATGCCCGGACCTGGATTTTGAACAAGAATGCAGTGAGCTGGCAAGCGCTTGTTATAGCCCGAGTCAGTCACCATGAGATTTAACCCACGCTCCTCCATTAAGGCACGGGCCCTTTCATAGACCACACCCTCAATCTTGGGCACTTCAATATATTCACCGTGATGTGTATAGGCATCCAGCCCGTACTTCACACCAAAAGCGAGCGCAACTATCACCAGCACCATAGCCAGGATGTTGCCCCAAAGAAAACCGCTTGCAAACTTACCGAAGAATTCCTTTGCTTCCATTTTTCTTCTACTTTGGCTGCAAAGTTAGTGCAAAAATTCGATTTAGCGAAGAGAAAGCCAATTTATTTGCTTTCTTGAGCGTGAGAAATTTATCCAAAATAGGCGAAAGGACATAAAAAAACAGAAAGAAGCAGAGATAAAACCCTACTTCTTTCTATTTTTGTCAATTTTACCTTATGAACAATAGCGGATTACTTTCCGTGATGCTCATCAGAAACCGTTAACTTCTTACGGCCCTTTGCACGACGTGCAGCCAAAACGCGACGACCATTCTTTGTGGCCATTCTCTCACGGAAACCGTGCTTGTTCACGCGACGGCGATTGTGGGGTTGAAATGTTCTTTTCATTGCTTTATACTTTTTATTCTTGTTATGATTCCAACGATTTGGGGTGCAAAAGTACTCATTTCTTTTGAATTACGCAAGAAATATGAGAAATTTAGTGCAACTTTTTGCGTTTTTTCAAGTTTTTGCACTAACTTTGCACCCGAAAACGATACAAAAGTAACATTTTTAGGAATATGATTAATTCACAAGACATTAAAAAAGGCACCGCTATCCGTATGGATGGTGGCATCTGGGTGTGCATCGATTTCCAGCACCGCAAGCCAGGTAAGGGTAACACTATCATGATTATCAAGGTTAAGAACGTTTCTGACGGTCGTGTGCTGGAGCGCCGTTTCAATATCGGTGAGAAACTGGAGGATGTGGTCA
>JAEEGG010024766.1_pt1 | contig 11614 bp, 6 predicted proteins | sample 9134161 | NCBI WGS metagenome assembly JAEEGG01 (sample SAMN16246543, study PRJNA631951) | gut metagenome | biome: gut microbiome; feature: rumen; material: CR-attached | host: Bos | place: Iran: Karaj | collected 2018-10 | reverse complement strand
GTGCCTTTCTACCTCGGGAGGCAATTCGGTCTGCTACCTCGACATGGCGCCGAAAATCATCCTGGAACTCAATACCCGCCTGGGCGAGAGCTGTGTGGGCATGCACGACGACGCCCTCCCGGAACTGCCCCCGCATGCGAAGCCCCTGCCGGTCTATTCCGCAGGTGACCGCGTGGGGAATGAATTTGTCAAGATTGATACGAATAAAGTAATCGCAATTGTTGAGAACGACGCGTACGACGAGGTGACCCCGTTTGTAGAACCCGACGACGTTTCGCGCAATATCGGCGAACGCATTCTCGATTTTATCCGGTTCGAGGAATCGCACGGCAGGCTCCCGAAGGGAATGGCCTACCAGAGCGGAGTCGGGAAGGTCGCGAATGCGGTCCTCTGCGCGATGGCGAACGACGAGCGTCTCGGGCGCATCGACCTGTTTACCGAGGTCATCCAGGAGGCGGTGCTCCCTCTGTTGAAGAAGGGCAAGCTCGGTGTCGCCTCCGGTACGGCGCTCACGCTTTCGCAGTCCGCGCAGCAGGAGTTCGTGCAGAACGCTGCCGACTGGAAAAAGCACTTTGTGCTCCGCCAGCAGGAAGTGAGCAACAGTCCCGACATCATCCGTCGCGTGGGCGTCATCTCGATGAACACCGCCCTCGAGGCCGATATCTTCGGGAACGTGAACAGCAGTCTCGTGTGCGGCTCGGCCATGATGAACGGCATCGGCGGCTCGGCGGACTTTGCCCGCAACTGCGCCCTCGGATTCTTCCTCACGCCCTCTGTCGCGAAGGGCGGCGCCATCAGCAGCATCGTGCCCTACGTGAGCCACGTGGACCACACGGAACACGACACGCAGATTTTCGTGACGGAGCAGGGCCTTGCCGACCTCCGCGGGCTCGCCTCGGAAGACCGCGCGCGGCTCATTATCAAGAACTGCGCCCACCCCGACTTCCGCGAACCGCTGACCGATTTCCTGGAATACGGCCTGAAGCATGCGAAGGGCAGGCACCTGCCGCTCGCGCTCGAACGCGCCTTCGAGATGCACAACCGCTTCCTCGAAACCGGGAAGATGCTCTAGGAAAGCTCGGCTTTCGCATCATTCGCATTTGGAATGCCCGATTTGCGGCATATTTTTGCGCATGTAAGAAAATTATTATATCTTTAGGACGGGTGTGTGACTCCACGTTTGTACGTTCATGGGGCGTTTTGATGGGTACACGAAAAGAAAATAGACTTGCTACTTTTTGGGCATTTATGTGTGCGCTGGCCTTCGGGCTTGTTGCCTGTGGCGGCGATTCCTCATCTGCCTCGCCCGAAGAACAGGTTCTGGAGTCCTCTTCCGACGAGCAGGTTCCGGAATCTTCGTCTTCTGATTTTAAGGCCGATGCCCCGGACCCGGCAATTTCTTATTCGTCTTCGGTCAGCGCCAGCAGCAGTTCAGTGCAGGTTTCCGATATGGTTGCGGTAGGCGATACACTTGTACCGGACGATTCCCTTTCGCACGATACGGACTGGGTCAGGAATCCGGATTCCGTCTATTATTTTAGCCGTCTTGCTATTGATGGCCGCGTGTCCGCGTTGTTCGGCCTGTCGCCCAATTCCTCGATGAAGATTGAATATCTGCAGACGCTAACCGACTTCTCCTCGAACGGGGTGGATTCTGGAAGTGCTTCCGTTATCGAGGCTTTTTTACCGATCACTTACTGGAAGCCCTATGTCAGGGTGTCAATCGATGGTATCGCTCTTGATTTTCCGGGAGCAACTTCGGTTGCAGGGATTTCGCTTTCGGCATTGGGCGATTTGACTTCGAGCGATACGGTGAACGTGGACTTTGTTTCGACCGCTGAACTTTCGCGTGCCGAAACCCTTGTGGCCGCAGGGCAACCCCTGGCCATGGCGATGGAGCAGGCGGCAACAGAGGTTCTGCGTGTGTTCCACATGGACGATTTTACCGACTTGCCTGAAGAGGATGTGGCTGCACATTTCCTCGCCATCCACCTGCTTGCCTCTTCGCGTGTGGCGGTGGGCGATGGATTTGCGTTTGCAGATATTGCCCGCGACATTGCGGATGACGGACTCTGGAGTGATTCGGCGGCACGTGCGTCAGTTGCCGACTGGGCTCTGCGTGCGGATGCGGAAGACGCCTTTGCCGGAGTCCGCGAGTGGCTTTCGGATCGGGCTCCGTCTGTTCCCGGTTTCGAAAAGTACCTGCGCCTGTTCTACCAGAAAGAACTCGGGATACCCGAGTGCAGTAGCGAAAATGCGGGGACGATGCTTCACGTGGGGAATGTCGCGAGCCGCTACTTTGTTACGGACGAATCGGATTTTTCGAAGGTCTCCGAGCGGTTTACCTGCAATGCCGCAGGTGGCATAGAACTCGCCTCGGAATCCCTGAAGGATGTTTACGCGTTCGGTGAAGGTAAGGCTGGCGAAGTGCGCCAGGGCGCATTCACCAAGAACCGCTACTACACTTACAGTTCTTCGAAGAACGCTTGGGTGCCCTCTACCGAGGTGGAGAAGGACTCTTACTTTGTTCAAATGTCGGCGACGTCGACCTTTACCGATATCAAGGATGTCTACGAAGGAATCAAGCCGAATGAACGCGTGATTTTCGTGCTCCGCCATGCGGAACGCGGTGACGATACGAGCAAGGGCGGTTCGCTTACGGACAATGGCAAGGCACAATCGAAGGCAGTCGGCGAAAAACTCACCAAGTTCGAGGAACCCTTCCTGCTGGGCGGCTCCGAATTCAAGCGGGCGCACCAGACGGTAGAATACATCGCGAGGGGGCGTGGTCAGCAGTCCGATGTACGCGACACTTTCCCCGAACTCAACGACGACTGGTACACGTTTAGCCAGGAAGCGAATGACAAGGCGAAGTCCGACTGTAATTGTGGCGGCTGGGAACTGACTTCCAAGTATGCCTACACGGGTGCCTACACGTCTGGCGACAAGGCGGCGTTCTATGCGCTGGACGAACGCTCCGTGGAACTGATTGTTGATGTGCTCCTCGCGAAGTACAACGACCCGACGCAGCGGTTCGTGATGCTCAGTTCGCACGACAAGGTAATGGTCCCGCTGGTGGTCTACTGCACGCAGGGCAAGGTGAACCTCAAGAAGCATGACGGCGGGAAGTGGCTCAATTACCTCGCGGGGGTCGCCATTATCATTGACGAGCTCGGAAACAGGCGCTATGTGCCCGTCAAGGGGCTCGATTCGGCCTACATGTAGCCGTAATTCCGGTTTATTTTACTATTGTTCCTCATTATGAAGACGACATGGCCCCTAGTACTGCTCGCCTTTTTTCTCGTATGCTGTGGTTCTGACAATCCTGCATCCGATGACCCCGCTGTCGACGATCCGTCTGGCGGGGATATCGCCTATTCCGGCGGCGAGCACTCCGGAGGGTATTCGAGCGGAGGCCATCATTCGGGCAGTTCGAGTTCCGTGAAGGTGGAGCCCATCTCTGCGGTGACGGACACGCTGATTGAGGACACGACTGCGGTGGCAAGCAAGAGCGACCTGCCGGCCTGTACGGCCGACAAGGAGGGCGAGTCTTTCTATGTCGAAGGTGAACAGACACTCTATTTTTGCATCGGGTCGGAATGGCACCCCTCCGAAACGGTGACGGAAGTTTTCCAGGTCGGTTGCCACAATGGCGTCTTGACGCTGAACATGACTGGCGAGGAAGAGGAGGAAGAATCTCCCAGCCAGGGGCAGACGAACCCGTGGGGTGGTAACTTTAGCTTTGGCGGTGGTAGCACGTCTTCGGCGCTCGACACGATGCCCGCGCGTCGCCCCAGTGCGCACATTGTGGGCATTGCCGAGAAGGGGCCGTTCCGTTACGGCGCTTCCGTGAAGATTATCGAACTCGACAGCACGCAGAGGCTTGCCGATTCCAGGAAGACGCACAAGACCTGCATTACCGAGGCTGCGGGCAACTTCAGTTTCGATAGCGTTGACCTGGTGTCGCCGTACCTGCGCGTGGAGGCGAACGGGTATTTCCAGAACGAACTGACCGGCGGGCTTTCTTCGCACATGGTAACGCTCAAGGCGATTGTAGACGTGACGGACCGCGATACGGTGAACGTGAACATGCTTACCCACATGGAAGCCCCGCGCGTCTTGAAACTTGTGGAGAATAGCGGCAACAACCAGCCGATACGTTCGGTGAAGGCTCAGGCCCTGAAGGAGATTCTCGGCTCGTTCGAGATTAGCCTGGGTGGCTCTTCGGGCGGTAACAGCGCTTTCCCGGGTTGGGGCTGGGGCCAGCAACAGCAGACAACGACTTCGACCGACGGCCGCTTTGCCGAAGACATTAGCCTGTTCGACGGTGACGAGTACAGCGCGGCGCTCCTTGCGGTTTCTATCATGATGCAGAGGAACGGTTCCGGCAACGACATGCTCCAGTACACCTCGGGCATTGCCGAACGTATCAAGGGTAACGGCAACTGGGACGACAACAACGCGAAGGCGGACCTTGCGGACTGGCTCATGGTGCTCGATACGAGCGGCTCGTATGCGACTATCAGGAACAACATTGCAAGCTGGAAGTTGGGCGAGGTTCCCGATTTCGAGAAGCACCTGCGCAACTTCTGGACAAGCATCTACCAGTTCGGGGCCTGCAACTCCATGACTGCGGGGACCGTGAAGCACGTGAACAACAGTTTGAGCAAGTTCTTCATTTCGTATTACGAACAGCCCGATGGCCCGCGCACGCGATTCATTTGCGATGCCGAGACGCACCTGTGGCGCGCGGCGACCGATATCGAGAAGGATACGGTTGGCTTTGGCAAGGGCGATTACGACGGGCAAATCAAGAACGGCAAGATTAACGCGGAAAAGTATTACGTTTACGAGCAAAGTAAGGGCAAGTGGCGCGCGGCGACGGGCGACGACATCATGGAATTCGTGGATATCGCGGAAGTCATGGCGGGCCTTGCTCCGGACGAGAAAGTCATATTCATCTTGCGCCATGCGGAACGCACCGACGATACGGGCAAGAAGGGCCACCTGACGGATGGCGGCAAGAAGCAGTCGAAGACCGTGGGCGAAAAGCTCAAGGGCGAGCAGATTTATTTCGCGAACTCTACCTACACGCGCAGCATGGAAACCTGCGAGGGCGTGGCTTCGGGTGCGGGCGTGACCTATACCGAGAACACCATTGCAGACCTGGACGGCGAATGGTACGTGAAGGATGATTCCAAGTACGAATCCTGCAAGAGTGAAAACGGCGGTGGCTGGCAGGCGACTTCTGCGTATGCCTACAAGGGCGGCATTTGCCCGGGCGTCTACTACGATTTCGATTCCCGGAGCGAGGCGTTTATTTCGGACATTGTCAAGCCTGAATTTGCGAAGGTTAATCGCGTGGGCGTGTGGATTTCGCACGATACGTTCGTGGTTCCCATAACGGTTTACGGCTCGAACAAGAAGGTGAACCTGCGCTACTTCGATACCAAGCAATGGATTTACTACCTGGCAGGGCTTGCCGTCATTATGGATTCGAAGGGCAATATCCGCTATGTGCCGGTGAAGGGGCTCGACAAGGCGACTATGACGATGTAGGTGTTCGGTGAAACAGGTTGTATGGTTTGTTGGATGTATTGTGGCCGCTGTGGCTGGCGCGCTTGTTGCAGGTTGTAGCGACGGTCATGGCCCTGTAAACGGGTCGGATTCTCCCGAGGCTTACGAGAAAATTAACGCCCCGCTCTTTGTCTATGAAATTCTCGCAGACCGGATGGCGGTGGATTCGACCTCTATCGACATTCTGGACATGTTGTCCGAACCGCGCGTGGAACAGCTCCTGATGAACCACGTACCCGAGGAACTGGTGCACGTGCAGGCGAAACGCGAAGCGGCCGCCGCCTTCGGGATAGATTCCGTGCAGCTCGCAAGCGATTCCGGTGCAGTGATGCTCGCCGTCTCGGCGATGGTGCAGAACCGCGCCAGCAAGGAAGAGACGCAGAACTTTATCCGCAATCTGGGGGAAGACCTGAAGGGCGATGGCGTGTGGAACGACCCGAACTGGAAAATCAAGATTGCGGACTGGGTCGTGGGTCTTGATTCCAATTGGCGGTATAACGATGTCCGCAACAACGCCGCTCCTTACTATGGCGGGAACGTGCCCTATTTTGAGAAGTACATGCGCGAGTTTTTCCCGATTGCCTACGGTTTTGAACCATGTGGCGCTATGAATGCGGGGACGGTCACGTACGTGAACCAGGGCCAGAGCGTTTATTTCGCGAACAACTATGAGCATGCGGACCATTCGCGGGTGCGGTTCATCTGCGATGCAAATGGATTCCAGTGGCGCGTCGCGAATGCCATCGAGAAAGATACCGCGGGGTTCGGGCCGGGAGAATACGACCGCGAGATTCGCGAAGGCCGCGTGAACCACGACAACTACTACATATTCGATGCGGGCAACTGGCGTGCCGCGACCCCGCAGGAGGCCGACGGCTTTACCGATCTCGTAGATGTCTACGCGAATCTCAAGTCGAACGAAAAGGTGGTGTTCATCATCCGGCACAGCGAGCGCACGAACGATACAGGACCGAGCGGTCACCTGACCGACAACGGGAAGAAATATGCCCGCGAGCTGGGCGCGCGCCTTGCGAAAGTCGGGACGGAGGATTTCTACTTCGGGTATTCGGGCTACACGCGCACGTACGAGACGTGCGAGAACATCGCGCAGGGCAAGGGCCAGGTGAACTACAGCATCGTGGAGCTCCCGTACATGGATGGCGCGTGGTACGTGAAGGATGCCGACAAGGCGGAGGCCTACACGAATTCCGATGGCGGCGGCTGGGTGGTGTATTCCAAGTACGGGTTCACTGGCGCCTACCCGGATGCATTCTACGATTTGGAAACGCGCAGCGAGCAATTGCTCAAGGACCAGATTCTTGCGAACATCGGGAGCATGAAGCGCGTGAACGTGATGTGCACGCACGACTACCTGGTAGTGCCATTGCTTGCCTATACGACTGACGGCCATGCGAACGTGCGCTACTACGAGAAGAACCGCTGGGTCAACTACATGGCGGGTGTGGCGATGATTATTTCTGCCGACGGATCCGTGCGCTATATTCCCGTGAAGGGCCTCGAAACGGGAATAATGTAACTGCGACGACAAAAAAGATATATTAAAGAAAAACGGCATCGTATGGTTTTTTCGCGGATAACTAGGCTACAGGGAATCGGGGTAATTGTCGCGGCTGCAGTCGTGCTGGAACTTGCGGCTGTCGTGCAGTATGTTTCCATGAGGCATTCCATCTCGTCGCAGGTCGAAGAAATGGCGCAACGCGACCTGAAGGCGACCAACCATATCGTCGAGGTGAAGCGCATTGCGGAAGATGCCATTGCCGGCGTGTTGCCCGAGGTGGAACGCCTGCTCGCCCTCGGGCAGGAGGATTCCCTGCACCGTGCCCTGCGCCGGGTCGTGAGTGAGCATCCCGAAATCGTGGGTGTCGACTTTGCCCACCGTGTGGGCGATGACGGCGTGCGCAACGGGTACTTTACCTTCGTGGATGAATCGACCGGGAACATCGCGGATACCGTCATAGGTTTTGACTACACGGAACGTTCCTGGTACCGCGACGGCATTGTCAGTGACGGATTCTGGAGCGAGCCCTACATGAGCCGCTATTACGTTATCCTCATGTCCACGTACTCGCGTGCCGTGCGCGATGTAAACGGGAATGCGGTTGCCGTTATCGGGGCGGACATCCCCATGCACGAACTTTCGGCACTCTCCGTGCAACTCTACGAAAACCAGCGACGCGCCATGTTGCCCGTTGTTGCCTTCCAGCTATTTGGCCTGTTGCTTCTCGGGATTATCATTTACAGGAGTATCCGGAGTGCGCGCCGCCTGAACGAGGCGAATGCCGAAAAGGAATTCATAAACAGGGAACTCGTAATCGCGAGCCGTATCCAGCAGGCGATGCTCCCCACGGAAACATTTGTCGATAATGCCATCGATGTTGCCGGGAGTCTCGTGCCCGCCAAGCAGGTGGGTGGCGACTTCTATGATTATTTTGTCCATAACGGTAGGCTGTACTTCAGCATCGGCGACGTGTGTGGCAAGGGGATCCCGGCGGCACTTTTCATGTCGATGACGCAGGCTGTTTTTCGTTCTGTCGCGACCCACAAGGACCGCCCCTCGGATATCGTGCGCAGCATGAACACGCAGGCGAACCGCGGGAACACCACGGGAATGTTCGTTACCTTCTTTGCGGGCGTTCTGGACCTTTCGACAGGGCTCCTGCGCTATTGCAACGCAGGGCACGAGCACCCGCTTGTCATATCGGGGAATAACGTGCGCACGCTGGATGCGAAGTCGAACCTGCCCATCGGCGCGATGGAAGGGACCCGCTACGTGGACCATGAATCGCAAATTGCCCCTGGCGATACGGTGTTGCTGTTCACCGACGGGCTTACCGAGGCGATGAACGCGGAAGGGAACCTTTTCGGCAGGGAACGCGTGGCATCTACTGTTTGCGGGCGCAAGGTGGAGGGCGACGAAAGTGTGTCGCAGTTGCTGTGCACGATGTCGCAGGCGGTTGCGGGATTTGTGCGCGGTGCCGAACAGAGCGACGACCTCACCATGCTCGCCATCCGCTACAAGGGTGCCGCTCGGTAATAAGCCTAAAAGAAAAACCTCTCCGTTGGGAGAGGTTTTCGTGGATGATGCAGGGGTCGAACCTGCGACCCGCTGATTAAGAGTCAGCTGCTCTACCAACTGAGCTAATCATCCGAAGGTCTTTCGACGGGCTCAATTATAGAAAAATTTTGCCCCGTGGCAAGGGGGCGGGTGGCAAGTTCTGAAAAAATATAGAGGCAGACTGGGCGTACCGAGGTTATATTTATGTATATATATGGTGTGCTCGTCTAAACCCGTTAGACGTCAAGAGGTTAGAATGAAACGATTTGCATTGCCCGCTATGCTGGCCTGCATGGCCATCGGGTTCGTTGCCTGCGGTGACGACGGTAGCAGTTCTGCCCCGGTCGAGGAGTCGAGTTCTGCGGGCACGACGCCAGCACTTACTTCCAGCGAATCCGGGGGAACAGAGGGTTCGTCTAGTAGCTCTTTACTTACATCGTCATCCTGGAGCGGAGCGATAGGATCCAGTAGCGCCGATACCTCTCGCGTGAATTCCAGCAGCAGTCTGACTGGAACCAGCAGTAGTTTGGCTGGTGAACCCGGCGACACCACGAGAATCACCTACGCCCTCAGGCGTTTCGATGGCCCGCTCACCAACCCGCACAAGGGGTTTACCGTCCCGACGGAAGCCGCATGGACTTTCGACCCGGGCTTTGAATATGGCCCCCACGGCTCCTTGAACAACGGCGCATGGAACCTGGTTACCTACGGTTCCGGCTACCAGCAGTGGAACAAGCTGAACCCGGCAAAGGGCGTTTACGACTGGAGCGGGCTTGAAGAACTGCTGGATGCGCTTGCTGCACACAACATGGGGTACGCCCTGCGCGTATTTCCGTATTCGCCCTCGTTCATCCGGGACGATAGCACCCCCGAGGAGAACTACGACTGGACTCCGAAATACGTTTACGAGGCGGGTGCGAAAAAGATTACGGCCAGGTACAAGGAAAACAACGCCAATGCGGCAGTTCCCGTGTGGGACGATTCGGTTTACCTGCATTATGCGAAGGAGTTCGCGACGGCGCTCGCGGCAAAGTACGACGGCGACCCGCGCATCGAATACATCGACGTGCGCTCGTTTGGCGAATGGGGCGAGTGGCACGTGTCGAACCTGGACGGGAGCCGCATGCCTTCGGTTGAAATCCAGAAGGACATGCTGAAACATTACGCCTCCGTGTTCAAGAAATCCCTGCTGGTTCTCCCTTCCGACGGCTATGGCGACGTCTATACCTACGCGCTAAGCCTCGGCATTACCAAGCGCGACGACTGCCTCATCGGAATTCCCGGGACCGCAGATTCGCTGGTGCGCGCCTACGAGGCGAACATGCCCACCGTCGCGGAGAACTGCGGCGGCTATGCCATCATGCTGAACTACACCGACGTGATTCCCGGCGGCTACCTCAAGTGGACTCCGGAACGCTGGGTCGATGCCATCAGGACGGCGCACCTGACCTACTACGTGCTGGACCAGGACTTCGACGATTGCGGCTACCGCTTCTACAACGACAACAAGGCGCTGGCGGATTCCATGACCAAGGTCATCGGCTATAACTTCACGGTGACGCACGCGGAACTTTTGACCGCCGCGCCGCCCACCGCGGGCACCTTGAACATTACCGTCAAAAACACCGGCGTGGCGCCCTGCTTTTTCGATATCTACATGGTGGCGGAATTTGTCGACTCCACGGGCAAGGCGCTTGCGCAAATCGGCGAGACGGTCCGCATTCCCAAGGGTACGTTCAAGGACGAAAGTTCGCAGGAGTTTGCTTTTACATATAAAGTTGCAGCGGGGGAGGAAAACGTTGCGACCCTGCCGGGCGTTTCCGTGGCACTTTCGCTCTACGAGAGCGAGGATGCCTTCAGGGGCGGAAAAGCCCCGACCGTCCGTTTCGATAACGAGGGCCTCCAGAAAAACAACAAGCTGCTGCTGAAACCGTAGTTTTTCAGAATCTGCCCACTCTTGTTTCTCTAAAAAAACTATCTTTACCCGCGTTGATTTTTATCAAACAGTTCACTTAATTAAATGGACACATTCCTATATGAATGAAACAGTACAGAATACAGCCGATTCCGCAGTAGCCCCGGCCCCCGCCGCGGCCCCTGTCGCCGAAGAAGCTGTGCAGCAACCGGCTATCGTTGCAAGCGAACCGGCTGCCAAGGTGAAGGGCAAGTTCGACGAACAGCTCGGGCTCATGCTCCCCTCCGACGCAGCCCAGGTCCAGGCGCAGCTTTCCATGCCGGGCATGAGCGATGACATGGTTTACAAGATCGTGGAAACCCACGGCGGTAACCATGCGGTTCTCTACAAGACTTACGACCAAGCAGTGCTTGCCCGCGACGTGCGCGATTCCATCGAGAACGCCGCCGGCCACAAGGTCCTCCCCATCGCGAAGGCGAAGCTCGGGACCACCTACTGCAAGGGCGAATACTCCACCGAACAGGGCTGCAAGGGCGAATCCGACACCTTCGGCATCGGTTCCCTGGTCGAATTCCAGGCCACCGGCCTTATCGTGGTGATGGTGGTGATTATCGGCCTCACGGTGCTCTGCTACCTCATGAACTTCATCATGGCGAAGCTCGGCCTCAACAAGATCAAGGCTCCGGCACCCGCGGTCAAGGCTGCTCCTGCCGCCGCCGCTCCGAAGACGATCGCCCCGGCCCACTGCGACTGGGACCCGAACGCGAAGAGCGTCCACCCGGGCTTCACCAACAAGCAGCTCCAGGCCTTCCTCGGCATTGCCGCCGTGGCCGCCCTGGAAGAACACCCCGGCATGAGCAACGATACGTTCCTTGCCCTGGTGACCGCCGCTGCGACCCAGGCCATCGGTCAGCCCTGCCGCGTGACCGCCTACAAGAACATTAACTCCCCTGCTTGGACGATTGTCAAGTAAGGTCAACTTTTAAAACTTAACAGGCTTATAAGCCAGGGAAAATCAAAATGAAGAAAACAGTCCGTATCAGTTT
>JAEEGG010024765.1_pt1 | contig 11615 bp, 6 predicted proteins | sample 9134161 | NCBI WGS metagenome assembly JAEEGG01 (sample SAMN16246543, study PRJNA631951) | gut metagenome | biome: gut microbiome; feature: rumen; material: CR-attached | host: Bos | place: Iran: Karaj | collected 2018-10 | reverse complement strand
AGAGCCTGCAAACCTACGCGACCAGCGAGATACCAGTCACGAATATTGATGCTCTTGTGACTTGTACTTGCAGGAAGATCTTCGTAGTTGAAAGTACGTTCACCACCGATACCCAAAATAGCGTTCAGGTTGAACTTACGTGCTTCCTTGAAACCACCCAGCAAATTGGTAAGGTTGAACAAAGCATCACCATAAGCTGCTCCTGCCATCCAAGTAGGATGTGTGTGGAGTGCGGTAGTACCGCGATTGCCTGCCAAAGTAACCTGAGCACGCATAGCAAAATAAGGACTCAGCCATTTGCCCAATGAGATACCGCCTGCAGGACGGAGGGAACGGAGCACATTAGCATGCTTATAATTGCTGCCGTAGTTGTACACTCCACCTAAGTGGAAACCAATGAACCAATTGTCCTTGAACAAGGACTTTTTCATCACTTTGCTGTTGTCGTCGGTAGGATCTTCCCAGTAAACGAACCTCGAGCTATAGTTCGAAGTTGTATTCACATCCTGAGCATAACCCATTCGCATGGACAACATCAAAAGCATTAAGAAGAAAACAATTTTTCTCATGCGATTTTTGTTTTAAAATTAATACTACAGTTATTTATTATTTCTCTCGTTATCTAATTCAGCAAACTCAGAATTCATGCTCTTGAAGTCGGAAAGGATTTCCTTCATCTTAAGCACGGTTTCTGACTTGCATTCATTTTTCGCTAAACTCAGCAATTCCACGTATATTCCAAGCACCTTCTGGTAATCATGCCGCAGTGTTTCTGCACAGAAGATCTTTGCATTATCCGTAGGAATGGTATTCTCTTTCTTATATAATAGTTCTTCGTACAACTTTTCGCCTGGACGAAGTCCTGTATAAACGATCTCAATGTCTTCGCCTGGACGCAAGCCACTCAATTCGATCATACGGGTAGCTAAGTCGGCAATCTTAACAGGATCGCCCATATCAAAGATGTAAATGTCGTTGCCTTCACCAATATGTGCAGCTTCCAACACCAAGCGACAAGCTTCAGGAATGGTCATGAAGTAGCGAATGATCTTTGGATCTGTCACGGTCACCGGACCACCATCCAGGATCTGTTTACGGAAGAGAGGTATCACACTACCATTGCTACCCAACACATTTCCGAAACGGGTGGTCACAAACGTGGTCTTTCCGCTGACTTTTCCTTCCTTGATCGCTTCTCCTAAACTCTGGACATAGATTTCTGCCAATCGCTTCGTGGCTCCCATCACGCTGCTGGGATGTACAGCCTTATCGGTAGAAACCATCACGAACTTATCGACTCCATACTTAACCGCCAAATCTGCGACTGTGCGTGTACCTCCCACATTGTCCAAAACTGCCTCACAAGGATACTCCTCCATCAAGGGGACATGCTTATAAGCAGCCGCGTGGAACAGGATGTTGGGACGATAGTCGGAAAAGATGTGCTCCATGCGGAAGGCATTCCTCACATCGGCTATGATGGATACGAAGTTTCTATCTGGATAATTCTTTCTTAATTCTAAATCTATATCGTAGGTAGCAGACTCCGAAAAATCGACCAGCACCAACTGCTTCAGGTTACATCTGCAAAGCTGTCGACAGATCTCGCTGCCAATACTGCCTGCAGCGCCTGTCACCAGTACTACCTTATCCTTAAAATCACTCTGTATCTTACTGAAATCAATGTCTATCTCGTTTCTACCAAGAAGATCTTCGATCTGCACGTTACGCAACTGCATCTTGGGAGCATCGGAAGAAACAACAGCCATAGGTGCGATGCGCAAGCTGACATTGTTCTTCAAGCCATATCCTACTAAAGGATTGTTCTTATGCAGATCTGAATTGTTGACAAATAAAAGACTCTTTACATAATGCTTATCAACGATTTCGCCAAAATCCTCTGGGTTGTTAACGTAATAAATGCGGTGCCCCACCAAACGGTAACTTTTCTTATTGATATCATCGGTAATGAAACCGACTACATGATAAGTCTTATTCTTACGAAGGAATCCTGCTAAGCTAATCGCTGCATCCGAAGTTCCATATATCAATACATTCTGTCGGTTGGAATTGTTCGCATTCGTGACATAATAGTAAAAACTAACCAAAAAGACCCTCAAAGCTATCAAGAAGAAGATAGAGAGGATGAAATCAGCAATAACAATACTCCAGACAAACCGTCCTACATATTCGTAAACGAAGAAAGATAACGCCCACAATGTCAGTGATTTCAAAGCCATCGCAAATATGATGCGATGCATATCAGTGATAGTGGCGTGACGGATGATTCCGTCGTATGTCTTAAATACCCAAGTCCAAAAGAATGATATAATAGTTGAAGCTAATAGCATCATCCAAATGAAGCCTGGAACTACATCAATCTCTACGAGATAGTTGGAGAATAGATAGCTTAACAGTGTCGCGATGACAGAAAAAAAGCAATCCACAGCCCAAACTATATAACGGCTAAAATGATTAATGCGCTTATATATTACTCGAAATAAAGACATTCAATTTTCAACTAAGTACATTCCTTACCCTCTTCAACGTTTCATAAAACATTGAACCACAAAAACTTAGAAATTTCCCGTAAAAGACCTTTGAAATAATTGTCATTCTTTATACACTTCAAACATTTATCCTTCGCAAGCCCTATTAATATATATAATAAGGTATAGAAGATGTCTTTTAACGTTGTAATTATATTACCTTATTAGGAGAGTTGGTTTTCATCCCTTATATGAAACACAATTACGTCACAAAATTAATAACTTTTACCATACCGATAGCTATTTTGCAGTCATAAATGTATTCATTTAATATTTATTAACACTTACTCCATACATCCTCCTCGATTATTATCTTGAATAATTCGTATCTTCGCAAACAAATAATAGATAAAAGATGCAATGGATCTCGACTATATTGGACCAAATCAATGACGTTCTCTGGACGTATGTGCTCATCTTGTTGCTAGTTGGGTGTGCGCTCTACTTTACCCTGAAAAGCCGCTTCATGCAGTTCCGTATGATCGGAGAGATGTTCCGACTGGTGGGTGAAGCTGTACCCAAGAGTGATGGTAAGCAAGGGAAACATATCTCCTCATTCCAAGCATTCATGGTTTCACTGGCAGCCCGTATCGGTACGGGCAATATGGCAGGTGTGGCTACCGCCATCACTGTGGGTGGTCCTGGAGCAGTAATCTGGATGTGGCTCATCGCTTTATTGGGTTCTGCGACTGGATTTGTTGAGAGTACGCTTGCACAGCTCTATAAGCGGAAAGCGAAGGAGGCCTTCATCGGTGGCCCTGCCTACTATATGCAGTATGGGCTGGACAGACGTTGGATGGGTGTGCTCTTTGCCATACTGATCAGCATTACCTTCGGATTTGCTTACAACTCGGTACAAAGCAATACCATTTGTGCGGCCTGGGACAAGGCCTTTGGTATCGACACCCTGTGGATGGGGGTAATACTAACAGTCTTCACACTAATCATTATTTTCGGGGGCATTCATCGCATCGCAAAGGTCAGTTCGACCATTGTACCTGTGATGGCCATCGCTTATTTCCTGATCGCCATAGGGATTATCCTCTTCAATCTGCCTCGTATTCCTGAAGTGATGGCCAGTATCGTGAAGAGTGCCTTCGGATGGGAGCAAGCCCTAGGTGGTGGACTAGGTGCTGCAGTAGTGCAGGGTATCAAGCGCGGACTGTTCAGCAATGAAGCAGGTGAAGGTTCTACCCCTAATGCTGCCGCTACCGCCCATGTCACCCACCCTGTGAAACAAGGATTAATTCAAGCACTGGGTGTGTTTACTGACACCTTACTGGTTTGCTCGTGCACGGCTTTTATCATCCTTGCCAGTGGGGTACCTCTAGATAGTGGAGAGACAGGCATCCAACTCACTCAGTCGGCCATAACCAGTCAGATAGGTCCGATAGGTAATGCCGTGGTGGCGCTCACTATCCTACTCTTTGCTTTCTCCAGCATTATAGGGAACTATTACTATGGGGAATCGAACATCCGTTTCATCACTCCCAAACGATGGGTACTCTATGGATACCGACTGTTGGTAGGTGGTATGGTGATGCTAGGTTCGCTGATGACACTGGACCTGGCTTGGAGCTTTGCCGATGTGACCATGGCCTGTCTGACATTATGCAACCTAATAGCCATCGTACAGCTCTCCCGACAAGCCCTATTCCTCCTGGACGACTACAGGAAACAGAAAAGGCAGGGCATTAAAGACCCTACCTTCTCTAAATCTTCTATGCCGGACATCGCCGACCGACTGGAATGTTGGTAATTATTTCACATCCAGATGCATTACAAATGGATCGGCCTTGGTAGCAGCATGCCAAGGTTCGTTGCCCTGCGCGCCATTCGGATTGCCGTACTTCGCAAAGTTGGTCCAGTAATCCACGATTTCATCACTCAGTGCATAGTCGGCTGCGGTAAATGGACGACGGCTGTTCTTCAAGGTCTTGAACACAAACCAGAGCTCTGAAGAATGGTAAGCGGTGTTAGGTTCACCAGGGAGGCGACGATCGAAGCGATAGGCATAGAGCGGTTTGTTGCTCTGTGTCTCACGCAACTCAGCCAATGCCTGAATGCCCTCTCCCATCGTTGGCATCATATCATCGAGGGTAGAACCGAACATATATGGTACATCAGCGATTTCACCTGCCATCGCAGCGTCTGTGAAAGACTTCGGAAGCAACTTTCCATCGATGTGAGGAGTCATCATCAAGAATCCACCACCCGACTCTTGAAGGTATTTCTGTTGAGCCTCAGCCAGTTGTGCTGGAGTAGCCGCACGCATCTGATCCAAGGTAGTGAAGCCACCCGCATCCATCATTGCCTTTCCTTGAGCCTCTGCTACCTCAGCAGGAGGACCAGGAATCAAGTCACCCAATCCACCAATGCTTTGGACAACAGCCTTAGCAACCAAATCTTTGGACAAAGGAGATGCCACCAAGTTCTTGATACTGGCTGCACCAGCGCTCTGACCAAATACCATGATATTATTAGGATCGCCACCAAACTGTGCGATGTTATTCTTTACCCACTTCAAGGCAGCCACCTGATCGTAGGTACCGTAGTTGCCTGAGGTACCATCGCTCTCTGCAGAAAGCAGCGGATGAGACAGGAAGCCCATCAGTCCGAGACGGTAGTTGATCGTCACCAAAATCACGCCACGCTGTGCCCAAGCATCACCGTCCATAGTGATTTCATGGCCCCAACCAGCAGAATAAGCACCACCATGCACCCACATAGCCACTGGCAACTTGGCATTCGTATCTCCCAACGTACCAGCAGGAGCCCACACATTCAGGTAAAGACAATCTTCACTGAACTCAGGATCGCCCCCGAAATAGAATTCCTCGGTATAGAACTCCCCTGCCCTATGTGCAGCCTGCAAGGAAGCAGCGCTGAACGTATCCATCACCTTCACGCCTTCCCAAGCGACTACAGGCTGTGGCTTCTTCCAACGAAGATCGCCCACTGGAGGAGCGGCATAAGGAATGCCTTTATACACCATGACCTGTGTAGAGTCGGTCAGTACCCCCTGAATCTGTCCGCCTTCCACGGTAAGTACAGGGTTCACGTCTTTCTGCTGCTGGGTACTACATGCTGTGAGCAGGGCAGCAAAAGTCGTCATCAATAATACTCTTATTTTCATAATTAGTGTTAGTTTGATATTTTCTGCAAAGGTAAGACTTTTTACTTAAAAAAGGACACGAATGAAGCAAGTATAAAAATAATCACTATCTTTGTGCCTATTAATAGACACTAACTATACATTTTTTATGAACGCTAAAGTATTAATGGTTGTAGCAGGAGCAGCCCTGCTAACCTTGTCCGCTTGTAACGGACAGAAATGGACAGAAGAGTCCAAAGGCTCTTACAACCTCGTAACCCAAAAGGGCGGACAGACCCTTGGTTATTCTCCTGAATCTGATGTTAAGCTTATCACCGATGGTGGATTTGCTTTCAAAGACCTGAATCGCAATGGTACACTCGATCCTTATGAGGACTGGCGTCTGGATCCTAAGACCCGTGCCACCGACCTGGCTCAGCAACTCTCTATCGAGGAGATTGCCGGTTTGATGCTCTACAGTGCACACCAATCTATCCCTGCAGCCTCTATGGGAGGCCGTGGTGCAGCTCCTACCTACAACGGAAAGCCTTTCGAGGAGAGCGGTGCCAAGGCATCTGACCTAAGTGATGCTCAGAAGAAATTCCTCTCTGAGGATAACCTGCGTGCCGTATTGGTGACCCGCGTACAGAGTCCTGAAGTGGCTGCTGAGTGGAATAACAACGTACAGGCATTTGTAGAAGGTCTGAATCATGGTATTCCTGCCAACAACAGTTCTGACCCTCGTCATGAAACCTCCTCAGATGCAGAGTACAACTACGGTGCTGGTGGTCAGATTTCTCTTTGGCCTTCTTCACTAGGTATGGCTGCTACTTTCGATCCCGCTCTGATGAAGAACTTTGGTCAGATAGCTTCTCAAGAGTATCGTGCCCTGGGTATCGCCACTGCCCTTTCTCCACAAGTTGACCTTGCAACCGACCCACGTTGGAGCCGCTTCAGCGGTACCTTCGGCGAAGGCACTAAGTTGGCTACCGATCTTGCCCGTGCTTACTGCGACGGTTTCCAGACTTCTCCTGCAGAACTGGCTATCGATGGCGCTTGGGGCTATCAGAGTGTAAATGCCATGGTAAAGCACTGGTATGGTTACGGAGCTCAGGAAGCTGGCCGTGACTCTCACTATAATTATGGTAAGTATGCCGTATATCCAGGCAATAACCGCGAAGAGCACAAGCTCTCATTCACCGAGGGAGCTTTCAAGTTGCAAGACGGTACGCAGATGGCTTCTGCCGTGATGCCTATCTACAGTATCCTGTTCAATCAAGATCCTAGTGGTGAGAACCGTGGTGGTAGCTATAGCAAGTGGATGATTGAGGACCAGCTGCGTACGGAGAACAACTTCGACGGTGTAGTTTGTACAGACTGGGCCATCACAGGTGACAACAAGACAGTTGCTGGTTTCGATGGCAAGCCTTGGGGTGTGGAGACCATGAGCGTGGCTGCACGCCACTATGAAATCCTAAAGGCTGGTGTGGATCAGTTCGGTGGCAACAACGATAAGGGTCCGGTACTTGAAGCATACCAGATGTGGGTAAATGACTATGGTAAGGAGAGTGCTGATGCACGTTTCCAGAAGTCTGCTTACCGCTTGCTGCTCAACGTATTCCGTACCGGTCTGTTCGAGAATCCATACCTCGACCCACAGGAATCTGCTTCTATCCTAGGTAGAAGTGACTTCATGGAGGCTGGTTACAATGCCCAGTTGAAGTCAGTAGTGATGCTGAAGAACCATAACAACTCACTGCCTCAGAACGACAGTAAGAAGAAAGTTTACATTCCTAAGCGTCATGAGACCCGCTCACAGGGCTTCTTCGGTGCTACCGGTGAAGATCGTTGGGTAGATCCTGTAAATGTAGAGCTGGTAAAGAAGTATTTCGACGTGACGGAGAATCCTGCAGAGGCCGACTTCGCCATTGCCTTCATCCAAGCTCCAAACAGCGGTGTGGGTTATAGTACCGAAGATGCAAAACGCAGCAACGGATATGTGCCTATCAGTTTACAGTACAATGATTATACCGCTACTTATGCACGTGCTACCTCTATTGCCGGTGGTGACCCACTGGAGAACTTCACCAACCGTACTTACAAAGGCAAGAGCGTGAAGACCAGCAACAAGGACGACCTGAAAATAGTGCTCGACACCAAACGTGCCATGGGCAACAAGCCAGTAATCGTGGTACTGAATACTGGTAAGCCAGTGGTTCCTGCAGAGTTCGAGGGTAAGGCTGATGCCATCTTGGTTAGCTTTGGTGTTCAGAACCAAGCTATCTTTGACATCATCAGTGGTAAGGCAGAGCCTTCAGGTTTGCTGCCAATGCAGATGCCTGCCAATATGAAGACCGTGGAAGAGCAGAACGAAGATGTGCCTCGTGACATGGTTTGCTACAAGGATGCTGACGGAAACACCTACGACTACGCCTTCGGTATGAACTGGAGTGGTGTCATCAATGATGCCCGCGTTGCTGCTTACAAATAAGCAAGTAGAACAGAATTACAAAAAAGCCCCGCTCGATGAGCAGGGCTTTTTTTATTACCTTTTATTTTCTAAATGGTGGCTTCACCACTTGAGCTTTCAGTTTACGACCACGTACATCAATCAGGATGTCGGTACAAGGCTTGGAGTATGCAGTTTTAACATAGCCCAAACCTATACCTATCTTACGTGTAGGAGACATAGTTCCACTAGTCACTACACCAATCTCCTCCCCTTCGGTATTGAGGAGCGGATAGTGTTCACGAGGAATACCACGATCGATCATCTCAAAGCCTACCAATTTACGCTGTACGCCTTCTTCCTTCTGCTGTTCCAGTGCAGCACGATTGATGAAGTCCTTGCCATCCACAAACTTGGTAATCCAACCCAAGCCTGCTTCCAATGGAGAGGTGGTGTCACTGAGGTCGTTACCATAGAGGCAGAAGCCCATCTCCAAACGCAAGGTATCACGAGCTCCCAGTCCGATAGGACGAATGCCAAACTCCTTTCCTGCCTCGAATACAGCCTCCCAAATTTGGTCGGCATCTTCTGGATAGAAATAGAGCTCAAATCCTCCTGCACCTGTATAACCCGTATTAGAGATAATCACATCTTTCACGCCTGCAAAAGGACCATGTGTGAAATGATAGTAAGGTATAGCAGAAAGATCGATGTCAGTCAGTTTCTGCAGGGTAGCCAAAGCCTTAGGCCCCTGTACAGCCAACTGAGCGGTATTGTCGCTGGAATTCTGCAATTCTGCCCCAACCTCATTATGGCTCACGCACCAGTTCCAGTCTTTCTCTATATTGGCAGCATTTACTACCAACAGGTACTTCTCTGGTTCGTAGTAATAAACGATCAAATCATCTACAATACCTCCCGTTTCATTGGGGAAGCAAGTGTATTGTGCCTGACCTAACGTCAGAGCTGCCACATTGTTGGAAGTCACATGCTGAAGGAAAGCCAAGGCATTAGGACCTTTTACCCAAAATTCGCCCATATGTGATACGTCGAACACGCCAACGCCTTCGCATACAGCCATATGCTCTTGAATGATACCACCAGGATACTCAATAGGCATGTTATAACCAGCAAACTCGTGCATTTTAGCACCGAGTGCAATGTGTCGTTCAGTAAACGGAGTTGTTTTCATAATATTTAGTTTAGAGTTTAGAGCTTAGAGTTTAGAGTTGCGGTAAGTTCTGCGATCTTTACCACCACCATCATGGCCTTCTCCATATTTGGAATAGGGAGGAACTCGAAGCGGCCGTGGAAGTTAAGTCCGCCAGCGAAGATGTTAGGACAAGGAAGACCTTTGAAGGAGAGTTGAGCACCATCCGTACCACCACGAATAGCCTTCACCTTTGGTTCTACGCCAGCGGCCTTCATGCCTGCCTTAGCTAAATCAATGACATGCATCACTGGTTCTATCTTCTCACGCATATTATAGTATTGGTCGCGCAACTCCAAGGTAGCAACCTCTTCACCACACTGCTGATTGGTAAACTCCACCAACTGCTGTATCTGCTGCTTCCGAGCCTCAAACTTCTCACGATCATGATCGCGAATGATGTAGTTCAGTGTACTCTGTTCTACATCTCCACTCATACCTACCAAATGGAAAAAGCCTTCATAGCTCTCGGTATGGGCAGGTGTCTCGTGAGGAGGAAGCAAGACCATGAACTGTGCAGCTACCAGCATGGAATTAATCATCTTATTCTTTGCATAACCAGGATGCACATTGCGCCCCTTAAAGGTGATTTTAGCAGCGGCAGCGTTGAAGTTCTCGAACTCCAACTCACCCAGTTCGCCACCGTCCATGGTGTAACCCCACTCACAGCCGAACTTCTCCACATCGAACTTATGGGCACCTAAGCCTATCTCCTCATCAGGATTAAAGCCCATGCGAATCTTTCCGTGCTTAATTTCTGGATGCTCCTTCAGGTAACACATTGCGGTAACAATCTCAGCGATACCCGCCTTGTCGTCAGCACCCAATAGGGTATGACCATCTGTTACGATGATATCTTCTCCTACATGATCCAACAATTCAGGGAAGCGTGCTGGAGAGAGGATAATGCCTTCTGTAGCATCGAGCGTAATGTCCCCTCCATCATACTTCTCCACGATGCGTGGACGCACGTCCTTACCACTCATATCAGGACTAGTATCCATGTGTGCAATAAAACCAATGGTAGGTACAGGTTTATCTGTATTGGCAGGAAGTGTGGCATAGAGATACCCATTCTCATCCAGTTCCACCTCCTCAAAACCAAGAGTTTCCAATTCCTCCTTCAAGTACTTGGCAAAAACCATCTGTCCGGGAGTACTGGGCGTTACGCCACTCTCTTCACTCGACTGTGTGTCGAAGCTGGTGTATTTCAAAAAGCGTTCAAGCAGATTCATAGTATCAAATTATATGGTTAAAGTGTTTATCATTCATTATCATTGAACGGCAGGGTCAGTCCCTTGCGCTGGGAGTTCTTCTCCTTATAGAAGCAACTAGAGCCATCAAAGCAATGGGTACAAATCTTGCATTTAGGCAGTCCGATGCTCTCTACCAATGTTTCCAGCGGATTGAACTTCAAGGAGTTGAGTCCGAAGCGGGCACGAATCACTTCCACCATCTTGTTGTACTCTGGTGAACCTGTCGTAGCGTACGCCTCCACATTCTTGTGAGAATCGCCTTCCAGTTCCTCAATGACACGACGGGTTATCAGTTCCATCTCACTCTTGGAGATAGAGAAGTTGATAAACGGACAAGCATAGATCAATGGTGGACAGGAGATACGCACATGCGCCTCCTTTACCCCATAATCATAGAGCATCTTCACGTTATCTCGCAACTGTGTGCCACGCACGATGGAATCATCGCAGAACAACAGTCGTTTGCCATCAAGCATCGCATGGTTGGGAATCAGTTTCATCTTAGCCACTAAGCGCCTCATCTCCTGACGTTGAGGAGTGAAGCTACGAGGCCAGGTAGGTGTATATTTCGAAATAGCACGGTGATAAGGTTTGCCCATACCCTCAGAGACACCTAGAGCCATACCTACACCCGAACTTGGGATACCACATACACAATCTATCTCACTATCGTCAGTCTTTCCCATAGCCAATCCGCTCTTAAAGCGTACTTCTTCCACATTCACACCCTCATAATTCGAGGTAGGGAAGCCATAGTACACCCAAAGGAACGAACAAATCTGCATCTCGTCATTGGGTTTACGGAGCTGCTTTATCCCATCGGCCGTAATGTGCAGTATTTCTCCAGGACCCACATAACGATCGATGTCATAATCAAGGTTAGGGAAACTGCTGCTCTCACTAGTGGCAGCGTAAGCACCCTCTTTCTTTCCGATGACGATAGGTGTACGTCCCAATGCATCTCGGGCAGCTATGATGCCGTTTTCAGTCAAGATCAGCATGGAGCAGGAGCCCTTGATATGGCGATAAACATTCTCTATACCATCCACGAAATCAG
>JAEEGG010024764.1_pt1 | contig 11615 bp, 8 predicted proteins | sample 9134161 | NCBI WGS metagenome assembly JAEEGG01 (sample SAMN16246543, study PRJNA631951) | gut metagenome | biome: gut microbiome; feature: rumen; material: CR-attached | host: Bos | place: Iran: Karaj | collected 2018-10 | reverse complement strand
ACTTTCCCCCACTCTTCTCAATCTCAATCAGAACTAAAAGAACTATCAGAACTTTTCCTCTAACCGAATCAATCCGAATCAACCCGAACACTCGTCGTCTTGATGTCTCGAAGTCTTGATGTCTCGAAGTCTCTTTGACTCTTTGGCTTTTAGACCTTTAGACTTCCCCTCTCTTCTCAATCAGAACTAAAAGAACTATCAGAACTATTTCTCTAACCGAATCAACCCGAACACTCGTCGTCTCGATGTCTCGATGTCTCGATGTCTTGATGTCTCGAAGACTTCTTTAACTCCCCAAGAAAAAGTAAACCGTAAACTCTAAACTGTAAACTTTACCCCGTAAACTCTAAACTTTAAACTGTAAACTTTACCTATAACCCTTAAACACTAACCATTAACCATCACTCCTGTCGGTACTTTAACGTTATTCCCTCCATATTATTGCCTACTCGAGTAAATTTTGATAAGGAGAGGATAAAAAGAGGAGTAGGAGTTGAGTAAGAGATAGTGGCACGGAAATACTGGTTTACAGCCGCTTTGTACTGACCGAAATCAGGACGAAACGGCCTTCTCGGCCAAAATCTCTAACCGAAAGATCCGAAAGAGAACGTGAATTGTCGTGAATGGACCGTTAATTATCGTGAATGATCGTGAATGACCTTCGCGACAGTTGCCTGTCACCTCACCCCCAGCCCTGTAAGGACGCCAGATCTTAGCCGTGGGCGTGAGCCCACGGTATGGTGCGAGGATATTTTGAGCCCCGGAGGGGCGGCACAAAAACCTCTTTGTCGCTGGCGCACGTCAATCTTTTTCTTCTCTTGAACGTGAATTGTCGTGAATGGGCCGTTAATTATCGTGAATAACCTTCGCAACGGTTGCCTGTCACTCCTCCCCCAGCCCTGTAAGGGCGCCAGAACTTAGCCGTGGGCGTGAGCCCACGGTATGGAGTGAACATAATTTGAGCCCCGCAGGGGCGCGGCACATTCCGACGGTTTGTGTCGCCTCTGCGGGGCTCCGAAAGATTATCGTAGACTCACACCCACGACCAGCAGTTTGCCTCTACCTTATCACCACCACGCGGCGGGCGGGCTAGTTGTCGGCGCTGCCGCAACGGAAATAAAAAAGATTTGGTCAATCAAAAAAAAATGTGTACTTTTGCAAATTGAAAAAGAACGCGGCCTTCTCTACCGATATTAAAATGACAATAGAATAACTTTAAAAACCGATACCTATGTAGCAGGCAGAAAATAGTAAAGACATCATATTGAGCTGACGCTCTTGTTCTCTTGATAGAAACGTCTGGAAAACAATCTAAGGAACGAGAATAAGATTGCTGAGGTTCACGTTTAGGGCGTGAATTTCTTGCACTTATTTGTTCCCAAGGTATTCCAGACACCTCTATCAAAAATAAGTGGCTTATTAAAAGGAATTTGCGCCTTTCTTTATGTCCATTATTGAAACATCGGCTTCCGGATTAGTATTCAGGGAACCAAAATTTTTTTAATCATGAGAAACAAAGAATATGCCTTGCAACGACTAATTCAATAGCCGCTCTCTGCCGCATACTTGCGGCGGGGTGGGATGGTTTTGTAATTTCTAAAATTATTTGAATATGAAAATTAAAGTATTAAGTAAATGGTTACTACTTGCGCTGTTTGTCAGCGTTGGTTTTGTATGTAATGCACAAAAATGGCTTATTCCTACAGAAGTAAAAAAATACTCGCTACAAGTAGGTGATACCATTATCTTCAAATTCCAATATCCAGAAATTAGTATTCAACCCAAATACTATGGTTACAAAACAGATTATTCAAATCTCGAATATTACCTTGAGGGTTATATGAGTAATCGATATCAGTCTGTAAAACGAAAAAAAGACAACTACGGTGGATATGTATATCATGGCGATTATTCCGACGGCGGATACCTCAGTTTCAGAACGCCCCTAGCTGATATTGACAGCAAAGAACTTATTGTTTTGAGTACGGACAGATTTAGAAATAATCTTACAAGTTATGATTATGACACCTACCATGAAGTGAGATTACGCAATACGGCTTTCAATGATACTCTTATTTTTCGGTGTGTAGAATATAATTCAAAAACAACAAAACCGACAACCGTTCTTGTCCCTAAACTTGATCGAATCCTAAAAAAACATTTGGTTGGAACAAAATTCTATTGTCTTATATCAAACGGAGGTGAGGAGCGTGAAACTGACCGAATTGTATTAGATGAAATTGGTATAGCAATGAGGTATAGAGAATATAAGATAACAAACTGCACAATTTACTATGAAGGAGAATATTGGATACCAAACAATGGTTTGTCAGGTGTGGCAACACCTCATATTATCATTTGGTATCAAGACAAAGATGGCAATGACTATGTGTTTGACGATTACAAGACATCTGACAATAATTCATTTTTAACTTACTCTAAAGAAAAGTTAGATGCGATGGAGATAGAATGGCGTGAAAAGAGAAAGAATGTGGGTTATTATTATTTTGCTCTAACAAAGGTTGACAAACCTCAAAGCCAAAACGTCAGAAAAGGGAAGATTACTGATAACAATATCTATGAAGATAATATCATTTCAATAAAGTGGACCGAAGAAAGACAGATTTTTAACTTTATGCTGAAAAACCTTACCGGTAATTCAATGAAAATAATATGGGATGAAGCACTGATTGTGAATTTCGATGGTTTCACAGAAAGAGTACTACACAAAGGGGCTGATATGGATGCACTGAAGCAAGCACAGCAACCTGCCATTATCCCATCTTTAGCACAAATACAAGATTATTTTTGGTCTGAAAGATATTATGGAGGCAAACGTCTAGTTTATGGTTATGGAGGCGGTAATTATAACGAAAATACTGACGGAAAACAAATGCGTTTAATATTACCAGTTCAGGTAGGTAGTGCCAAATACACATACACCTTTACTTTTACAATAAAATGGAAATGGAGTTATCCAGAATTAAGAGAACAATAAAACACATGAAAAATAACAGATTATCGCTAATTATCAGTATTGCCGCATTCCTTTTGGCGGTTGTGGCAGTAGTCGCTGTTTTTTCTTCTGGCGGTCGTTTATGCGATATGAAAGGGAGTGAGCTCGCAGTTGGACTAATCGCGGCCTGTGCGACATTGATTGTCGGCTTCCACATATACAGCAAGGTTGATTATAAAGAGCAAATAAACGAACTTGCACAGAAAATCGAGAAAGCAGAAAAAATACAATCGGAGAACAAAGCAATGCAGGAAAGAATAAAAATAAGTGAATCCGCATTGCTGGCAAATCAAATAATTCACAATGCCGATTCCATATATGATGATATGGCACATTATCGTGAGGCCGCACCTGAATACGCGTTAATGAAAATTCTTGATGCAATTGTTCCAGCATTAGACGCTGGATGGAAAGGTGCTGCATTTGATATATTATTTAACACGATGGACATTTTTATAGCCCATCTGGGGCAAAGTGGTATCATAGAGTATTGCAAGAGGAATGGCCTTGATAATTATTCTGTGCAGGAATCGGTTTTTAAATATGACTTGGATATACGGGCTAAATCCAATGCGATACAATCTCATACAAACTACCACTATATTCAGAAGGAATATGAAGAACGATTGTCTAACATTGAGGCTAAATTTGCGGAGGCACGGGAGGTAATTTAACATCAATATATTATTACTCCAAAAGAGCATATCTTCTGCACAAGAAAATATGCTCTTTTAATTCGGTGGAGGGTATGATAGATTAAACTCCACTAACATTACAAAGAAAAAAAATAAACTGACAAAATAAAAGTCACTCTTGTCAATTCCGCAATGGATGGAGGAGGTCCTCTATTTCATTGCTTATTTCTTTCCCTTTCCTTAATGAATAGCATACAAAATGGGTTTCCTCTCTGTTTGCCGTTTTTTCGCCGAGACTATCCAACGTGTCGGCCCGATAACCATCGATTAGTTCGATAAAATACCGTAATTCAACATCCTTCTCACCCTCTTTTGACCATTCCTCAGGATTATTCAACTTAACGAAGTCTTTTTCGTGCTCCAGCAAAGATGCATTGTTGGCCTTGAACTCAATGAGGCACCTCCGTTTCATTTTCCCAGCATCCAGTTCATAAATGACCAAATCGAATTCCCCGCTTCGACCAGTAGGGTCTGGATGGGGGTTGGGATGTGGTTTTTCTTTTGATTTTGAAAATTCGGAATAGTTTTTCCTGGTGGGAGTCTCTACAGAATAGTAAATCGTAATATTTTTGCCTCGGAAATAATCGTTGAAAGCCTCTATGAAACAGAACCGCAGTTCCTGCTCGCTGATACGTGGTTTTCCATCAGAATAAGAGGGAAATACAAGCCTCGAAGTGTTTCTTTCTGAATTGACGGGATTGTTTTCCTTATTATGGTCGAATGCATACTGCACCCGTTCAAACGTCATTCTTATTACTTCGTCAATATGTATCTTCAAATCCCCTACTGTCATAGAATAGAGTTGATGTTTTTTTGTTAAGGTCTTTAAGGTCATTAAGGACTTTAGGGTCATTAAGGACATTAAGGTCGTTAGGGACTGTCGGTCAGAAGCCGCGCTTTTCTTTGCGCACGCGCATCATACGTTCGCTGAAACCGCCTTGCTCGACAAAGTCTTTCTCCAGGCGCTCCAGTTGTTTGAAGAGCAGGTAATCGGCTTGCTTGATGAGGACAATGGCCATGTTGGCTATCGTCTCCGGAGGGCGGGTGCTGCACAAATCCATAAAGTATTCCGCATCATTGTGTTCGCGACCCAGCTGCCGCATAGCCTCCAACTCAACTGACCCTTCTTCCCATTGGCGATGTCCGCGGGTACGCAGGTAATCGATATAGTCCTCCAACAGCTCCTGCAGGCTGGCTTTGGCCACATTCACCAGTTTGATTTCGGTCTTTGCCGAGGTGGAGGAAGCCGCACAGCCCTCGATGATGTTCTGCTTGCCGCTCCGCGCGGCCTGCACCATCTGGTCGATAGTACGGTCGCCCTTCTGCAAATAGTTGCTGCAGAAATAGAAGGTCAACTCGTAAATCACCTCCGTCTTCTGGTAGGAAAGCAGTTTGCGGTAATTGCCAGAAGGGCGGATGAGTTTCTCCATGGTGTTGTGTTATTTGGTCTTTAAGGACTTTAGGGACATTAAGGTCCTTAGAGTCACTAAGGTCGTTAGGGTCGTTAAGGTCCTTAAGGTCGTTCTCTTTTTCGAGGTGCAAAATTACGAAGAATAATTAAACTGGCAAAATAAATGTTGCATCTGAACGGATGACCAGGATGCAGGGAGAAAGTTTTTTTCAATTTGGAAAGAGTTCGTACTTTCCCTCTGAAAAGAACACGAATACCCATAAATCGCCTATGAATTAATTTATGGTAAATTCATGATAATTCGTGTTTAATGAAAAAACTTTTCATGTGTCTGTCTGTATGTCAGAAGATTTATGTAAATTTGCATTACGGAATTTACGTAATGAAATGCTTTGCCGGCTATAGCAAACAATAAAAGCGACACCCGGCCGTTATGTGGATAATGGAAAACGTGGCATTCATACCGTTCAGCATCACCGTGCACGGGCAATTGATTGAGTATAAGTGTCCCGCGGTGATGGGCATACTCAATGTGACGGCCGACTCGTTCTATGACGGCGGCCGCCACAGCGACCCGGCGTCGATGCTCGGCCACGCGCGCTGGCTGCTGGACGAGGGGGCAGACATCATCGACATCGGTGCCGTCAGCACCCGTCCCGGCGCCCAGCTGCTGCCGCCCGACGAGGAGGCCCGCCGCCTGTCGGAGGCCGTGCGCCTGCTGCGCAGCGAGCTGCCCGAGGCGGTGCTCTCGGTCGACACCTGCTACGCCCTGCCCGCCCGCGCCGCCGTCGAGGCCGGCGCCGACATCGTGAACGACATCTCGGGCGGCCAGTTCGACCCGGAGATGTTCCGCACGGTGGCCGACCTGCAGATGCCCTATGTCATGATGCACACCCGCGGCACGCCCGACAATATGCAGCAGCAGACAGGCTACGAGGATATTGTGGACGACCTGACAAAATACTTCTCCGCCCGAATCGACGAGCTGTACACCCTTGGCCTCAAGGACTTATGGCTCGACCCAGGCTTTGGCTTCGCCAAGACGGTGGAGGAGAATCACGAGCTGCTGATGCGGCTCGACGAACTGACCACCCTCTTCCGCGAGCCGATGCTGATCGGTCTGAGCCGCAAAAGCATGATATACAAACCGCTCGGCATCACTCCCGACGAGGCCTTGACCGGCACCATCGCCCTCGACACCCTGGCTTTGGAACGCGGCGCACGCATTCTGCGCGTGCACGACCCAAGACCCGCCAGAGAGACTATAAAACTCATGTTCCCAGACAAATAGAGACAACATTATGATACCTTTAGCTTTGATGGGCTTCCCCACCCTCCGAGTCATCGACATTCTCGACATCGCCATTGTGGCAGTCTTGGCTTACTATATCTACCGGATGGTGCGCGGCACCAACGTGATGCTTATCTTCTGGGCGCTGGTGATACTGCTGGTGGCCTGGCGTGTGGCCGACAGCCTCGGGATGAGACTGCTGGGGGCCATCCTGAGTGCCGTTGCCAGCGTGGGACTTATCGCGCTGGTGGTCATCTTCCAACCCGAGATACGCAAGTTCCTGCTTTTCCTCGGCACCAAGACGCAGCTGAACGAGAGCCTGTGGAAACGGATGCAGTTCTGGCGCCGCCAGCAGCAACGTGCCCAGGGCATCAACTACGAGGCCTATATCAACGCCTGTATGCACATGTCGCAGTCGAAGACGGGCGCCCTGATCATCTTCAAGCGCCAGAACGAGGTGGAGGAACTGATCAACACTGGCGAACGCATCGACGCGCTGGCGTCGAGCGCATTGATAGAGGCGCTTTTCTTCAAGAACTCGCCTCTGCACGACGGCGCCGTCATCGCCCACGGCAACAGCCTTCTGGCCGCCCGTTGCATACTGCCCGTCACCTCGCGACTGGACATCGACCCGAACCTGGGCCTGCGCCACCGCTCGGCTATCGGCGTCACCGAACAACTTGACGTGCTGAGCGTTATCGTGAGCGAGGAGACCGGCGCCATCAGCTATGCCATCGGCGGCACGATACACCACGACGTCACCCCCGTGGAGTTGCGTCAGGCGCTGGAGAAGTACGAGTGCTAAAGCGCTATATTTCCGTTTATTGAAAAATAATTTATAAGAATACAAATTAATTTTGTATTTTTGCAATCCATTTTTGTGAGTTTTTTTGCAAAAATGTGTAAGATTTTGCACCTCGGTGCGTCATATAAAAGTGGAAAGTGGAAAGTGAAAATGGAGTGGATAGTGGGGAGCGGGGAGCGGGGAGTGGAGAGTGAGGGAATTACGGAATACAACAAAATACAATAATTCAATAAATCAACATTCAAATGAAAAAGACAATCTGGATTCTGCTGCTGACCTTTGTATTCAGCGGTATCTCCTTTGCCCAGCTACCCGGCGCGGACAAGAAGGAGAAGAAGAGCGACCTCACCGAAAAGGTGCCTCTCGACAAGAAGGTGCGCTACGGTAAACTCGACAACGGCTTTACCTACTATGTGCGCAACAACAAGAAGCCCGAGAACATGATTCAGTTCCGTCTGGTGTCGAACGCCGGTTCCATCATGGAGCGCGACGACCAGCAGGGTTTGGCCCACTTCTGTGAGCACATGGCCTTCAACGGCATCAAGGGCTATCCCCACAACACGATGATCCAGAAGTTGCAGGAACACGGTGTCGAGTTTGGACGCGACATCAACGCCTACACCAGCTTCGACCAGACCGTGTACTATGTCAACATGCCCGCCGACGACCCCGAGATGGTGAAGATGGGTATCGAGATTCTTGACGGCTGGGCAGGCAACATTCTGTTCGACCAGAAGGAGATTGAGAGTGAGCGCGGCGTCATCCACGAGGAGTGGCGCGGTGGTGTCGGTCACGGCGACCGTCTCCGCAAGAAGACCTGGCCCATCATGCTCAAAGGCTCCCTCTATGCCGACCGTCTGCCTATCGGTAAGGAAGAGGTCATCATGAACTTCGAGCGTCAGAGCATCGTCGACTTCTTCAACGACTGGTATCGTCCCGACCTGCAGGCCATCGTCATCGTTGGCGACATGGACAACTACGAGTATGCCGGCAAGAAGGGTGCCCAGGCCATGGAGCAGAAGGTCATCGACATCTTCAGCAGCCATAAGTTCCAGGGTACTCAGAAGCTGCCCCGTCTGAGCTATGAAATCCCCGGCAACGTGGAGCCCCTCATCTGCATCGCCCAGGACAAAGAGGCCACCAGCACCAGCCTCCAGCTGTACTGGAAGCACCAGAAGACCCCCAACGGCACCGTCGGCGCCTACCGCCAGATGATTGTCCGCAACCTTATCGGCATGATGATCAACGAGCGCTTCAGCGACATCTGCCAGAAGCCCACCGCCCCCATGATGTATGCCGGTGCCGGCTACAGCGGCTTCCTCGGCCGTGAGATCGACGTCTTCGCCGTCAGCGCCGCCCCCAAGGAGGGCCGCATCGAAGAGACCTCCGAACTCCTGCTCAAGGTGATGAAGCAGATTGACGAGCACGGCTTCCTGCAGGCCGAACTCGACCGCCAGAAAGAGGACCTCCTCAGCACCTACACCAAGCTGGCCAAGGAGGAGAACAAGACCCAGAGCAACAGCCTGGCCGACGAATACACCAACCACTATCTGGAGAACGAGCCCTGCCCCGGTATCCGTCAGGAATGGAAATACGCCAAGGAGTTCATGCCCGAAATCACCCTCGAGGAGTGCAACGCCATGGTGAAGACCTGGATTACCGACGAGAACATGATCTACTACCTGACCGCTCCCGAGAAAGACGGCTTCAAGGTGCCCACCGAGAAAGAGGCCCTCAACATCATCAAGAACAGCAAGAATATTGCCACCGAGCCTTGGGTCGACACCTATAAGGACGAGCCTCTCTTCAGCGAGAACGTCCCCGCCAGCGACTACACCGTCACCAAATACAACAGCGCCCTTGGCTACTACGAGTACACCCTGCCCAACGGCATCCGCTTCATCGTGAAGCAGACCGACTACAAGGCCGACGAGATTCAGATCGGCAGCTTCGGCCTCGGCGGCACCTCGCTCTATGAGGACAAAGACGCCTACGAAGCCCAGAACGCAGCCGGCTTCATCGATGCCGGCGGTATCGCCAACTTCAGCGCCACCGACCTCAGCAAGAAGCTCAAAGGCATGAACCTCAGCATCAGCCCCTACATCAACAGCGAGACCCAGGGCTTCACCGGCAGCTGCTCGCCCAAGGACCTTGAGACCACCCTGCAGCTCATCAACCTCTACTACACCGCCCCCCGCAAGGACCAGGAAGCCTATGAGCGCAACATCGAGAACACCATCCAGCAGATTAAGTTCGTCCGCGAGAACCCGCAGGTGGCCTTCATAGAGAAGTACTACAAGACCGCTTTCCCCAACGACAAGCGTCAGGTCGTCGTCCCCACCGAGGAGCAGGTCCGCAACCTCAACCTCGACCGTATGTTCAACATCTACCGCAACCGTTTCGCCGATGCCTCGAACCAGACCTTCTTCTTCGTGGGTAACGTCAGCGACAGCGACGTCGAACTCATCGCCCGCTACCTCAACCACCTGCCCGTCAACGGCCGTCAGCGCAACGACATGTTTGTCAACCGCAACCCGAAGTTTGCCGAAGGCATCCAGCACGGTGTGGCCGTCAAGGGTATCGAGCGTCAGGGCATGCTCATCATGTCAGGCCAGATGGATGTCAACGCCTCCGAGCTCACCCCGCAGACCCGCATCGCCATCCAGGAACTTGGCGAAGCCCTCGGCATCACCGTCACCGAAATCATCCGTGAGAAGAACGGCGACGCCTACAGCCCCTCGGCCGGCTTCGACTACGAGATTTCGCCCGTCGGACAGGTCAGCTGGCAGTTCTACATCGGCTGCGACCCCGAGAAGGCCGCCAAGATTGAGAAAGACTGCATCGACATCCTCCGCATGTACATGAAGAAAGGTTGCGACCAGAAGACCCTCAACAAGGTGCAGGAGCAGATGATTGTCAACCGCGGCAAGAGCAAGCAGAACAACGGCTTCTGGATGGGTCAGATCCAGGGCAGCTACCGCTACAACGAGAGCCGCGACTACCAGGTGAACGACTACGAGAACATGGTGCGTAAAGTCACCCCGAAGGACATCAAAACCCTCGCCAAGAAGTATGTCAACCTGAACAACTACGTCGCCGTCACCCTGCGTCCCGAAGAGGGCGCCGTGGGAACCGCCGACTGATGACTAACGACTAACGATTAAAGAGGCTGGCGCAAATATTAAAAACGCCAGCCTCTTAATCTATAAACAAGTGTTTAGTGTCAAGTGTTTAGTGTTAAGTGTTTAGTGTTAAGTAATTTTCGACTCTTCGACTTTTAGACTCTTCGACCCAAACCCGTTAACCTTTAAACTGTAAACTTTAAACCGTAAACTTTAAACCGTAAACTTTAAACCGTAAACTTTAAACCGTAAACTTTAAACTATAAACTATAAACTTTAACCTTTAACCATTAACCTTTAACCATTAACCTTTAACCATTATTTAATGCGCCCCCCCGAGACCACCAAACACGACTATGGCCATGCGTTGCTCATCGCCGGCGCTTACGGCCGCATGGGCTGCGCCATATTGGCCGCGCGGGCGGCCCTACGCAGCGGCTGCGGCCTGGTCAGCGTCCACCTACCCTCGAGATGCGTCGACCCTATGCAGGCGGCATTCCCCGAGGCGATGGTCAGCATCGACCCCTGCGACAAGATATTCTCCTTGCCGCCAAACCAACTGGAGCGCTATTCGGCCATCGCCATAGGCCCCGGGATAGGCACCGATGAGACCACACAAGAGGCGCTGTACACACTTCTTTCGGAGCGGCCCGCCGACATGCCGCTGGTGCTCGATGCCGACGCGCTGAACATACTCGCCCTCCACAGCGACTGGCTGTCGCAGGCCAAAGGGGCCATCATCACACCACATTCACGCGAATACGAACGTTTGTTTGGCGACAACGCCCCTGCGGAGATGGCCAAACATTATGGCTTGATAATTGTAAAGAAAGCACATCACACACGTGTCTACTCACCTGAGGGACAAGTGTATGAAAACCATACCGGCAACGCCGGCATGGCGACAGCCGGTAGCGGCGACGTCCTGACCGGAATACTGCTTGGGATGCTATGTTCCAACCACTTGCATGCAACACCATACGAAATCGCATGCTTAGCGGTGGAAATACACGGCAAATTGGGTGATATTGCCATCGGGGGACAGACAGAATCGAGCCTTATCGCCTCTGACCTGATTGAAAAACTAAAGAATATATCAACCGACATAACAGCACATTAGCACACAAAAGATAAAATATTTGAAAAAATATTTTGTCAGTATCAAAAAAGTGTGTACTTTTGCACCCGCTTTCGAGAAAGATTCCTCCTTAGCTCAGTTGGTTAGAGCACCTGACTGTTAATCAGGGGGTCGAAGGTTCAAGTCCTTCAGGGGGA